>Ga0209545_100011_pt1 | contig 295030 bp, 258 predicted proteins | sample UppTromiDAQMD018_FD_185833 | JGI IMG/M metagenome (GOLD analysis project Ga0209545, IMG submission 185833) | Upper troposphere microbial communities from Maryland, USA - DAQMD-018 (SPAdes) (version 2) | ecosystem: Environmental > Air > Outdoor Air > Unclassified | place: USA: Maryland, Virginia...
AGCCCCAGCACGGGGATGCCCCACCCCCTTGGCTTGAGGCAAGCGAACCGGCGTCAGCGGAAGTTTCAACGATGCGCTGCATGGTGTGCCACAGCTCAGGAACGATGGTCCAGACCGTGCCGGCTGTCCTGGCCTGCCCGTCATGCGGACAGGCGAACATGGTTGAAATAGGCCACTGGCTGACCTAGTCGCCCGCTCGGACGGTAGCTCTAGTGCGGGCCCGCAACTTCTCGCACCGCGCACATCGCCGACATATCTGAGAGACCGCTGGGGCATCCGGAGTGAACCCATCCAACGGCCGCTTTCGGAGCCGTCGACTGACTCCTTTGGGTCGACAACCGACGGCTGGCCGCCAGATTCAGGCTGGTTGCGAACTGTGAACTGATGCGCAACGAGCGATAGCCACCGAGCCTGAACCTGCCATTGCCTGCAAGCGCCATTCATGCAGCAACAACAACCGGCTAAGGCGCAAGTTGCATCCAGAGATCCGAAAGCCGAATTGACACGTGCCCTCAGGAATTCATCGGGCCACTACATCCAGGCGCGGCAGCACCTCATCGTCATTGCCGGACAGCAGCTCAAAGGCCTTGAAGACCGCGCGCTCGACGCGCTTGGCCAGGTCTTCGTCGCTAAAGACCGCGGGGTACGTTTTGTGCACCCTGTTGCTGACGCTTCAAACGCCGCATCCGACCTGCGAGGCCCTTCCCACGCGGTGGTTGGGTTAGCCAAAATAGCCAATCACCTGAGGACTTCCACCATGCACGTCACCGCCACCGAAGCCAGGAATCGTTTTGGCAGCCTCTGCACGCAAGCCAAGCGCGGGCCTGTGTTCGTCGAGAAGGCCGGTCAGATCGACACGGTCATCCTCTCGGTCGAGCAGTACATGGCCTTGCAAGCCAGGCACGACCAAGCGGGCCGCGCCGCCCGCAAAAAGGCCTTCGAAGCCGAATATGGCGAGTGGATCGCGGCGCAGAACGCCCGTGTTGAAGCCCACGGCATCCCCGGAGGCGACCTGCGTCCGTGGTGAGTCTGGACGGCCTGGATGCCAACGCCAGCAGCCCCACGGCAGACCTCGTGCCATCCATGCCGTCAACACCCAGCTTCCCGTCTTCTCGCACATGCCGGCAATGGCCCAGCAAGCCCCTGTTCTTTCTCAGTGACCAGCGTGCCGCGCCCCGGTCCTGAGAGCGCCAAAACTAAAATGCCGCCATGACTGCACCCTCGGCTTCCCCCCATTCCTTCGACAAACTTGCGCTTTCGCCTGCCACGCTCGCCAATCTTGAGCGGCTCGGCTACCTTGAAATGACGGCGATTCAGCTCGCCAGCCTGCCCCCTGCGCTTGAAGGCAAGGATGTGATCGCCCAGGCGAAGACCGGCAGCGGCAAGACCGCAGCCTTTGCCCTGGCGCTGCTGGCCAAGCTGGATACGCGCAATTTCTCGGTGCAAGGCCTGGTGCTCTGCCCCACCCGCGAGCTGGCCGATCAGGTGACGACCGAGATTCGCCGCCTGGCGCGTGCGGAAGACAACGTCAAGGTGGTGACCCTGTCCGGCGGCGTTCCGCTGCGCGGCCAGAACGCGAGCCTTGAGAACGGCGCGCACGTGATCGTGGGCACGCCCGGCCGTGTGATCGATCACCTGGACCGGGGCAATCTGAACCTTGATTCGCTGAACACCTTGGTGCTTGACGAAGCGGATCGCATGCTCGACATGGGTTTCGTCGATGACATCGCCAAGGTCGCCAAGCAGTGCCCCCCGCAGCGCCAGACCTTGCTGTTCTCCGCAACCTACCCTGAAGGCATCGCCAAGCTGGCCGCGCGCTTCATGCGTGACCCGGTCACGGTCAAGGTCGCCGCGCAGCACAGCGGCGAGCAGATCGAGCAGCGCTGGTACGAGGTGGACAAGGAAGAGCGGCTGCCTGCGGTGGCTCGCCTGCTGGAGCATTTCCGGCCCGAGAGCACGCTGGCCTTCTGCAATACCAAGGCGCGCTGCCGGGCCCTTGCCGAGCTGCTGCAGGCCCAGGGCTACAGCGCGCTGGAGCTGCACGGCGATCTGGAGCAGCGTGACCGTGACCAGGTGCTGGTGCGCTTCGTGAACGGCAGTTGCTCCGTGCTGGTCGCCACCGATGTGGCGGCTCGCGGGCTGGATGTGACCAACCTGGGCGCCGTCATCAACGTGGACATCACGCCCGACCCTGAAGTGCACGTGCACCGCATCGGCCGCACAGGCCGCGCCGGCCAGAAAGGCCTGGCCCTGAGTCTTGCGACGATGGACGAAATGGGCGCGGTCGGGAACATCGAGCAGATGCAGGGCAGCCCATCCGTCTGGTACCCGCTGGACGAGCTGACGCCGACTCCCGGTGGCCGGCTCCTGCCATCCAAGGCCACCATCCACATCAATGCCAGCCGCAAGGACAAGATCCGCCCGGGCGATGTGCTGGGCGCGCTCACCGCAGACCTGGGCTACACCCGCGAGCAAGTGGGCAAGATCGACATCAACGAGTTCGCAACCTATGTGGCCGTGGACCGCAAGATTGCGCATGACGTGGTTGCCCGGCTCAATAGCGGGAAGATCAAGGGGCGAACGGTGAAGGCGCGCTTGCTCAAGGATTGAGCGGTTGCAGGCGCCGAGGCACGAACGACCACAACGGGTCGTTTCGCGCCAGCCACTGCCCATTCTTGTTTCGTTGGGATCAACGCCCAACGATGGTCCTGGCTGCTCACCGGGTCCGTCGGCCGCGCCCTCGCCTTGAAAGGTCTGGAAAGACCGGGCCTGTCATGACTGCGCGGCAGGGTTGGCCGCTTCGGCTTTTTCTGCGGGCGGCTGCAGCCCTTCGGCCAGCGCCGCGCCCAGCGCGTCAATGACCGCCCGCACGCCCGGCACGTTGCGGCGGTCGCGGTGATAGGCCAGGTACACCGGGCAGGACGGCAGCGGCGCATCCACCTCCAGCCGTGCCAGGCCGGGCACGGCATGGGCCATGGCGTCGGGCAGCAGGCAGATGCCCTGGCCTTGCTCCGTGGCCTCCTGGCGGGCCAGGTCGGAGGCGGATCGAAAGACGAACCGGGTGGCGCCCCGGCTGGCCAGCCACAGGTTGGAGGCGTCCTGCCGGCCGGTGGCCAGGTCCTGTCCCACGAAGTCGTGGCTGGCGAAGTCCTGCACGCGCAGGCGGCGACCCGGCAGGCGCTGCTCGACATAGCCGTGCGAGGCGTACAGGCCAAACGTCAGTTGCCCCGCCCATTTCTCCACCACCACGGCCGAGCTGGAGCGCCCGACCCGGAGCGCGACGTCCACTTCGCGCCGCCCGACATCCGTGAAGCGCGACTCCACGGCCACTTCGATATGCAGCCCGGGGTGCGCGCTTCTCAACTGCGAGAGCACGGCGGTCACCGGCTTCACGAAGCCTTCGCCCATGCTGACGCGGATGGTGCCGGTCAGCGCATGGGCCTTCTCAGCGGGCCGGTCGTCGCGCTTGATGCCGCCCAGTCCCAGCTCGAATTGCTCGGCCAGCTCCACCAGTTCCATCGCATCGGGCTCGACCGTCGTCCCTGCGCTGCTGCGGTGTACCAGGGCGCGGCCCAGGGATTGCTCCAGCGCCTCGATGCGCCGCGCGACGGTGGAGGTGGACAGGCCCAGGGCAGCGCCTGCGGCCAGCAGGCTTTGGTGGCGGTGAAGCGCCAGGAGCACGCGCAGGTCATCCCAGGTGGTGGGCGGTTGGTTTTTCATGAATGCAAATCAGCTTACCAGCGCTGCCCATTCCCAGGCGGGCCCCCCGTCGCAATACTCGAGTGCATGAAAACCCCTTTTGATTTCTCCCAGAAAACCGTCCTGGTGACCGGCGCCTCCATGGGCATCGGTGAAGTATTCGCCAGGGAGCTTGCCCGCCGTGGCGCCAAAGTCGTGCTGATCGCGCGCAGCCGCGACAGGCTCGAGAAGCTCGCCCGCGAATTGCCCGGCGCCGAATTCCTGGTGGAGGACCTGGCCGCACCCGGGGCGGCCCGGCGGGTCTTCGAGGCCGTCAGCGCCAGGGGCCTGCTGCCGGACCTGCTGGTGAACAACGCCGGCTTCGGCACCCACGGCAGGTTTGATGAACTGGCGCTGGACATACAGCGGGAGGCCATCGACCTGAATGTGGGCGCCCTGGTGGAATTGACGCACCTGTGCCTCCCCGCACTGGAGCAGCGCCAGGGCGGCGTCATCAACATCGCCTCCACGGCAGCGTTTCAGCCGGTCCCGTACATGGCGGTCTACGCCGCGACCAAGGCCTTTGTCCTTTCGTTCAGCGAAGCGCTCTGGGCCGAGTACCGGCCGCGCGGCGTGCGCGTGCTGGCGTTGTGCCCGGGCGCTACCGACACGGCGTTCTTCGCCCGCGCCGGCGAGGCCGCATCCTTCGGGAAAAAAGCTTCCAGCGAAGACGTGGTTCGCCTGGGGCTGAAAGCCTTCGACGACAACCGCGCCTCGGTGGTGCACGGCTGCGCCAACTACCTGACGGCCCTGGGCGGGCGCATTGTCAAGCGCGAGTTCATGGCCCGGTTCACGGCGCGCGTGATGAGGCCTGCCGCGCAGCCGGCTTGAAGACGACTGGCAAGAGACAGCGATAGAAAAAAACCTGTCCCCTTCCCAACCCTAGCCCAGCACGAGCCTTGCTAGCCTTGGCACATGCTGATCTCCGAACTCGCCCGGCTCACGGGCGTCTCCATCCACGCGCTGCGGCACTACGAGCGCGCGGGCCTGCTCAAGCCCCGGCGCCTGCCCAATGGCTACCGCGACTATCCGCGCTCGGCCCGGCGCGAGGTGGTGTTCATCGCCATGTCCCGCGCGCTGGGGTTCGGGCTGCCGCGCATTGCCGAGAACCTGCGCGCCTGGCGTGCGGGGCGCATAGGCCCCGGTGACCTGGCCGATGCCGTGCAGCAGCGCGTACAGGAGATAGACGAACAGATCGCTGCGCTGCAGGCCCAGCGCGCCCAGGCCCTGGACCATGTGCAGTGGCTGCGCGCCCGCCAGGCCGAGCGGGATCTGGCGCAGACGGCACCGGCCCCATCCAACGCACCCGACAAACCCGCCGCGCCCTGGCCGCGCGTGCGCCGTGCCGCTTCACCCACCACGAAGGAGACAGGCCATGACTGAGCCGACCACCCACCCCACCCCATCCACCCAGGCGCTGCAGAACGCCGTGCTGGCCATGCCCATGGCGCGCACCCTGGGCCTGCGCTTCGTGCGTGCCGAGCCCGGAGCCACCGAGCTGGAGATGCCCATTGCCGATGCCCTGTGCTTTCAGCCGGGCCAGTTGCAGGCCACGGCGGTCTTTGCACTGGGCGACTTTGCGGCGGTGTCGGCCGCAGGTTCACTGCTGCCTGCCGGCTGGGCCAATGCCACGGTGGACGGAAGCGTGAAGCTCTTCGCCCCCGCACGCGGCACCCACCTGCGGGCGCGCGGCCGCGTGGTGGATGCCGGCCGCGTGCTCAGCATCTGCGCAGCCGACCTGTACGCGGTGGCCGAGGGCGGTCATGAAACGCATTGCGCGACCTGGCTGGGCACGGCGCGCAATCTGGAGCCCAGGCCCGTGCGGGCCTGAGAACGTTCCCCCGCCTCCCCACCCCGTATGTCAGCGCCTGCGTCGTGGCGGTTGCGGGGTTGCCGAAGGACAGATCACCTCGCCAAGGGCCACCACTGCTACAGGCTCTGCTTCAAGCCAATCTTCTCTTCGGATAGGGAATCTCGCCTGTTGCGGATAAGCAGGACCAACAGCGCACCGGACAGGAGAGAAGAAAATGAGAAAACATAATTGATCATGGAATAACTGGAGCCATGAAACCCCAATGACATCGGGGCAAAAAACACCAATGCGTAAACAACCCAAAAAATGATTCTTGACGACCAATAAAGACCTAGCCCACCAGAAATTGCTGCCGCATAGAAAAACCCCACATCCGTAATTCCTTTGCACACCAAGGAAAGGAACCCCTCCCCGACAATTTGATAACCATTGGCCATCGATATTTCATAGAACAGCATGAATACAAACAATGCAACAGCCGGAATAATGGCACAATAAATCATCAATGAAGAAGAATCTTTGATGAACTGAAATTGCACTGCCCATCTTCCACGATTTTTTGATATCTCCATCGCCAGAAGAGCACAGACTCCCATGGCAGGCAGTTCTGCCAAAAGCAATATGACAGAAGCTTGGGATTGAATTGCAGAATACATTGCACCCAGCCCTGCAACAGACATTGACAATATATAGAGCAGATATTTTCCAAAGAAAGAATTGGCATAACCAGGAATCAAAACGGAAAATATTCTTCTGCCAGGCAATCCACGAAAATTGAATGAAAAACCGAATTGACAGTATTTCCGCATCAAAGCATATGCGGCAATGGAAAAAATGATGTCACTGAACAGATAGGCAAGAGCGACCGAGTCATCACTCATCCACTCATTCCTCCCAAGCAGCACCAGCACAACAATCACACAGGCTGCATGGAAAAAAACCTGCCACATTCTGAATTTTGCAACGATGGAAGTATGTGATCTTGACTCAAGAACGCAGCTACATACATTGATGATTCCGAAGAATGGAATACACAGAATTATCAATCTTGCCTGCGATACGGCCCCATCCAACAGTTCCTCTGGCAAACCGGATATCAGGGTTTTCGAGATAACAGGAAGCCAATACACCAGAATAAAACAAAACCCGGTGTATAGGAGGACCAGCCAAAGCAGCAAACTGATGAGTGAGTCTGACTGCTCCTTATCTTTGCTAGCAGCCATTTCCGAAAAGAAGATGGCGCCAATACTCGCCGGCAATACAAAGAAAAGTGAAGCAAAGGAAAGGGCTATGCTGAATTGAGCAACAAGAGCAGGGCTATGGAAACCAATGGCAAAAATGGTGACCATGGAGGCAAGCGGTGGGGCGGAGCGCCCAACTGCGAGGTCAAATACCCGCTTTGCATCACCAGGCCTCATACCTATCCCTCCTCCGCAGAATCAAAACCCATGATATATGACCCGAATTCTTTGAAATGAAGATCCTGGGTTACGCTGAAGCCGCCATTCATTATTCATTGCCCGCCATCCCTGTCACTGCGGAATATGGACAAACATATCGGCGCAATCCTTGAGATACACTGGATGCAACAATAGAAAATCTCTTGAGCCGATATAAAAATCAATCATTCAATGCGAAAATGCATGACGCAATCGGACTGGTCTGAAAAGCGTGATGCGGGCATGCGCTGCCCAAGCATCTGAATGAGATCTCGCAGTCTGCCGACCCTGTCTTTACATCGGCGACCTGTATGCACGCCACTGCGCTGTAGCGGTTGCAGCATTGCAGTCCTGCCGAAGGACAGGACTGCTCCCTTGTCTGACGCGGGTCCCAAACAGACCCGGCCAGTCAACTCACCCCCGCAGCTTCGCCCGCCGCGCCTTCACCGCCGCAGCCAGCTGCTGCAGCACAGGCACGGTCTGCTCCAGGCTGATGCAGGCATCGGTCACGGACACGCCATGCGCCAGCGGCTGGCCGTCCACGATGTCCTGCCGCCCTTCCTGCAGGTGGCTTTCGATCATCAGCCCCGTGATGCGGGCATCGCCACCGGCGATCTGCTGGGCCACGTCGGCCGCCACGTCGATCTGGCGGCGGTGCTGCTTGCTGCTGTTGGCGTGGGAGACATCGATCATGACCTGCGGGCGCAGGCCCGCACCTTCCAGCAGGGCGCAGGCGGCCTGCACATGCTCGGCGCTGTAGTTGGGCTGCTTGCCGCCGCGCAGGATGACGTGGCAGTCGCCATTGCCGCGGGTCTCGAAGATGGCGGACTGGCCCATCTTGGTCATGCCCATGAAGGCGTGAGGCGCGCTGGCCGCCTGGATGGCATCGCTGGCCACCTTGACGCCGCCGTCCGTGCCGTTCTTGAAGCCCACGGGGCAGGACAGGCCACTGGCCAGCTGGCGGTGGCTCTGGCTTTCAGTGGTGCGCGCGCCGATGGCGCCCCAGCTGACCAGGTCGCTGATGAATTGCGGCGACAGCAGGTCCAGGAATTCCGTGCCCACGGGCAGGCCCAGGGCCAGCACGTCCAGCAGCAGGGCGCGGGCCATTTCCAGGCCTTCGTTGATGGCGAAGCTGCCGTCCAGGTGCGGGTCGTTGATGTAGCCCTTCCAGCCCACGGTGGTGCGGGGCTTCTCGAAGTAGACGCGCATGACCACGAGCAGCTCGCCGGCCAGGGCGTCGGCCTGGGCCTTGAGCTGGCGCGCATAGTCCATGGCCTGGTCGTGGTCGTGGATGGAGCAGGGTCCGACGACGACGATGAGCCGGTCGTCCCGGCCCTGCAGCACGTCCGAGATGGCGGCGCGGCTGGTTTCCACCAGTTGCTGCGCGGCTTCGGGCGCGGGCAGCCATTCCTGCAGCAGGGCCGGGGTGATCAGGGGGCGCACGGCCTTGATGCGCAGGTCGTCGATGCGGGTGGTGTCGTGCGTGCTCAGGGGCACGGCACTGCGTTGTACGTGGGTGGGGGTGGTCATGGCGCTATTGTCGCGCCTTGAGGTTTCCCGACCGGGGCGGGGCAAGTGGCTTGCCCCGCCCCTTGGCATCGACTTATTGAGCCGTCGCTGCAGGTGCCGGTGCCGCTGCCGGTGCCTGTGCCGCTGCTGGCGCAGGCGCAGGTGCGGACTCTGGCGCAGCCGGCACAGCGGCCGGTGCCGCGCCATACTGCCAGCCGGCGGGCAGCAGGCCATCGACCCAGTGCAGGCGCCAGGCCATCAGTGCCAGCAAGGCCACCACGGCCAGCGCCACCAGGGTGTTGCGCAGGCCGTTGCCTTCCGCATAGGGGTCGCCCGCCGTGCGCCGTGCGCCCACCGGCACCTTGGCGGTCTGCGACAGGCTGCGGCCCAGCGGCAGGTTGATGCGCATGCGGCCGTTGATGGCCCAGCCGCTGGCGTCCAGGATGGGACCCAGGCTGCGCTGGCGCAGCTTGAGCCAGGCAATCATCATGCTGGGCCCGGAGATGGCGGCAATGAGGCCGACCAGGGCCACGGGAATCCAGGGCCCCAGGTCGATGAACTTGCCGAAGATGCCCACCAGCACGGCGCTGATGGACCCCAGGGCCACGCCCAGGGCGGCCACGGTGCCCACATCGGTCTTGCGCGGGGCGGCCGCAGCCGTGGCGGCTGTGGCGTTGGCCGCAGCGGTGCCGGGCGCCGTGACCAGCTGGCCGGCCTGCGTGCCCAGGCTGGCGGTCACGCCCTCCTCCTTGGCCGAGGCGCGCTTGGCCACCTGTTCCTCCACCATGCGCAGGAATTTCTTGTAGGGCAGGAAGAAGGCCTGGCCGATGCTGGTGGGGTTCTCGATGAGCTTGACGATGGTGGCGTCCCAGTCGTTGCCTGCGCGGTCATAGAACACGCCGTTGCGGCCCACGAAGAGAAAGTCCACATCGCCCGCCGTGAAGGCCGCGACGATGGCTTTCTTCTTGCCCTCGCGCCGGAGCTCGCAGTAGGCCAGGCAGGTCTTGGCGCGGCCGGCCAGCGCGGCATGGGCAGCCGTGTCGCTCACTTCCACGGTCAGGTCGCAGCTGCGGGCATCCAGGTAGAGCGTGCCGGCCTGGAAGGCCGCGCCCTCGCGCCGGTAAAAGAGGCTGAACGAGACGAAGTTGTTGAGCAGCGCCAGCAGGTCGCGCTGCAGGCGGATCAATTTTTCCAGCGCCACGGCCTGCAGGCTGTGTTCCTTTTCGGACTCGTCCTGGGCGATGAGGTCCAGCAGCGCGGCTTCCTGGCCGCCGTCCAGCAGCGCCTGCACCTCCTGTTGAGACAGGGCATCGAGCGGCGTGGCGGGCCGGGCCGCCAGCCATTGGCGGCAGGGCTGCAGGGCGGCCTTGACCTGTTCCCACTGCGCGGCGGTGATCTCCTGCAGGTCTTCGCCCAGCACGGGCTGCACGGCCTGCTCGCGCAGCGCCTGCAGCGCGCCGGCCCATGCGGGGTTGACGCCCTGGGCCAGCGGCAGGGCGCGGTCGGCCACCACGGCGGCCAGCGGCAGGGCGGCAATGGCCTGGGCGCCGCTGTCCAGCACCTCACGGCCCAGGGCGGCATAGCCTTCGATGGAGGGGTTGAGCGGGTCCTGCGCGCGCGTGTCGAAGGCGGCCAGGCGTGTGCGTGCGAAGAAGTCGTCCACCTTGGCCTGCACCGCGTCCACGGCGCGGGCGGCGGCCAGGGCCTGGTCGCGCTCGGCAATGCCGCAGCCCAGGGCCTCGGCGCCCGCATGCCAGTCGCGCAGTGCGCGCAGGTCCGCATAGAAGGCCTCTGCCTGCTGGCGCGCGATGCCGGCCACGCCGTCGGCGCCGGCAGTGGTGCCGTAGGCCTTGCCAATGCGTTCGATCAGCTCGGCCAGTGCCTTGTCGCCCTCGGCCGTGGCGGGGCTGACGACGCCGTCGCCATTGAAGCGCATGGCCGCCAGGGAGGCCAGGCGCTCGCGCACCTGGGCCAGACTCAGCGCGGCGCCGCCGGCCTGGCCGGACAGGGCCAGCATGCGCTCGGCCTCGGCATGCAGCAAGGCGCCCTGCTCGCTGTCGCGCTCCAGGCTGGACAGTTGCAGGACGTCGCCGCCATCGGCCAGCACCTGGGGGTCACGCACGCGCGCCACGGCCCATTGGCAGGCGGCGATCAGTTCGGGCGGGCGGATGCGGCCGTCCTTGTCTTCGTCGATCAGGTCCAGCGTGTCGCTGTCGAACTCGATGCCGCGCGTGGGGCAGGCCAGGGCCACCCACAGCTTCTGGTCCAGCTCGCCGATGTGCGCAATGTCCTGCCCGGTGCGGATGACCACCTGGTCCACTCCACCGGCGCGAAAAAACTCCCAAGCATGTTGCTGCTGCATGAAATACCCAACGGCCGCTCTGGCCAACGTTCGAAAAACGGAAAAAGGGCCGCAGTTTAAAAGTCATTCGGCCTGGTCAATTGAAGACATTTGTCAACGACGGGCGTCAGTGCAGGCTGTCAGGGCTATTGCTTTGTGCAAAAATAAAAGCACTGAATAGATACTTTATTGCCTTCATGCCCTCCAACTCCACCGCGTCGGCCCCTCAACAAGGCCGGGACAAGCTGCACCTGCAGCTGGCGCGGCTGTTCCGCAGCAAGGTGTCCACGGGCGCCTGGCCCGTAGGCAGCGCCATTCCCACGGTGCAGGAGCTGCAGGCGCTGCATGGCGTGTCGCGCACCACGGTGCGCATGGCGCTGGGCGCCCTGGTGGCAGAGGGCCTGCTGCTCACGCGCAAGCGCGGCGGCACGCGGGTGATTGCGGCGCCCTACAAGCCGCCGTCCTTTCTGCTGCCCACCAGCTGGAAGGAGCTGGTGGCCTTTGGCGCCCACATCGGCCAGATCACCCTGCACACCGGGCGGGACTGCCTGCCGCCGATTCCCGAAGGCTTCCCCGACGTGGGCCGCATGGCCCCCGCCTACGTGCACCTGCTGCGCGTGTACGACCATGACGCGGCGCGGTTTTGCCTGTCGCAGCTGTACCTGGAGCAGGAACTGTTCCCCGAGATCGAGGCCCAGCTGCAGCGCAGCTCCCTGGCCGTGGCCCTGAGCAGCGACCCCTCGCGCATTGCCGTGGCGCGCCAGCACCTGAGCGTGGCACCGGCCGACGAACTGGCCGCCGAGCACCTGGGCGTGGCCCTGGGCACGCCGCTGATGCAGGCGCTGCGCTGGGCCTGCAATGCCGACGGGCTGCTGATCTACTGGGCGCGGGTGCGCTTTCTCAGCGAGTACGTGCATATGGAAATGGATCTCCTGAAATGAACCCCACCCCCTCCACCCCGGCCAGCCGCCCGCATGCGGGCCGCGTGGCCTGGATCACCGGCTCGACCAGCGGCATCGGCCTGGCCGTGGCGCGCCATCTGGCCAGCGAGGGCGCGGCCATCGCGCTGCATGGCCAGGCCGCCGCTTCTGCCGAGACCGATGCGCTGGTGCGCGAGATCGCCCAAACGCATGGCGTGCCGGTGCGCCACTACGGGCTGGACCTGCGCGACGGCAGCGCCATCGCCCCGCTGGCGCAGCGCATTGCGGCCGAGCTGGGGCCCATCGACATCCTGGTCAACAACGCAGGCATGCAGCATGTGAGCCCGCTGCTCGAATTCCCGGCCGGCAAGTGGGACGAGCTGCTGGCCGTCAACCTCTCGGCGCCCTTCCACGCCATCCAGGCCTGCGCGCCGCAGATGCTGGAGCGCGGCTGGGGCCGCATCATCAATATCGCCTCGGTCAGCGGGCTGGTGGGCGTGGCGCGCAAGCCGGCCTATGTGGCCAGCAAGCACGGGCTGATCGGGCTGACCAAGTCGGTGGCGCTGGAGTTCGCCACCACGCCCGTGACCTGCAACGCCATCTGCCCGGGCTGGGTCCTGACGCCGCTGGTGCAACGGCAGATCGATGCGCTGGCCGAGCGCGACGGGCTGGATGCCGACGCGGCGGCGCGCCAGCTGCTGGGCGCCAAGCAGCCCTCCCAGGCCTTCGTGACCGTGGAGCAGGTGGCGGCGCTGGCCGGTTTCCTGGCCAGCGAGCAGGCCGCCCAGGTGCGCGGCGCACACTGGAACATGGACGGCGGCTTTGCCGCTGCCTGAGCCGGCCACGCCTCGCCCTGCCCCGCCAAACCCCTTTTCATACCAACGACAGACAAACCCAACCAGGAGAGACAGATGTCCTTGAACGAAACCCATGACGCAGGCCTGCGCAGCTGGGTGGCCTCGGCCAACACCGGCGCCAGCGACTTCCCCATCCAGAACCTGCCCTACGCGGTGTTCCGCCGCGCAGGCAGCCAGGAGGCCTGGCGCGGCGGCGTGGCCATCGGCGACCAGGTGCTGGACCTGGCGCGCGCAAGCGCCCTCAAGGCGCTGGGCGATGCCGTGCAGCCGCAGCTGGAGGCCGCTTCGCAGCAGCGCCTGAACGGCTTCATGGCCATGGGGCCGGCCGCCTGGTCGGCCCTGCGCCTGGCGCTGTCGCGCGCGCTGCGCGAAGGTGCTGCCGCGCAGGACGCCCTCAAGGATTGCCTGGTACCCCAGGCCGAGGTGGAGTACGCCGTGCCGGCCCAGGTCGGCGACTACACGGACTTCTATACCTCGGTACACCACGCCACCAACGTCGGCAAGCTGTTCCGCCCGGACAACCCGCTGATGGAGAACTACAAGTGGGTGCCGATCGGCTACCACGGCCGCGCCTCCAGCCTGCGCGTGTCGGGCGTGGACTTCCGCCGCCCCATGGGCCAGCTGAAGGCGCCCGACGCCGCCGCGCCCGCACTCAAGCCCTGCGCACGCCTGGACTACGAGCTGGAGATGGGCATCTACACCGGCGCCGGCAACGCCTGGGGCGAGGCGATTTCCATGGACGAGGCAGAGAACCACATCTTCGGCCTGTGCCTGCTCAACGACTGGTCGGCGCGCGACATCCAGGCCTGGGAATACCAGCCGCTGGGCCCCTTCCTGTCGAAGAACTTCGCCACCACGGTCTCGCCCTGGATCGTGACGCTGGAGGCGCTGGAGCCCTATCGCACGGCGTTCACGCGGCCCGCCGCAGATCCCCAGCCCCTGCCCTACCTCAGCTCGCCCGCCAATTCCGAGCGCGGCGCGTTCGACGTGCAGCTGAGCGTGGCGCTGGAGACCGGCCGCATGCGCGCCGAAGGCCAGGCCGCCCAGCAGATCACCCACACCAGCTACCGCCACGCCTACTGGACCATGGCCCAGCTGCTGGCCCACCACAGCGTCAACGGCTGCGACCTGCAGCCCGGTGACCTGCTGGGCACGGGCACGCTGTCCGGCCCCACCTCCAGCGAAGCCGGTGCGCTGCTGGAGCTGACCGAAGGCGGCAAGAAGCCCGTGGCGCTGGCCAATGGCGAGAGCCGCACCTTCCTGCAGGATGGCGATGCCGTGATCCTGCGCGGCTGGTGCGAGAAGCCGGGCGCCGCGCGCATCGGCTTCGGCGAGTGCCGCGCCACGGTGCTGCCCGCGCGCCAGGGCTGACAGCAGCCTCCAATCGATCGGGCGCGATGGAGTCGCCCGATCGATAGCCACGAATGTCGTGATTCCGACAGCCACGAGTGCATGACACAATTGCTGACATGCCCGCCCCATCGGAAGAAGCCCTCTCAGCACCTCCCGCCACCATCGACTTCGGAAGGCAGGCGGCCCCTGCACGGCAGGAGCCCGCCTTTGCCGAGCCCGGCAGTGCCAGCAGGCCCGACACGGCCGACTCTCCCAAGAGCCCCAGCAAACTGCCGCCCTCGATAGCCAGCGCCTTCGCCGCCGCAGCCTACGCGCTGCAGCACGGCGATGACGGCACTGCCCCCAACGAGCGGGCAGGCGCCGGCGCACATTCCGGCGCCACCAGCTTCACGGGCGGACAGGGCACCGGCCTGATGCCGGGCCTGTACGCCAGCCTGATTGGCGAGCCCTCACGCGACTACTACCTGCGCCTGTTCGAGCGCTTCGACGCACTGGGCAAGCCCCTGCCCACCTGGAACCTGGCCGCAGGCCTGTTCACCCTGCCCTGGTGCGGGCTGCGCGGGCTGTGGCAAGAGGGCGGCCTCTACGCGCTGGCCGCTGGCGGCACGGGCCTGGTCTGGGGCCTGCTGCTGCGCCCCGCGCTGGGCCTGCCCCCGGCCATTGCCCACGGCATCGATGCCACGCTGGTGCTGATGGCGATTGCCATTCCCGGCCTGGGCGCCAATGCCCTGTACTGGCACCATGTGCGCCGCCTCACACTGCAAGCCATTGGCGAGGCTCCCAACATGGCTGCAGCGCACGAACGCCTGGCCCGCCGCGCGGCCACGCCCTTGCGCAAGCGCCTGGCCGTGGCGGCCGGTGCGGTGCTTGCCGCCGCTGCGGGTGCCGGCATCTGGGCGCTGTCGGGCACGCCACATTTCATGGCGGCACAGACCGAGGTGATTCCGTCCGAAGCCGTACCGGCCGCTGCACCAGTTTCGCCAGCTGCACCAGCCGTGGCGCCAACGCCCGCCGCAGTCGTAGCTGCCGTTGAAACGCCAAGGACGGAACCGGCGCCCACACCCGCCCCCACTCCCGCCCCCATGCCCCAGCCGCAAGAGCCGGCTACCCAGACCGAGGCGCGCCCTGATCCGCAAGCGCCCTTGCCCGCTGCCGGCAGCACCGTCTCCGGCACGGTCGAACCCATGCCCGTAGTAGCAGCGGCCGGCGCTGCGGGTGCCGTCGCGGCCACTGCAGCTGCAGCCATTCCCGTCAAGGCCGCGTTGGTGCCAGCCAAAGCACCTGCACCTGCGCCAGCGCCAGCGTCCGTGCACGCAGCCACGCCAGCGCCCGCCAAGCCCTCCAAGGTGGCGGCTGAAACCAAACCAGCCAAGCCCGCCAAGCCCGCCGAACCCGTCGCAAAGGCCCCGGCACCTGCCAAGGCCGCCTCGGCGGCTCTGGAGCCGGGCAACTACTACATCAACATCGGCGTGTTCTCTGAAGCTGGCAATGCCGGGCGCGTGGTGGAGCGGCTGGAGAAAGCCAAGCTGCCCACGCTCAGCCAGACCCTGCACAGCAACAAGGGCGAGATCGTGCGCGTGCGCTCGGGCCCCTTTGCCAAGCAGCGCAGCGCCGATCAGGCGGCGGCCAGGATACGCGCCATGGGCCTGGAGGCCACGGTCTTCCACCACGCCCCCGCGGAAGGCCGCAGCGCGCGGCGGTGATGCCCTGGCAGCACCTTGGCAATGCCTTCGTGATGCCTTTGCTGCCGCCTGTTACTTCCGCATGCCAATGGCACCGCCCGAGCCCGGCTAAGGTATGCGGCGTTGTCCGAGGCGATGCGCCAGCGCCCGCCCTGATACTGCGCAGCACACACCCCCTGAATTGAGGAGACAGACCATGCCGACGATCACCACCCCAGCCCTGCACCGCCGCCTTGCCGCCCTGGCCCTGCTGGGCGCCACCACTCTGGTTGCGGGTTGCGCCGGCATGGGCAATCCTTTTGGCGGCAGCAGCGGCGGCGCGGCGCAACCGGCCCCGCGCCCCGTGCAGGTCTGCAATGCGGCATCGGCCCAGTCCTTCGTGGGCAAGAGCAATACCTCGGCCACGCTGGAGGCCGCACGCAAGCAGTCGGGCGCCTACATGGCCCGCGTGCTGCGCGAAGGCCAGCCAACGACGATGGAGTTCAACCAGGAACGCCTGAACCTGGTGGTCGACGGCACAGGCCGCATCGTGGCCGTGCGCTGCGGCTGATCGCCGACCGATTGCGCTGTGGCGCTGGATGAAGAAAGGACGCCGAGGCGTCCTTTTTCAATCGTCGTCGGCCCGCTCACTCGGCCAGGAACAGCTCCTGCAGGTCGCTGAGGAAGTCAAAGCCCCGCTCCGTGGGCACCACCCGGCCCAGGTCGCGCGCGATCAGGCCCTTGGCCTGTGCTGCATCCAGCCCCTTGGCGATGGACGACAGCGGCAGGCCCGTGCGCTCCATGAAGTCCTGCAGCGCAAAGCCTTCGCGCAGGCGCAGCGCGTTGAGCATGTACTCGAAGGGCAGGTCGGCGCGGCGCACCTCGCCGTCCTGCGCCAGTGGCGCGCCGGCCAGGGCCTGGTCCATGTAGCGCGCGGGATCGCGAAAGCGCACCTGGCGCACGATGCGGTGCGCAAAGCTGAGCTTGCTGTGCGCGCCCGCGCCTATCCCCAGGTAGTCGCCGAACTGCCAGTAGTTGCGGTTGTGCCAGCACTGGTGGCCCTCACGCGCATAGGCTGATATCTCGTAGCGCTGCATGCCTGCGGCGGCGGTGCGCGCGGTGATGCGGTCCAGCATGTCGTAGGCCAGGTCGTCCTCGGGAATGGCCGGCGGGAACTTGGCGAAATACGTATTGGGTTCGATGGTCAGGTGATAGACCGACAGGTGCGGCGGCGCGAAGGACAGGGCCACGTCCAGGTCACGCGCCAGGTCCAGCTCGGTCTGGCCGGGCAGCGCGTACATCAGGTCGATGTTGAAGGTCTCGAAGCTGTCGGCCGCCTCGCGCACGGCCGCACGCGCCTGGGCGCCGTCGTGCACGCGGCCCACGGCCTGCAGGAAGCGGTCGTCGAAGCTCTGCACGCCAATGGACAGCCGCGTGACGCCGGCCGCGCGAAAGGCGCGGAAGCGGTCGGTCTCGAAGGTGCCGGGGTTGGCCTCCATGGTGATCTCGCAATCGGCCTCCATGCGCAGGCGCGCGCGGATGGCGGCCAGCAGCCGGTCGATGGCCTCGGGCGAGAACAGGCTGGGCGTGCCGCCGCCGATGAAGATGCTGTGCACGGTGCGGCCCCAGATCAGCGGCAGCGCGCTCTCCAGGTCGGCGACCAGGGCGTCGACGTAGCGGTCTTCGGGCAGCTCGGGGCCGTCGCGGCCGTGCTCGTGCGAGTTGAAGTCGCAGTACGGGCACTTGCGAATGCACCAGGGCAGGTGCACATACAGCGACAGCGGCGGCAGGCTGCCGAGCTGCAGCGTGCCGGGGCGCATGTAGTGCTGGATGTCGCGCTGCACGGCGGCCTGGGCGCCGGAGGCCGAATCCTGGGGCTGGATGGGAATCATCGCACCCAGCGCTCGCGCACGAGTTCGATCATCTGCAGCGTGGCGCGGCCGCGGTGGCTATGCGCGTGCTTCACGGCCGGGTCCATCTCGGCGAAGGTCTGGCCCAGCTCGGGGATGTACATCACGGGGTCGAAGCCGAAGCCCTGCGTGCCACGGCGCTCGGTGGTGATCTCGCCGAGCACGCGGCCCATGGCGATCAGCGGTTCGGGATCCTTTGCGCTGCGCACGCCCACCAGGGTGCTGACCATGGCGGCGCGGCGGTCGGCCACGCCCTGCATCTGCTCCAGCAGAGCGCGCACGTTGTTGTCGTCGCTTTTCTCGTAGCCGAACTGCGTGCAGTAGTAGGCCGTGTCCACGCCCGGCAGGCCGCCGAAGTGCGAGACGCACATGCCGGCGTCGTCGGCAATGGCGGGCAGGCCCGTGCGCTCGGCTGCGAAACGGGCCTTGGCCAGCGCGTTCTCCACAAAGGTGCAATGCGGCTCGGGCGCCTCACCCTCGAACAGGTCGCCCTGGCGGATCAGCTCCACCCCCAGCGGGGCGAACATGGCTTGCAGCTCGGCGAGCTTGCCGCGGTTGTTGGAGGCCAACACAATCTTCATCGTAGAAATCCATTCGGGCGCCCGTGCGCCCTTTGTCGTCAATAGGTTCGGTAGTCCATGCGCGCCAACGGCACCACTGCCGCGGGCCGGCAGCGGCATTCAGCGCTTGAACTGGCGCTCGGCCGAGCGGCGTATCGCTTCGTTGATCTCGGCGATGGAGCGCTCGATGGCCGCGTCGTCGAGCTCATCTTCCAGGTCTTCGATTGCCCCGCCCTGGATCGTGGATTCAAACGCGTCGTTCTCGATGTCCTGGGTGGAGATGCCCATGGTGGACTCGAAGGCGTCTGGCGTCTCCCACTCCATGGCAATGGCCGTGACGTTGTCGCTGGCATCGCCCGCATTGCGCAGCGCCGTATCGACCAGCTGGGGAATGGCCTGGGACACGGTGCGGCCGTGCAGGGTGCGCAGCAGGTGCCCTTCGTCCACGCTGCCCCACAGGCCGTCGGAGCACAGCAGCAGCTTGTCGCCCTGCTCCAGCCGGCGCGGCTCGGTCACGTCGTAGATGGGCTTGGACGGAGAGCCCAGGCAGGTGAACAGCACGTTGCGGCTCGATGTCTTGAGCTGGGCCGCGATCTCGCCCATCTCAAGATAGGAGTGATCGCGCGTGCGCACCAGCAGCTCGCCGCCGCGCACCAGGTACAGGCGCGAGTCGCCGCAATGGATCCAGGTGATCTTGCCCTTCTGGATGACGGCGGCGACCAGCGTGGTGCGCGGCGTGTCGATCATTCCCTTGGCGCTGGCATAGCGCAGGATCTGCCGGTGCGCGTGCAGCAGCGCATCGACCAGAAAGCCCTGCGGATCTTCGAGCAGCGGCTTGGCCTGGCGCTGGAAATGCACGGACATCACCTGCAGCGCCAGCTGCGCGGCGACCTCGCCTTCGGGATGGCCGCCCATGCCGTCGGCCAGCACGAAGAGCACGGCTTCCCGCGTGTAGCAGTAACCCATGCGGTCTTCATTGAGCGCACGGCCGCCGCGGCGGCTCAGCTGGAATACCGAAAACCTCATGGCTTGCGCTCCTGGCCCACGGCTGGCAGGCCCGCTGCGCCGCTGATCTTTTGCATGTTCTTCTTGGCGTCGGTCACCAGCGTGTCCAGCTGCAGGCGCATGCGCTCGGAGACGCTGAGCTTGGTGTAGCGACGCTCGCCTTCGCGGCTCAATTCCTTTTGCAGCGCAAACACCGACTGCGGACGCGATCCCGGGTCCACGGCCATGCACCACTCGACCACCTCGATGAGGTTGTCCGAATACACGCCGCGCAGCTTGGTCAGCGCCAGCGTGAGCCGGTCCTTGTCCTGGCGCTGCGGCGCCTCGTTGGGCGGAAATCCCTGCATGCAGGCATAGATGCAGGCGCCGATGGCGTAGATGTCGGTCCAGGGACCCAGCGATGCGTCGCGGCGGTACATCTCGGGCGCGGCAAAGCCCGGCGTGTACATGGGGCGGATGAAGTTGCCTTCCTTGGACAGCACCTCGCGCGCCGCGCCGAAGTCGATCATCACGGCACGGTCGTCATTGGTGATGAAGATGTTGGCCGGCTTGATGTCCAGGTGCAGCATCTTGTGCTGGTGCACGATGCGCAGGCCGCGCAGCACCTCGTCGAACAGCGAGCGGATGGTCGATTCACGGAACACCTTCTCGGCCTTGAGCTCGCGCGCGGTGACAACGAAGTCCTGCAGGGTGGCACCCTCCAGGTAGTTCATCACCATGTAGACGGTTTCGTTCTCGCGAAAGAAGTTGAGCACGCTGACCACGGAAGCGTGCGAGATCTGCGCCAGTGAACGCCCTTCCTCGAAGAAGCTCTTGAGGCCCAGGCGGTACAGCGAAAGTTTTTCGGGCGCCACGGCGGGCTGCAGCTCTCCGGGGGCACGGGTGGCCAGCGAGGCGGGCAGGTATTCCTTGATCGCCACCTGCTTGCCCTCTGCATCCAAGGCCAGGTAAACGACGCCGAAACCGCCGGAAGCAAGCCTGCGCACTACCCGATAGCCGCCGATCGTGCTGCCTGGCGGCAATGGCGCCGGCTTGATCTTGGAAGACATTTTTCTCCGGTGAGTCTCAGGGATGGGGCGAAACCCGGATAATCGGGCAATTGCAAGCATCCATCAAAAGTCCAATGCCAGTTTACAGCATGACCGGATACGCCAGTGCCCAGCACGGCGCGTCCGAAGAAGATGGTGGAGCGTCGGGCCGCAACAGCCGGCTCGGTCTGGAGATCCGCTCGGTCAACAGCCGCTTCCTGGATCTTTCGTTCCGCCTGCCCGACGAACTGCGCGCGCATGAGCCAGCCTTGCGGGCCCTTTTGACCGCCCGCCTCAAGCGCGGCAAGGTCGAGGTGCGCGCCGCCATCGACAACGACGACGGCAACTCCCTGCCCGACCCCTCCACCGCCATGCTGCAGCGCCTGGCCATGCTCCAGGACACTGTCCAGTCCTGGCTGCCCGACGCCCGCAGCCTGTCCGTCTCCGACGCCCTGCGCCTGGCCAGCGGCAGCGGCAACTCGGCCGTTGACTGGAGCAGCGTGCTGCCCACGCTGGCAGAGCAGGCCCTGACCGAACTGCTGGAGGCCCGCGCCCGCGAAGGCAAGCGCCTGGCCACCATGCTGCTGGACCGCATCGCGCAGCTGCGCAAGCTCGCGGCAGATGCCACGCCCCTGGTGCCCCAGCTCGTGGAGCAGCAGCGCCTGCGCTTCATGGAGCGCTGGAAGGAAGCGATGGCCCTGGCCGAAGGCGCCGTGGCGCCCGAAGCCGCCCAGGACCGCGCCCTGACCGAGGCCACCGCCTTTGCCATCCGCATCGACGTGGCCGAGGAAGTCACCCGCCTGGACTCGCACCTGGACGAGATCCAGAGCCTGCTCAAGAAGGGCGGCGAGATCGGCAAGCGCCTGGACTTCCTGATCCAGGAACTGCACCGCGAAGCCAATACGCTGGGCTCCAAGTCCGCCACGCTGGAGCTGACCCGCATCAGCGTGGACATGAAGGTGCTGATCGAGCAGATGCGCGAGCAGGTGCAGAACATCGAATAAGCCCAACACAGATGCCCATGCGTGAACACACTGCGCAAAATTCCATGGATTACCCCGGAAACCTCTTTGTCGTCTCGGCCCCCAGCGGGGCCGGCAAGTCCAGCCTGGTGCGCGCGCTGCGCGAGTTCGATGCGCGCGTCTCCCCTTCCGTCTCCCACACCACGCGCGCGCCCCGTGGCCAGGAAAAGCACGGCCGCGAGTACTACTTCGTCTCCGACCAGGAGTTCGACGCCATGGTGTCGAACAACGCCTTCGTCGAATGGGCGAACGTGCACAGCCGCCGCTACGGCACGGCCAAGAAGGCGCTGGAAGAGCGCATACAGGTCGGCACCGACGTGCTGCTGGAGATCGACTACCAGGGCGCACTGCAGGTCAAGCAAGCGTTTCCGAACGCCGTGCTGATCTTCATCCTGCCGCCCAGCTGGGACGAGCTGCGTGCCCGCCTGGAAAACCGGGGCGAGGACGCGCCCGAGGTGATCGAGCTGCGCCTGAAGAACGCGGCCGAGGAGATGGCCCAGGTGGCAAAATTCGACTTCGTTATAATCAACGAATTGTTCGAGAGCGCACTGTTTGATCTCAAGACGATCATCCACGCCCAGCGCCTCAAGTATGCGGCTCAGCGCAGCCGCCGCGCAGAGACCTTCGAGTCTCTCAATATTTCTGAACCCAACTGACGTTTCCCGGAGATCCTGATGGCACGCATCACTGTTGAAGACTGCCTGGAGCAGATCCCTAACCGCTTCCAGCTCGTGTTGGCTGCCACTTACCGCGCACGCATGCTGAGCCAGGGTCACACGCCCAAGATCGAAACCAAGAACAAGCCCGGCGTCACCGCGCTGCGCGAGATCGCCGAAGGCAAGGTCGGCATCGAGATGCTGAAGAAGGTTCCGGGCTGATTTGCTGCAAAGCAACACAATGGCCCCACAAAGAGCACCGCACAGCGGTGCTTTTTTTACATGAAGCCTGCACAAACCAGCATGCACGCTACATTTAAGTCATGAAAGCGGCCTTGACTTCGTTCACAGCCCCCTCTGATCCCGTACCGCCACCCCGGCCCGAGCGCATGTCTGCAGAGCAGGCAACCGCCGTGTCGGCCAATGCCTTTGCCGGACTGATGGAGCACCTGGGATACCTGGATGCCACCAGCATCGAGCAGGTGCGCGAAGCCTATGCCTTCGCCGACCAGGCCCACAGCGACCAGTGGCGCAGCAGCGGCGAACCCTATATCACCCATCCCATCGCGGTCACGGCGCTGTGCGCGAGCTGGAAGCTCGACGCCCCGGCCCTGATGGCCGCGCTGCTGCACGATGCGATGGAAGACTGCGGCGTCACCAAGGCCGATCTCGCCCAGCGCTTCGGCCAGGACGTGGCCGAGCTGGTCGACGGCCTCACGAAGCTGGACAAGCTGCAGTTCAACACGCGCGAAGAGAACCAGGCGGAATCCTTCCGCAAGATGCTGCTGGCGATGGCGCGCGATGTGCGCGTGATCCTGATCAAGCTGGCCGACCGCACCCACAACATGCGCACCATGGGCGACATGCCGCGCAGCAAGTGGGGCCGCATCTCCTCGGAAACGCTGGAGATCTACGCACCCATCGCCCACCGCCTGGGGCTGAACCAGACCTACCGCGAGCTGCAGGATCTGGCCTTCCGCCACCTGCATCCCTGGCGCTACGCCACGCTGGAAAAAGCCATCGCCCGCTCGCGCAAGCGACGCCGCGACCTGGTCCAGCGCGTGCAGGACGAGGTCAATGCCGAGTTCGCCGGCGCGGGGTTGCAGGCCCGCCTTGCCGGCCGCGAAAGCACGCTGTATTCGCTCTATCTGCGCATGGAGAAGAACCAGCTGAGCTTTGCCAAGGTGACGGACATCTACGGCTTTCGCATCATCTTGCCGCGCGTGATCGATTGCTACACGGCGCTGGGCGTGCTGCACCAGATGTACAAGCCCATGCCGGGCCGCTTCAAGGACTACATCGCCATTGCCAAGAACAATGGCTACCAGTCGCTGCACACCACGCTGGTGGGCCCCTCGGGCGTGAACATCGAGTTCCAGATCCGCACCGAGGAAATGCACATCGTCGCCGAGGCCGGCGTGGCCGCCCATTGGCTCTACAAGGCTCAGCCCGGCCACGATTCCGAGCAGCTGGGCACGCAGTGGCTCCAATCGCTGCTGGACATCCAGAACGAGACGCGCGATGCCGCCGAGTTCTGGGACCACGTCAAGGTGGACCTGTTCCCCGACGCCGTCTACGTGTTCACGCCCAAGAGCGAGATCATGGCCATGCCGCGCGGCGCCACCGTGGTGGACTTCGCCTATGCGATCCACAGCAAGGTCGGCAACCACATGACCGCCGCGCGCATCAACAACGAGGAAGTGCCGCTGCGCACCGAACTCAAGAGCGGCGACGTGGTGCAGATCGTCACCTCCGAAGACGCCACGCCCAACCCGGCCTGGCTGGGCTTCGTCAAGACCGGCCGCGCGCGCTCCAAGATCCGCCATTACCTGAAGTCGGCCGCGCAAAGCGAATCGGCACGCCTGGGCGAGAACCTGCTGGCCCAGGCCATGCGCGCCGAAGGCATGGACGCCGTGCCGCCGGCCGATGAAGCCAACCAGGCGCTGTGGGACGAAGTTCTGCGCATGGCAGGCAGCCGCAGCCGCGCCGACCTGATGGTGGACATCGGCATGGGCCGGCGCATTGCATCGCTGGTGGCCTCGCGCCTGACGGCGCTGATGGCGCGCCACGGCCACCGGCCCGACGCCCTGCTGCTCACGCGCGAACGCTTCAATGCCAGCAACCGGCCCTTCCAGGGCGCCGTGCTGCTGGACGGCTCCAACCAAGGCTCCATCCACTACGCGCAGTGCTGCCGGCCCGTGCCGGGCGACGCCATCGTGGGCTATCTGGGCAGCGGCGAAGGCCTGATCGTGCACCACGCGCAATGCAAGATCGCACAGCGCCTGCAGGAAAAGGACAGCGACCGCTTCATCGTCGTGGAATGGGCAGATGACATCGATGCCGCGCGCCTTTTCGAGGCCCGCATCGTCGTCACCGTCAACAACGGCAAGGGCGTGCTCGCCCGCGTGGCAGCCGAGCTGGCCGGCGCCGAAGTGGATATCCTGCGCGTGGACATGGCCGACGAGGCCGCCATGAGCACCACGGACCTGTGCTTCGTGATCTCGGTGCACGACAACCAGCAGGTGGAGTCCGCGCTGCGCAACCTGCGCCGCGTGCACTCGGTGGTGCGCGCATCGCGCGTCATTCCCTGACCCCGGCCCTGCGGGCCGGTCTCGTCTCTACAGGCCCTGCACCAGTTGCTGAAGCAGCTGGCCGCAGTCGTGCTCGAACTTGCAGGCCAGCAGATCTTCGGCCCGCATGCGGCCCTGGTTGACCGCCACCACCGGCTTGCCCTGGGCCACGGCCTCGTGCACGAAGCGCAGGCCCGAATACACCATCAGCGACGAGCCCACGACCAGCAGGCCCTGCGCATGCCCGAGTGCGGCCCGCACCGCCGCCACGCGCTCGCGCGGCACGCCCTCGCCGTAGAACACCACATCGGGCTTGAGCACGCCGCCGCAGTGCGGGCAGGCCGGCACGTCGAAGCGGCTGAAGTCGCGCCCTTCCAGGTCGGCATCGCCATCGGGCGCGGCCTGGGCGCTCAGGCCGGCCCAGCCGGGGTTGCGCTGCAGCAGCATGGCCTGCAGCGCGGCGCGCCCCATGCCGGCGCCACAACCCATGCAGCGCACGGCGGCAATGCGGCCGTGCAGGTCGATGACACCCTCGCTGCCTGCTGCCGTATGCAGGCCGTCCACGTTCTGGGTGACCAGGCCGGCCATCCATCCGCGCTGCTGCAGCAGCGCCAGCGCCTCATGGGCCGGGCCGGGCCGGGCCTGCGCCATCACGGGCCAGCCCAGCAGGCTGCGCGCCCAATAGCGCTGGCGCGTGGCATGGCTGCCCATGAAGGCCTGCAGCGTCACGGGCTGGGGCCGCTTCCACTGCCCCGCCGCATCGCGGTAGTCCGGAATGCCCGAGCCTGTGCTGCAACCTGCGCCCGTCAGCACCAGCCAGCGCTGGCCAGGGCGCAGCAGGGCACGCAGCGCCTGCGCGGCATCCTGCACAGGCGGGGACAGGGAGGGCGATGGTGCAGCAGTCATGGGAGCACAGCATAGCGATCCATGGATGGCTTGGTGCGGAAACACCGTGTTGCATTCAGCGCCAGGGCGCAGCGGAGACAATGGCTGCATGCCCCACGCACATGCCACCGCCCCCGTCCCCAGCAACGCCAACGGCCCCCACATGCTGACCCGCGCCGGACTGGCCACCGCCCTGACTGCCGCTCTGCTGGCCGGCTGCGCCTCCCGACCTGCGCCCACGCCGGTGCCAGCGCCAGCTTCCGCTGCGGCGACTTCCATGGCTGCGGCCGCCCCTGCCGCCCCTACCGCCCCTGCCGCGGCGGCACAGGCCGGCCCGGCCGCAGCGCCTGCTGCCGAGGCAAGCGGCGCGCAAGAGGCGTCCCAGCAGGCCGAGGCCGCCAGCTTCGAGGCCTGGAAGCGGGACTTCGCGCGCAAGGCGCTGGAGGCCGGCATCTCCGCCAAGACCGTGAGCAGCGCGCTGGAGCCGGCCCGGCTGCAGCGGCGCGCGGTGCAGCTGGACCGCTCGCAGCCCGAGTTCACGCGCACGCCCTGGCAGTACCTGGACAGCGCCGTCTCGGCCCAGCGCATTGCCCAGGGCCGCACCAAGCTGCGCGAAGCGGCTGCACCGCTGCAGGCGGCCAGCCAGCGCCATGGCGTGCCGGCCGAGGTGATCGCCGCCATCTGGGGCATGGAAAGCAATTACGGCAGCAACTTCGGCAACTTCCCCACCGTCGATGCGCTGGCCACCCTGGCCTTCGACGGCCGGCGCGCGGCCTGGGCTCAGAAGGAGTTGCTGGCCGCCCTGCGCATCATCGACAACGGCGACATCGATGCGGCCCACATGATCGGCTCCTGGGCCGGCGCCATGGGCCATACGCAGTTCCTGCCCTCGGTCTTCCTGGCCTATGCGGTGGATGCCGATGGCGATGGCCGCCGTGACATCTGGGGCAGCCTGCCCGATGTGACGGCCTCCACGGCGAACTACCTGGCCCATTCGGGCTGGAAGACGGGCGAGCCCTGGGGCGTGGAAGTGCGCCTGCCGGCAGGCTTTGACCATGCACGCGCCGAGACCAGCGTGCGCCAGGACAGCGCACAATGGGCGGCCGAGGGCGTGCAGGCCGTGGACGGCTCCGCCCTGCCCGCCATGGCCGAAGCCAGCGTGATCGCACCGGCCGGCACGCGCGGCCCGGCCTTCATGGTGGGCGCCAACTTCCGCACCATCCTGCGCTACAACAACTCCGTGAATTACGCGCTGGGCGTGGGCCTGCTGTCGCAGCAGCTGGCCGGTGGCCCGGGCGTGCAGGCGGCCTGGCCGCGCGATCTGGCACCGCTGTCGCGCGAGCAGTTGCGCGCCTTGCAGGCAGCGCTCAACGAACGGGGATTTTCAGCCGGCACGGCCGATGGCGTGATGGGCCCGGCCACGCGCGCGGGCCTGCGCCAGTTCCAGCAAAGCCAGGGCCTGGTGGCCGACGGCTATCCCACGCTGGAGCTGCTGCAGAAACTGCAGCCCTGAACGCTCACCCGGCGGCGCTGCCCGGCTCCGGGTAGGTGACGTCCAGCACTTCCAGCGTGCGCACACCTGCGGGTGTGGGCAGGGCCACCTCGTCGCCCACACGGGCCTTGAGCAGGGCGCGCGAGACGGGTGCGATCCAGCTGACCTGCTGGCGTGCGCTGTCGGCCTCGTCGATGCCCATGATGGTGATGGTGCGCTCCTCGCCCTCGTCATCGACGTAGGTGACGGTGGCGCCGAAGTAGATCTGCTCGCTGCCGGCATGCACGGAGGGATCGACCACCTCGGCGATCTCCAGCCGCTTGGTCAGGAAGCGGATGCGCCGGTCGATCTCGCGCAGGCGCTTCTTGCCGTACAGATAGTCGCCGTTCTCGGAGCGGTCGCCATTGCTGGCCGCCCAGTGCACGATCTCCACGATGCGCGGACGCTCGTTGTCGATCAGGTCCAGCAGCTCGCCCTTGAGCCGCGCGAAGCCCTGGGGCGTGATGTAGTTCTTGCCGCCCGGCGGCAAGGGCGGCAGGCCGACTTCATCATCGTCGTCGCCGTCGGATTCCTTGGTGAAAGCCTTGCTCATAGGGAGCCGATCTTCACACAGATCACCGCAGCAGGCGAAGACGCCGAACAAACCTCGACACCAACTGAGCACAAACGAAAAAGCCTCAGAACTTTGCAGTTCTGAGGCTTGTCGTTTTGGTGCGGCTGGCAGGAATCGAACCCACGACCCCTTGGTTCGTAGCCAAGTACTCTATCCAGCTGAGCTACAGCCGCCAAGCTTCGAATTATAGCGTGCTTTTTGAACGCCTACGGAAAACCATGAAAATATCGAAAAACAACCGTTGACCAGCGCCTGAACCATGGCCACGGCCTCCGTGCGAGGCGCCTGAAACGAAAAAGCCTCAGAACTTTGCAGTTCTGAGGCTTGTCGTTTTGGTGCGGCTGGCAGGAATCGAACCCACGACCCCTTGGTTCGTAGCCAAGTACTCTATCCAGCTGAGCTACAGCCGCCAAGACAACGATTGTATATCAATTTCTGGCCTCTCCGCAAAAATTGCAACCATCGCAAACTCCGGGCCCCGTGGCGCACCGCGCTGGCCTATATTGGCCGGTCGCGGATGCAGGCCCTGCCCTGCACCTGCGCGGGAGACAAACACAGCGAGCGGCCCGCCGCAGCGGCGGAAACGACAAGACATGACAGACAAGCGCGCGGCCACGCAGCCGCAACCGCCCGAGGGCGCCATGTGGGGGCAGCTGTTTCGCCGCAGCGCCCGCCCTGCCCTGAGCCTGCAGGGCCAGATCCGCGAGATGCTGGTCGATGCCATCCTCTCGGGCATCCTCGCACCCGGCGAATCCATTCCCTCCAGCCGCGAGCTGGCGCGCCACCTGGGCGTGGCACGCATCACCGTGGTGCTGGCCTACCAGCAGCTGGCCGAGGAAGCCTTTTTGCTGAGCCGCCAGCGCAAGGGCCACTTCATCCATCCCGACGTACTCAAGGGGCGCACGCCGGGCGGCGCTGCGGCCAGCAGCCCCCCTGGCGAAGGCCGCCGCACCGACTGGTCGCGGCGCCTGTGGCTGCTGCCCAGCCAGCAGCGCAGCATCGTCAAGGAAGAGGACTGGCAGCGCTACCCCTATCCCTTCCTGTACGGCCAGTTCGACAAGGAGCTGTTTCCCACGGCCGCCTGGCGCGAATGCTGCCTCAAGGCCCTGGGCGTGCTGGACATACGCCAGTGGGCGCCCGACCAGATCGCGCGCGACGACGAGATGCTGATCCAGCAGGTGCAGACCAAGATCCTGCCGCGCCGCGGCGTCTGGGCCTCGGCCGACGAGCTGATCATCACCGTGGGTGCGCAGCACGCCCTCTACATGGTGGCCGACCTGCTGATGCGCGAGGGCACGGCCGTGGGCATCGAGGAGCCCGGCTACCCCGACGCGCGCAACATCTTCAGCAGCCGCACCTCCCAGGTCATCCCGCTGCCGGTGGACGGCCAGGGCCTGCCGGTCACGCCGCTGCTGCGCCAGCTGGACTACCTCTACGTGACGCCTAGTCACCAGTGCCCCACGGGCGTGACCATGCCGCTGGCCCGGCGCGAGGCGCTGCTGGAGATGGCCGAGGCGCACGACATCATCCTCATCGAGGACGACTACGAGAGCGAGAGCAGCTTCGACGGCCAGCCCATTCCGGCGCTCAAGAGCCTGGACCGCAGCAACCGCGTGATCTACGTGGGCAGCCTGTCCAAGAGCCTGGCGCCGGGCCTGCGCGTGGGCTACATCGTGGCCGCGCCCGAGTTGATCCGCGAGCTGCGTGCACTGCGCCGGCTCATGATCCGCCACCCCGCCACCTTCGTGCAGCGCACGCTGGCCATGTTCATCTCCCTGGGCCACTACGAGGCCCAGCAGCGGCGCCTGGCCCAGGCGCAGAAGGAGCGGCACGCAGCCCTCACGGCCGCCATGGCCGAGCATGCGCCCGGCTGCCGCATCACGCCCGTGCGCGGCGGCGGCTCGTGCTGGGTGCAACTGCCCGACCACATTCCCGTCGATGCCCTGGCGCAGCGTGCCGCCGCGCACGGCGTGCTCATCGAGCCCGGCGATGTGTTCTTCGCCCGCCCGGGCACGCCCGGCAGCTACATGCGCATGGGCTACCAATCCATACCCGCCAACGACATCGGCCAGGGCGTGAAGGCCCTGGCCGATGCGATCCGTGAGGAGCGGCCCGAGAAGTAACGCCAGGAATGGCCGGGACCGGCCCTGCCGGTCCCGTCGCCCCTGGGTCAGTACTTCTGCGGCTCGGGCCGCGCAGCCTCGGACAGCGATGTCACCACGGGCGCCACGCCGCGCTGCAGGAACTGCCGCACGGCGTAGGCCAGCAGCAAAATGCACAGGCTGGCCACGCCCAGCGCCAGCGGCGTGCGCTGCTCGGGGATGAAGGCCATGGCGATGACGATGGACAGCATGCCGAAGATGGCGAACCAGGTCAGGTACGGATAGCACCACATGCGCACCTTGAGCTGGTGGGGCGCCTCGCGCTCCAGCCGGGCGCGCAGGCGCAGTTGCGAGATGGCGATCAGGATGTAGACGAAGATCGCCACCGTGCCGTAGGAATTGACCAGGAAGGCGAACACCTTGTCGGGCGACACATAGGACATCACCACGGCGCCGTAGCCGAACAGCGTGGCCACCAGGATAGCCCGCGTGGGCACGCCATTGCGGCTGACCTTGGCCAGCGCCTGGGGCGCGTCGCCGCGCCGCGTCAGCGCGAACAGCATGCGAGATGACGCATACAGCCCCGAGTTCAGCGCCGACAGCACGGCCGTCAGCACGATGGCATTCATGATCTGCGCGGCGGCCGGCACGCCCATGGTGTTGAGCGCGCTGACATACGGCGTGGCAATGCCGCCCGCATTCCAGGGCACCAGGCAGGCCACCAGGAAGATGGAGCCCACATAGAACACCAGCACGCGCGTGATCACCGAGTTGGTCGCCTTGGCCACGGCCTTCTGCGGCTCGGCCGTCTCGGCGGCGGCAATGGTCACGATCTCGGCGCCGAAGTAAAAGCCCGTGGCCGCCACCGCCCCGGTCAGCACGGGCACGATGCCGTTGGGCATGAAGCCGCCGTTGCCGGTGAGGTTGCCGAAGTGCATGCCCTGCGAGGCGGGCGTCAGGCCCAGCACGTAGACGCCGGCCACGAACAGGAAGACCACGATGGCCGCCACCTTGATGGAGGCGAACCAGAACTCGAACTCGCCAAAGGACTTGACCGACACCAGGTTGGTCAGCGTCAGCATCACCAGCAGCACCAGGCTGATGCTCCAGTTGGGCACATCGGGCAGCCAGTAGCGCACCAGGTCGGCTCCGGCCACGGCCTCCAGCGCCACGACGATGACCCAGAAGTACCAGTACATCCAGCCCGTCAGAAAGCCTGCCAGCCGGCCCACGCCGGGGCGGTCGCGCCAGGCCTCGCGCGCAAACTCGTAGAACGAGCCTCCCCCGGGCATGGAGCAGGCCAGCTCGCCCAGCATGCGCATGACCAGGACCACGAGCAGACCCGTGATGAGGAAGGAAAGAATCGCGGCCGGCCCGGCCGACTTGATGACGACGCCGCTGCCCACGAACAGCCCGGCGCCGATGACGCCACCGAGGGCGATCATGGTCATGTGGCGTTCCTTGAGCCCGTGCGAAAGCCCCGGTGAAGAGGCGTGCTGATTTCCGATCATGTCTTGTCTCCTGTTTTATTCAGGCGCCACGGCTGATGCTCTGTTGTGGTGGCTGCGCAGGTGCGCGCCTTGCCGTGGCGTATCCGGTGTTCCCGGTGGCACGGGGCCGCAAGGCCCCGCGCCGTCAGGCGGCCGCCACCGGCGGGCGGTCCTTGCGGAAGGCGTTCTTCACGGCGATCTTTCCGTCCTTGAAGGTGAAGACATCCACCATGCGCGCTTCCACGCGCAGGCCGTCGGCCTTGGTGCCCTTGAAGGTGCTCTCGGACACGCCACGGTCGCCCTGCACGAAGTGGTCTCCATCGAGCCAGGCCGCATCGGGAAAGGCCTGCCAGGCCATCTGGAAGCCCTCGCGCACCGCCTGGCGGCCGACGAAGCTGCGGCCCATGAGATCGGGGCCGGCCACGGCGTGGAACTCGCATTCATCGGCCATGAAGCCCATCAGGGCCTCGATGTCGTGGCGGTTCCAGGCCTCGGCAAAGCGGGCCAGGAACTGTGCGTCGGGAGGGTTGGTGTCTGCGCTCATGCTGTCTCCTTGTCTGTGGTGGGTACCACGGCGCCGGGCCCGGGCAGGGCCGCCGCGCCGCGTCATCGAAATGTCGATGGGCCATGGTAGGTAGCAGGCACACGGACCCGTTAGAACCAGATGCCATCAATCGTTAGGTCCAGGCGCGCGCACCGGCCGCCACTGGCTCTATCGAAAGCTGGGCTGTGGCGCTAACTGGCTCCATGGCCTGCTGGCTATGCTGATTCCATCGTCGGCGCACCGCCTTGCAGGGCTTGCCGGCATTGGCCCCATTCCACCGAATCCATAGCAAAAAGCGGCAGATCCCAAGCCGCCGCACCAGGAGACATCCGCCATGAAAGCCGAGGACATCCGCCCCAGCCACCTGCGTCCCTACGACCCCCAGTACGACCCGCTGGTGGCCGCCAACCCGGGCCACGGCACGGGCTATGCGCCCACTTACTGGGTCGGCACGGCGGGACGCCCGCCAGACGATGACGGCCCGGTCACCGGCGACATGGACGTGGACGTGGCCATCGTCGGCTCGGGCTTCACGGGCCTGGCCACGGCCCTGTTCCTGGCGCGCGAGCACGGCATCCGCGCCGTGGTGCTGGACGCCAACCAGACCGCCTGGGGCTGCACCAGCCGCAATGGCGGCCAGGGGCAGAACGCCAGCGGGCGCCTGTACCGCTCGCAGTGGATCGCACGCTGGGGCAAGGACGTGGCGCTCAAGCTCGACGCCGAGATCCGCGAGGGCTTCCAGACCTTCAAGGACCTGGTGGCCGAATTCCCCGAGTGCGAGCCCCAGCCCGGCGGCCACCTCTACATCGCCCACCGCGAAAAGAAGCTCGATTTCCTGCGCAACGAGACCCAGATCATGCGCGAGGTCTTCGGCTACGACGCCCGCATGCTCAGCCCCGAGGAGCTGCGCCGCGACTATGTGAACGATGCCGACAGCCATGGCGCCATGCACGAGCCCGACGGCATCGGCGTGCACCCGCTCAAGCTGGCCTTCGGCTACCTGCGCAAGGCGCGGGAGCTGGGCGTCAAGGTGCACCCGGCCAGTCCGGTGCTGGGCGTCGAGACACGCAACGGCGTGCACCACCTGCGCACGCCCGGCGGCACCGTGCGGGCGCGCGCCGTGGGCTTTGCCACGGGCGGCTACACCAGCAACGCCCTGCATGGCAGCCTGCGCTCCAAGATCATGCCCATCCTCTCGAACTCGCTGGTCACGCGGCCGCTGACCGAGCAGGAGCTGGAGGCCACGGGCTTCAAGACCACCCAGGTCATCACCGACACGCGCACGCTGCGCTTTTACTACCGCCGCCTGCCCGACAACCGCGTGCAGATCGGCAGCCGCAGCGCCGTCACGGGTGCCGATGCGCCCAACCCCATCCACATGGCCAAGCTGGTGGACGGCCTGCACCGCAAGTTCCCGGCGCTCAAGGGCATCACCATCGACTACTCCTGGTGGGGCTGGGTCGATGTGAGCCACGACATGATGCCGCGCGTCTTCCAGCCCGATCCGGCCCAGAGCATCTTCTACGCCGTGGGCTATGGCGGCAACGGCGTCTCCTTCTCGGCCCACGCGGGCCGGCGCATGGCCGAGCGCATCGCAGGCCGCCAGAGCAAGACCTTCGAGCTGCCCATCTACAACTCGGAGCTGGAGTATCCGAACGTCTTCAACATGGTGCGCTCGCCCGCGTTTGCGCCGTTTCGCCGGTTGGGGCAGCGGTTCCTGTACCACTGGTACTACATGCGCGACGAAAAGCTCTGAACCCCAACCGATTGCTGCTTGGGCCGGCCTCCTGCAGGGGGCCTGCCCTTTTTTTCAGCAGCGCCGGGGGCAGCCACCTGCTACCGGTTCCGCATCCAGTCGGCCGTGTTCATGAAGCTGGCCTTGAGGCGCACGCGCAACTCCTCGGGCACGCCGGTCTCGCCCATGGCCTGGTCCATGCAGGCCACCCACTGGTCGCGTTCCAGGATGCCGATGGAAAACGGCATGTGGCGCATGCGCAGGCGCGGGTGTCCGAAGCGTTCCTGGTAATGGTCAGGGCCGCCCAGCCAGCCGCACAGGAACCAGAACAGCTTCTGGCGCGCATCGGCCAAGGTGCTGCCATGGGCGGCACGCAGTTCGGCATAGCCGGGCTCCAGGTCCATCAGATCGTAGAAACGGTCCACCAGGGCCTGCACCCTGGGCTCGCCGCCGATCCATTCATAGGGGGTCTGGGGCGCGTTGTTCTGGGATTCCTCGGACATGACTGGAAGCGGCTGGCGGCTGAGTGAAACCCGCGATTGTCAGGCATGTGCCATGTCCGTGCTTGCGTGCGTGCCGGCCCGCAAGAAGGCATACACGCCCAGCGCCGTCAGCACGGTGATGCCGGCCAGCACATCGAGCAAGGTGCCAAAGGCCTGGCCATAGGCCGCCAGCACGGCGGGTGCGGACAGGCCGGGCAGCAGGGCCATGGCCTCGGTGATGTTCCCCGTCACCAGCAACTGCGCCGCGCGGCCGGTGGCATGCACCGCCTGCGCCGCCTGGGGCGCCTGAGCTGCCAGTGCCGACAGCCGCCATGACAGCAGTGCCGCCAGGCCCGCGCCCACCAGCGCCAGCGCCATGCCCTCGCCCGCCACGCGCACCGTGCTGAAAATGCCTGTGGCCATGCCGGCGCGCTCGCTGGGCACCACGCTCACGGCGAGGCCATCCATCAAACCCCAGGGCAGCCCGATGCCCAGGCCGATCAGCAGCAGCGGCGGCGCCATCTGCGCAAAAGCCGTGCCCGGCGCGCACCCGCCCAGCCACACCAGGCCCGCTGCGCACACCAGCAACCCCGCCAGGCACAGCAGCGCGGCCGAAACCCAGCGCGTGAGCCAGCCCGCCAGCAACGGCACGAACAGCATGGGCAGGGACAGCACAAACATCAGCTGCCCCGCCTGCAGCGGCGCCATGCCCTCCACGCCGATGAAGCGCACCGGCAGCAGCACCAGCAGCACCACGAAGGCATAGGCCGGCGCACCCGCCAGCAACTGCACGCCCACGAAACGCGGATAGCGAAACAGCGACAGGTCCAGCATGGGCTGCCCCGTGCGCTGCTGCACGCGCCGCTCCACGGCCACAAAGGCCGCCAGCGCCAGCGCGGCACCGGCCAGCGGCAGCAGCGCCGCCCCGCTGTACCAGCCCGCCTCCGGCCCCTGCAGCACGCCCCAGGTCAGCAGCGCCAGGGCTGCGGTGAACAGCAGCGCACCGGCCCGGTCCAGCCGCTGCGCCTTCGGGTTGCGCGACTCAGGCATGCAGCGCAGCCCCAGCACCAGCGCGGCCAGCGCCACGGCGGCCACGCAAAGCACCACGCCGCGCCAGCCCGCCACGCCCAGCAACCAGCCCGACAGCAACGGCCCGAAGGCCAGGCCCACGCCAAACGACGTGCCCACGCCACTGAAGGCACGCATGCGCGCCGTCCCGTCGAACACCTGGGCCAGCGCCGCCGTGCCGCCCGCCAGCGCGGCCGCCGCGCCCAGGCCCTGCAGCGCACGCAGCAGGTTGAACACGACGATGGCTCCCTGCCCGCCCAGGCAGGCCTGGGCCAGCGCACTGAGCAGCACCACGCCCAGCCCGGTCAGGAAAACGCGCCGCCGCCCGTGCAGATCGGCCAGCGCGCCGGCCGCCATCAGCGTGGCGCCAAAGCTCAGCATGAAGGCATTCGTCACCCAGTTCAGCGCCAGCGGCCCGCCGCCCAGCGCCTCGCGCAGCGCAGACAGGGCCACGGCCGGCCCGGTAAAGCTCAGCGGCATCGCCAGCGCTGCAAGGCAGACCGACAACAGCACCCAGACCGGGGATGCATGCGGTCGCGCTGTGCCGTGGAGCGCACCCGGTGCGCGGGAAGAAGTCAGGCAGGAGGACATGGTTGGCAAGGCTTTCGCAATTTCCCGGCCGCACATGGCCAGGCATGCATGAACGATAAAAGCGCTGCAATGCCGTGAAAATAGGCGCCAGACTCCCCACACTCCCAACCCCAGGTTGGCAATCGACATGGACAGCTTCAGCGGACTCGAATCCTTTGTGCGTGCAGCCGACCTGCTGAGCTTTGCCGAGGCCGGGCGCGCCCTGGGCATCTCGGCCTCGGCCGTCGGCAAGAACGTGGCGCGGCTGGAACAGCAACTGGGCCTGCGCCTGTTCCAGCGCACCACGCGCCAGGTGCGGCTCACGCAGGAAGGCGCGCTGTTCCATGAGCGCTGCCGCCGCATCCTGGATGAACTGCACGATGCGCGCGCCACCATGCAGGCCGCCGCCGAGGCGCCGCGCGGACGGCTGCGCGTGAGCCTGCCCACCATCGGCTACCGCTTCCTGCTGCCCGTGCTGCCCGAGTTCCAGGCCCTGTACCCGGAGGTTGACCTGGACCTGGACTTCAACGATCACCTGGTGGACGTGGTCGAGGCCGGCCTGGACGTTGTCATCCGCAGCGGCGAACTGGCCGACTCGCGCCTGGTCGCGCGCCGGCTGGGGCCGTTCCGCTTCATCCTGGCCGGCTCGCCCGCCTACCTGGCGGCACGGGGCATACCGCAATCCCCCGCCGAACTGGCACAGCACAGCTGCCTGCGCTACCGCTTCCTGAGCAGCGGCAAGCTGGAGGAATGGGTGCTGCCCGGCATGCCGCCACACCTGCCCGCCGCCCTGGTCTGCAACAACATGGAAGCCATGCTGGGCGCGGCCGTGGCGGGCATGGGGCTGGCCTATATGCCGGACTTCCTGGCGCGCGATGCACTGGGGCGTGGCGAACTGCAGCGGGTGCTGGCGGAGGACCTGACGCACACGGGGCAGTTTTCGGCGCTGTGGGCGTCGAGCCGGCAGTTGTCGCCCAAGGTGAGGGCGTTTGTGGATTTTGTGGGGGAGAGGTTGTTCAAGGAGGGCTGAGTTGTTTCTCTGCCCGCCGGAGTCGCCTTTTTTGCCCCTGCCGGGTGGTTGTTTTTCGAGGCCGGGTCTCGGCCCGGCGGCCGACTGCCCTTTCTTGATTCGCCAAGAAAGGTCAGATCAAAGAAGGCGACCCGAATGTCCGCGACCCTCCGCTTCGCTGCGGGCAACCTGCGTCGTGGCAGTTGCGGGGTTCGCCGTGAAACTCTCTTCGCGCTGCGCGCTACGTTCAAACATCACGGCGAGTCAGATCACGAAGCAGTCCTGTCCTTCGGCAGGACTGCAACCCCGCAACCACCACGCCGCAGGCGCTGACATACGGGGAGTTGGCTCGGGCCTTCGCTTCGCTCGGCCCCGGTTTGAAGCCGAGCGGAGCGACGGCGCCGGCTGTCGGCTGTCGGCTGTCGGCTGTCGGCCGTTGGCCGTTGGCCGTTGGCCGTTGGCCGTTGGCCGTTGGCTGTTGGCTGTTGGCTGTTGGCTGTTCCCCAGCCTCCCCCTTCTGCCCACGCCTGCGTTGGGCGGGATGCGGGGTGGCAGCCCTGCCGAAGGACAGGGCTGCTTCGTCATCTGACTCGCCGTGATGTTTGAGTGAAGCGCGCAGCGCGTAACGAGTTTCACGGCGCACCCCGCATCCCGCCCAACGCAGGTCACCCCGTAGCGAAGCGAAGGGGTCGTGGGCAGTTTGGGGCGCGCTTCTTTGCCTACTTTCTTATCGCGCGATAAGAAAGTAGGTCGGCCGCCGGGCCGAGACCCGGCCTCGAAAAGAAACCGCCCGGCAGGGGCAAAAAACAGAACACAAAGACTACTCAGCCACCTGCCTCAACGTATCCATCACAGGCCTCCTCAACACCTCCCGCAACGCCCACCACCCCGCCATCCAGGCCAGCAAGGCCCCGGCAACAGCCCCCGCCAGCGGAGCCCACCAAGGCACGGTCCAGTTGAACTCGAACACCCAGCGCGCCAGGGCCCAGCCCACGGCCCCCGCCGCGCAGCTGGCCAGGAAACCCGCCAGCAGGCCCACGCCGGCCAGCTCGGCGCGCTGCACCTGCGCCAGCAGCCGGGCCTGGGCACCGACGGCGCGCATGATGGCGTACTCGCGGGCGCGCTCCTCGCGCGTGGCGGTGACGGCGGCGAAGAGCACGACCAGGCCGGCGGCCAGGGTGAAGCCGAAGAGGAATTCCACCGCGCGTATCACCTGGTCCAGCACGCGCTGCACCTGGGCCAGCGTGGTGCTCAGGTCCACGTTGGTGATGTTGGGAAACTCGCGCACCAGGGCGTTGTCGAAGCCCGCCACGTCGGGCGCGCGGTAGGCGGCCAGGTAGCTGACGGCCACGTCGTCCAGGTGGTCCACGGGATAGATCACGAAGAAGTTGGCACGCATCGATCCCCAGTCCACCTTGCGCAGGCTGGTGATGCGCGCCTCGCTGGGCACGCCGCCCACGTCGAAGCCCAGCGTGTCGCCGAGCTTGAGGCCCAGGGTCTCGGCAATGCCGTCCTCCACGCTGATCTCACCCTTGGCGCCAGGCGTCCAGGTGCCCGCCGTGATCAGGTTGTGTGCGGGCGCCTGCGCCGTGGTGGAGAGGTTGAACTCCCGGTCCACCAGGCGCTTGGCACGGTCTTCGCTGAAGTCGTCGGGGCTGACCGGCTTGCCGTTGACGGTGACCAGACGCCCCCGGATCATGGGGAACCAGTCATAGGAGGTGACGCCAGCCTTGTCCAGCGCCGCGCGGAAACCGTCGGCCTGCTCGGGCTGCACGTTGATGACGAAGCGGTTGGGCGCATTGGCCGGCGTGGCCTGGCGCCAGCTGCCGATGAGGTCGGTGCGCAGCAGCACCAGCAGCATGAGCGCCAGCAGCCCCACGGCCAGGCTGCTGATCTGCACCACGGCATAGGCGGGGCGCGCGGCGATCTGGCGCGTGGCCAGCACCAGCCAGCGTGGCGCCGTGCTCTCGTGCACCAGGCGGCGCAGCACCTGCACGGCCAGCCAGCCCAGGGCCGCGAACAGCAGCACGGCCACGGCAAAGCCGCCCACGGCGATCAGGCCCAGCTTGATGTCGCGACTGGCCGCCAGCAGCAAGGCCGCAAAGCCTGCCACGCCCACGGCCAGCACCACCACCGAGGCAGGCTTGAGCGCGCCCAGGTCGCGGCGCATGACGCGCAGCGGCGGCACGCGCGCCAGCTGCAGCACGGGCGGCAGGCCAAAGGCCAGCAGCAGGGTCAGCCCCATGCCCACGCCGAAGGCAGCAGGCCACAGGCCCGGTGCGGGCAAGGCGGTTTCCACCAGCCCGGCCAGCAGCAGCACGAAGACATGGTGAATGGCCCAGCCCAGCAGCACGCCCGCGGCGCTGGAGGCCAGGCCGACCAGCACGAACTCCACCGTGTAGGCGCCTGCAATGCGCCGCTGGCTCTGGCCGAGCACGCGCAGCATGGCCGAGGCGTCGAGGTGGCTGTTGGCAAAGCCGCGCGCAGCCAGGGCCACGGCCACGGCCGACAGCAGCGCCGCCAGCAGGGCGACCAGGCTCAGGAATTTCTCGGCGCGGTCCAGCGTCTGGCGCATCTCGGGGCGGCCGCTGTCCAGCGACTCCACGCGCACGCCATGCACGCCGGGCGCCTTGGCCTGCTGCTCGGCCCAGACGCGGTAGCGCTGCACGGCCGGCTCGGAGCCATCACCCGCGCCGGCCACGGCCAGGCGGTAGGTGATGCGGCTGGCCGGCTGCACCAGGCCCGTGGCGGCAAGGTCGGCGGAGGTGATCATCACGCGCGGCGCAAAGTTCATGAAGCCTGCACCCCGGTCAGGCTCGATGGAGATGATGCGCGCCACGCGCAGTTGGGCGTCGCCCAGCAGCAGCATGTCCCCCACGCCTATGCCCAGCGACTCCAGCAGCGGCGCATCGACCCAGGCCTCGCCCCGCGCCGGTATCTCGCGCGTGGCCCGGTCGGCTGCGCCGGGGGCATCGGCCACGCGCAGGCTGCCGCGCAGCGGATAGCCTTCGGGCACGCTCTTGAGCGCCACCAGGCGGCTCATGCCGCCTTGCGCGTCGCTGGCGCGCGCCATGGTCGGGAAGCTGGATGTCTCCAGGGCCTGCAGCCCTTCGGCGCGTGCGCGCTCGGCAAAGGCCGGCGCCGTGGGGTTGTCGCCCACCACGACCACGTCGCCGCCCAGCAGCTGGCGCGCATCGCGCTGCAGCCCCGCCTGCAGCCGGTCGGCAAAAAAGCCCACCGAACTGAGCGCGGCCACGGCCAGCATCACGGCGACGATCAACAGGCGCAACTCGCCCGCGCGCAGGTCGCGCCACAGGGTGCGCCAACCCAAGGTCCATGCAGAAGATCCATTCATGCCGCGCAGATTAGCGCAGGCGAAGATGGGCACCCGGGCGCCACGGCTATTGGCACGGCCGTTCAGAACGATTGGCGCGGCCGTTCAGAACATCAGCCGCAGGCCCAGGTCCAGCCCGAGCGCGCCGGCCGGCTGCATGCCGCCCGTGGTCAGGTAGCCGGGCTGGGGCAGGATGGCCGGGTTGCTGACCACCAGCGGCGTCACGCCCATCACGCCCGGGTTGTTGCGCCCGTTGCCCACGCTGATGCGTGACACCGTGGCGTACAGCGCCGTGCGTTTGGACAGCGGGTGCACATAGCCCAGGGCGAGCTTGTTCACCGAGGAATCGCCGTCGGCCAGGCCCTGGCCATTCCTGAACTGCACACGTGCATAGGAGGCGCGCAGCGCCCCCTGGCCCACGGGGATGTTCACGCCGGCCAGCACGCCCAGGTAGCGGTCGTTGATGGCGGCCAGCGTGCCGGCGTCGCGCCGCTCGTTGCGCACGCCGGACCATTCGCCAAAAAGCTTGACGGGGCCGAAGTCATAGGAGCCGCCCAGGTTCAACGAGCGGATCTTTTCCGCGCCGGCGCCCGAGGTGCCCAGGGTGTTCTCGCCATAGCCCAGCGCCACATCGGCCGCCCCCATGGCCCAGCCGATGCGGGCACCCGCGTAGCGCCCCCGCTTCGAGCTGTTCTCGGGGAAGGCGTACATGGCCTGCCCGTAGACGCCGCCCAGGCCCGGCGGCAGGAAGTAGCCGATGGAGTTGCCTGCGCGCAGATAGGTGTCCGTGCCCGCCGACAGCCCGCCGCCCAGCAGGCCGCCCGTGGCCAGCGCGCGGGCGATGGCCAGGTTGCTGTTGACCACGGCGATCAGGTTGGTGCCCACGCCGTTGACGGTGAAGGGGTCGAAGGCCCAGTCGTTCAGAAACGAAGGCGTGTGGTCGCGCCCCATGCGCAGCTCGCCCAGGCGCCCGGACAGGCTGATGGTGGCGCGCCGCCCGAAGTTGAGCGCGCCGCCGCCCGTGTCATTGGCCACCGGCGCCTCCAGCCACAGGCCGGCCATGAGGCCGCCGCCCAGGTCCTCGCTGGCGCGTATGCCGATGCGGCTGGCCAGGTTGCCCGAAGGCGACAGCGCCCAGGTGCTTTGCCGCGCCGAGCGCGCGGGGCCCGTGTCCCAGGATTCGCTGCGCACGCTGTAGCGGCTGATGCCGGCGTCCATCACGCCGAACAGCGTGACCGAGGTGGGCGCCTGGGCGGCGGCCGCGCCTGCCAGACACAGCAGGCCCAGCGCGTGCAGGCCGCAGGGATGGGGGTGAAGTCGGGGCATGGAGGTCTCCTGTTCGTCGTGGGGCTGGCGCGGTCCTGCGCCACGAATCGACTCTAGGAAAGCCATCGCGCCGCTTCTTGGCAGTTCATGCCAACGGCTTTGCAATTCACGACATGCGCGGGTTGCCCTGGTCAGGGTTGCCATGGATTTGTCCCAACAAGGCAAATGCCTGTCCCCCAATGGCAAGTCCCGGGAAAGCGGGCTTTCGATACTGGATGCCAGAACACGGAACAAGGAGACACGGATATGAGACTGCCCCACGCCATCGCCACGCTGCTCGCGGGCTGCGCCATCGCCATCGCCGGCACGGCCTGGAGCCGCCAGCCGCTCAGGCTCATCGTGCCCGCACCGCCGGGCGGCACCATGGACATCGTGGCGCGCGTCGTGGGCCAGCAGCTCGCGTCTGAAACAGGCCAGGCCGTGGTGATAGACAACCGCCCGGGCGCGGGCGGCCTGCTGGGCATGCAGACCCTGCTGCAGGCGCCCGCCGATGGGCAGACGCTGCTGGTGGGCGCAAGCAATCTGCTGGCCGAGATCCCCCATGTGATCAAGATGCCGTTCGATCCGCTCAAGGACCTGGTGCCCCTGGCCTCGCTGGCCCGCTCGGGCGTGGTGCTGGTGGCCGGGGCCAGCCAGCCCGCCCAGGACATGCAGGAGCTGCTCGCGCAGCTCAAGGCACGCAAAGGCCAGACCAGCTTTGCCAGCTACAGCCCCGGCACCGTGTCGCACTACGCCGGCCTGATCCTCAGCGACAAGGCGGGCCTGGACCTGCAGCACGTGGGCTACGCGGGCTCGCCGCCGGCCGTGCAGGCCCTGCTGGGCGGCCAGGTGGACGTCATGTTCGACGGCATGCTGACCTCGGTGCCCCTGATCAGGGCCGGCAAGCTGCGTGCCTACGCGTTCTCCGGCCCCCGGCGTTCGCGCCACCTGCCCCAGGTGCCGACCACCGCCGAACTCGGCTACCCCGAGCTGCAGTTTCGCGGCTGGGTGGGCCTGATCGCGCCGGCCCGCCTGCCGCCCGAAACCATGGAACGCCTGCGCGCCGCCATCGGGAAAGCCGCCAGCGCGCCGGCCGTGCAGCAAAAACTCTCCGACGTGAGGCTGGAGCCCGAGGTGCTCACCGACACCGCCGCGCTGCAGCGCGAGACACGCCAGATGTCCGAGCGCAACGCCGGCATCGTGAAGAAATACCAGATCACCGCGAACTGACTTCCAGGGAAATACCGACCATGCAGATCCGACAGATCACTCCCGCCATCGGCGCCGAAATCTCCGGCGTCCATCTCGGCGATGCCGCACGCGACGCCGCACTGTTCGCGGACATCCGCGCCGCGCTGCTGACCCATCGCGTGCTGTTCTTCCGGGACCAGGACATCACGCGCGCCGAACATGTGGCCTTTGCCAGCCGCTTCGGCCCACTGGAGGACCATCCCGTGGCAGGCAGCGATCCCGAGCACCCTGGCCTGGTGCGCATCTACCGCAGCGACGATCCGCACAGCTACGAAAACACCTGGCACTGCGATGGCCTGTGGCGCCCCAACCCGGCCATGGGCGCGGTGCTGCGCTGCATAGAGTGCCCGCCGATCGGCGGCGACACCATCTGGGTCAACATGGTCAAGGCCTACGAGGAGCTGCCCGAGAGCATCAAGCGCAGCATCGACGGCCTGCGCGCCAAGGCCGGCATAGAGCACACCTTCGGTGCCGTGATGGCGCCCGAGGCGCGCGCGCGGCTGGCCAGCGAGCACCCGCCCGTGGAGCATCCCGTGGTGCGCACCCACCCCGAGACCGGCGAGAAGCTGCTGTTCGTGGGCGCGGGCTTCAGCACCCACTTCGTCAACTACAGCACGCCCGAGAACGTGCGCCACGGCATAGACAAGGCGCCCGGCGCCGCGCTGCTGATGAACTACCTGATCAGCCGCGCCACGATTCCCGAATACCAGGTGCGCTGGTCCTGGAAGCCCGGCGACGTGGCCGTCTGGGACAACCGCAGCACCCAGCACTACGCGCTCAACGACTACTACCCGGCGCCCCGCCGCATGGAGCGCGCGGGCATCGTCGGCGACATCCCGCGCTGAGGCCCTGCACAGACTCTTTCCACACCTACCCCCCACCCCCACCCACCGGAGCGTCCCATGAATTTTCTCGATGGCCACCTGTTCCCCGAAAACCAGCAGCCCCTGATCATCACGGCGGCCCCCTATGCGCCGGGCTGGCTGCCCGGCGATTTCCCCGAAGACATTCCCGTGACCATGGACGAGCAGATCCAGAAGGCCGTGGACTGCTGCAACGCCGGCGCCACCGTGCTGCACCTGCATGTGCGCGAGCTCGACGGCAAAGGCAGCAAGCGTTTGTCGAAGTTCAACGAGCTGATCGCCGGCGTGCGTGCGCGCGTGCCCGAGATGATCATCCAGGTGGGCGGATCGATCAGCTTTGCTCCCGAGACGGACGGCGCGGCCGCCAAGTGGCTGTCCGACGACACGCGCCACATGCTGGCCGAGCTGCAGCCCGTGCCCGACCAGGTCACGGTGACCGTCAATACCTCGCAGATGAACGTGACGGAGCAGGCCGAGGACGCGGACTTCAGGGGCACCTCGCGCGAGAATCCCGCCATCTTCGACGCCTACAAGGAGATGACCGTGCCCGCCCAGCCCGGCTGGGCCGAGGAGCACATCCGGCGCCTGTCCGCCGCCGGCATCCAGAGCGCCTTCCAGTGCTACAACATCAACAGCTTCGAGTCGGTGGAGCGGCTCATGCGCCGCGGCATCTACAAGGGCCCGCTGGTGATGAACTGGGTGGCGATCGGCGGCGGCATGGACGCGCCCAGCATCTACAGCCTGGCCCACTTCGTGCGCGCCGTGCCCGACGGCGCCGTGCTCACCGTGGAAAGCAATGTCCGCAACGTGCTGCCCGTGAACATGATGGGCATCGCCATGGGCCTGCACGTGCGCTGCGGCACCGAGGACTGCCTGTGGAACCAGTCGCGCAGCGCCAAGGCCAGCACGGTCTCCCAGATCGAACAGCTGGTGCGCATCGCGCGCGAGTTCGGCCGCCCCATCGCCACGGCGCAACAGGCGCGCGCCATCAGCAAGATTGGCGTGTTCTACGACACCCCCGAAGAGACATTGGCGGCCAACGGCTTCGCGCCCAACCGCAACGGCGGCAACCAGGGATTTCTGCGCAAGACCGCCTGACGCACTAGGCCTCGCCAACCCGTCCCTGCCCCCGCCTGCGCCAGTCCGAGACGCTGGCGCCGAAAGCGGCCCGGAACCAGTGGCAAAAGCCGCTGGGCGCGGCAAACCCCAGCAGGCCCGCCACCTCGCCCAGGGGCTGGCCACCGTCTTGCAGATGGCGCAGCACCAGTTCCCTGCGGAGGGTGTCGAGCAGCGCCGAGAAAGTCTGCCCCTCCGCAAGCAGGCGGCGGTGCAGCGTGCGGCGGTCCATTCCCAGGTGGCGCGCCACCTGCTGGGCCGTGCAGCGGCCGCCCGGCAGCAATGCAATGATCAGCTCCCTGCAGGCCGCCTGCATGCCTTCGCCCCGGCTGCGCAGCGCCTGCTCCAGATGGCTTCGCGCAAAGCGCGCAACGCCCGAGCCCTGCGCCTGGCCGCATTCGCGCAGCAGTTGCAGGTCCGCCAGGCGGCAGACCATGCCGTTGAAAGGCTGGTCAAACAAAGGGGTCATGCCGAAGAAGGCACGGTGGGCCGATGCATCGGCCGGTGCGCGGTGTACGAAGCTGACCTGCTGCGGGCGCCACTGGGCACCGATCAGCTCGCGCAGCACGCGAAACATCACGCCCACCGCCAGCTCCATGGACTGGCGCATGGCCATGCCCGCGATGGGCACCAGGTCCTGGCGCACCAGCACCCCGGAGCCCGCGTCCTCAATGCGTACGAACATGCCTGCACTCAGCAGCTTGAGGTAGCGGCACAGCGTGTCCAGCGCCTGGCGCGGCGTGGGCTCTTGCTGCAGCACAAGGCTGATGGGGCCCAGGTGGGACAGGCTGCGCCGCGCCGCCAGGCGCAGCGCGAAATCCTGCGTTCCCGTGGTGCGCGCGGCCACCTCCAGCAGCTCGCGCACGGCATGGATGGGAATCAGCGTCTCCGGGTCGTCGAGCAGGCGCGCCGACAGTCCCGCCGCGCGCACAAGGACGGCGGGATCATGGCCCAGGCTTTTCACCAGGTCGGCATAGCCATGCAGGCTGGCACTGCGGATCAGACCGCATGTGACGGGCCTGCGGCCTGCGGCCGCGGTGCCGATGGCATGGAGCGCAGGGGTCTGCATGGCAGGTCCATTTCAGGGAATCAGCACCGTCGCGCCCGTGGTGCGGCGCGACTCCAGCGCCCGGTGCGCCTGGGCCGCATCGGCCAGCGCAAAGCTTTGCTGGGGCTCGCTGGCGATGCGCCCGGCCAGCACATGGTCGAACAGCTCGCGCGCCATCTCCAGCATGTGGGCGCGCGGCTGGATGTAGTGCACCATCGCGGGCCGCGTCATCCAGATCGATCCCTTGGAGGCCAGCAGCTGGGAGTCCACCACCACCGAGCCCGACGAGGTGCCGTTGCTGACCAGCCGGCCGCGCGGCTGCAGGCAGTCCAGCGAATCCATGAGCGTGTCCTTGCCCACCGAGTCATAGACCACGGGCACGCCCTTGCCACCCGTGATCTCCATCACGCGGTCCACGATGCGCTCGCGCGAGGTCACGATGACGTGGGCGCAGCCATTGGCGCGCGCGGCGGCGGCCTTCTCGTCGGTGCTCACCGTGCCGATCATGGTCACGCCCAGGGCACGCGCCCACTGGCAGGCGATCAGCCCCACGCCGCCGGCCGCCGCGTGGTAGAGGATGGTTTCGCCCCCCTGCAGCGGATGGACCTGGCGGAACAGGTACTGCGCCGTCATGCCCTTCATCATCAGCGTGGCCGCAGTGCGGTCGCTGATGCCGTCGGGCAGCGGGATCAGCACATCGGCCGGCATCACGCGCACATCGCTGTAGGCGCCCTGCGGGCCCATCAGGTAGCCCACGCGGTCGCCGGGCCGCACTTCGGTCACGCCCTCCCCCACGGCCTCGACCACGCCCACGGCGTCCGAGCCCAGGCCGTTGGGCAGGGCCAGCGGATAGCGGCCCGTGCGGAAATAGATGTCGATGAAATTGACGGCGATGAAGCTGTGGCGCACGCGCGCCTGGCCGGGTCCCGGCGCGCCGGCCTCGGCATGCTCCAGCCTGAGCACCTCGGGGCCGCCGGTGGTATGAAAGCGTATGGCCTTTGCCATGGAGTCTCCTTGTGTAGCGCCTGGGTGGGGCGCCCTGCATCAGTTGAGCCGGATGTCGAAGTTCCGGACGATCTCGGCATTGCGCTCGAACTCGGCGCGCAGGTCGGTGGACATCTGCTCCAGCGAGCGATCGCCTTCGACGGGCTCGAAGCCCGTGCCCGCATAGCGTTCGCGCACGGCCTTGCGGGCGTTGACCCGGGCCAGCGCGCCGTGGATCTTCTCCAGCAGCGGGCGCGGCGTCTGCGCCGAGGCGAACACGCCGCTCCAGTTGCTGAAATCCACCTCGGGGTAGCCCAGCTCGGCCAGCGTGGGCACCTGCGGGTAGTCGGGCAGCCGGCTCTTGTAGGCCACGGCCAGCAGCCTGACCTTGCCGCCCGCGATCAGCGGCTTGGAGGTGACCGATCCGTCGAACATCAGCGGGATCTGGTTGCCCATGACCTGGGCCAGCGCGGGCGCCGAGCCCGGGAAGGCCACATGCTCCATGTCCAGGTGGGCCCTTCTGTTGAGGATGGCGCCTGCGTACTGCGAGGCCGTGCCCTGGCTGTACGAGGCGAACGACAGCGTGCCCGGGTGGGCCTTCACGTAGGCGATGGCCTCGGCCCCGTCGCGCGCGGGAAACTGCGGCGAGGCGATGAACAGCATCACCGAGCGCGCCATCTGCGCCACGGGCCGCACGTCCTTCATGGGGTCGAAGCCGACCTTGAGCACATGGGGCACCTCGGTGAGGATGTTGGTCACCGTCACCAGCAGCGTGCTGCCGTCGGCCGGCTGGGACAGCATGTGCTTGACGGCGATGGCGCCACCGGCGCCGGGCCGGTTCTCGACGATGACGGGCTGGCGTATCTCCTGCGCCAGCTGGTCGCTGATGATGCGCGCGAACACATCGATGGTGCCGCCGGGCGGCGCCGGCACGATGAGCCGGACCGGCTTGTCGCCGAAGGCGTGGGCGCCACCGGCCAGCAGCGAGGCGGCCAGGGCGATGGCAGTCCAGGGGGGCATGCGTTGCATCATGGGCTCCCGGTTCAGGCGGCCTTGCGCAGAAACCCCTGCTGGGCGCCGTTGCGGTTGGGCGCGAAGCCGTTGGCCGCCAGCGTCTCTTCCACGGTGCCGTAGAACTGGCCGATCCGGCAGATCTCCCGCGCCTGCTGCGCCGTGGCGATGGGGCGGCCGAACTCGCCTGCGATGCGCACCAGCTGCTCGATCTGCGCCACCGTGCCCATCTTGGCCGTGCGGCGCTGGTTCCAGAGGTTGTCCTCGGTGCCGCAGCGCACGTGCAGCCCCATGGCGATGCCCATCATGTTCACGGGCAGCACGTTGAGCACCGAGCTTTCCACGGTGAGCACGGCGCCGTCGGGCACGGCGCGCACGAAGTGGGCCAGGCTGTAGATGCTGGGCGCGTCCATGCCGCCGCCGATCGCCACCCAGTTCATCACCAGCGGGCCCTTGTAGATGCCGCGGCGCATGAGCCGCTCCACCGACTCGAAGCTGTTGATGTTGTAGCACTGGAAGGCGCTCTGGATGCCGGCGGCGGACAGGCGCCGGATGTGCTCCTCGGCCCAGCCGGGCTGGGCGGGCACGGTCATCTCCTTGTAGGCGTCGAAGATGGCGGGATTCTCGCGCGAGGTGCCCCTGAAGTCCGCGTCCTCGGCCTGCTCCGTCACGTTCATCTGCGAGGTATTGACGGTCACCGTGACCTGGTCGGGCACGGGCTGCAGCTCGGCCAGCATGTGGCGCGTGTCGTCGGACAGCCACTTGGCGGCCGCGCCGTCCGTCTCGGGAGCAAAGCTGATCGATCCGCCCACCTGGATGATCATCTCGGGCACGCGCGCACGCACGCCGGCGATCAGCTCGTTGAACTTCGACAAACGCTTGCTGCCTTTGCCATCCAGCTCGCGCACATGCAGGTGCAGCACGGTGGCGCCGGCGTTGTAGCAGTCCACGGCCTTCTGGATCTGCTCGTCCATGGTCACGGCGATCTCGCCGGGAAAGTCCGAGGGCAGCCACGAGGGCGCATAGGGCGCGGCCGTGATGATCAGGGGCTGCTGGTTTTCGGGGAACAGGTGGCCGTCGAGAAAGTTCATGGCATGTCTCCTTGTGTCGTGATCGTGGTTCAGAAGGTCGGCGTGCCGACGATGCCCGCGCGCTCCATCTTCCGGTGGCTGGGCGGATAGTCCATGGCCGCGTAGTGCTGGGTGGCGCGGTTGTCCCAGATCGCCACGCTGCCCGGCCGCCAGCGCCAGCGCACCTGGTACTCGGGGATGGCAGCCTGGCCGATCAGGTACTGCAGCAGGCCGGAGGCGCCCTGCGTGAAGTCCTGGCCCACGCGCACATTGGCGGGCGTATGGAAATTGGTGAAATGCGTGGTGAAGCCGTTCACGAACAGCACCTTCTCGCCGGTCTCGGGATGGGTGCGGACCACGGGATGCTCGGCATCGGGGTACTGGGCCTTGAGCGCCAGCCGCCTTTCGATGGGCATGGCCGCACCGAACGTGCATTCGATGCTGTGGCGCGCGCGCAGCGGCGCGATCAGCGCCTTGACGGCGTCCGGCAGGCGTTCGTAGGCCAGCGCCATGTTGGCCCACAGGGTGTCGCCGCCCACGGGCGGGCATTCCACGCAGTGCAGCACGCAGCCCATGGGCGGCGCCTCGCGCCAGGTGGCGTCGCAGTGCCAGGAATTCTCGTAGCGGTCGTTGGGCTGCTCGGGCGTCCTGTAGATGCGCACCAGGCCCGGATGCTCGGGATCGCTGCCGGCCACCGGATGGTCCTCCAGCTCGCCGAAGCGCCGCGCAAAGGCCACGTGCTCGGCGCGCGTCAGGCCCTGGTCGCGCAGGAACAGCACCTTGTGGCGCAGCAGCGCCGCCCGGATCTCCGAGAAAAGCGCGTCGTCGCGCACCGCGTCGGCCAGCCGCACGCCTAGCAATTCGGCGCCGATGGCGCATGTCATGGGCTCTATGCGCATGCCTGTCTCCTGTCATTGTTGTGAAGGCCCGTGGCGGCACGGTCCGCCCGGCGTGGGGCCGGTCTCTGCAATGTAGGAAAACCCGGTTCCGCGGACTATGCAAGCCATGCCATCCTCTTTGCATTTCGTGCCACCAGGCCACGGACTGACAGGAGGGCAAGCATGGTCACCATGGTGCGCGCGGCGGCCTTGACCCATTTTTCGGACGTCATGCGCGAACTGGGCTGCGACCCCGACAAGGCACTGCGCCAGGCCGGCCTGCGGCCCGCGCTGCTGCGCGAGCAGGACCAACTGATCGACGTGGCCATCGTCGCGCGCCTGCTGGAAGACGCGGCCCAGTCCACGGGCTGCGAGTCCCTGGGCCTGCGCATGGCCCGGCACCGCCAGCTGTCGAGCTTCGGCGCCGTGAGCCTGCTGCTGCAGCACCAGCCCACGCTGCGCCATGCGCTGGACACGCTGGTCGCGCACATGCACCTGGTCAACGAATCGCTGCTGATCCACCTGGAGGATGCAGGGGACATCGTCATCCTGCGCGAGGACTTCGTCCTGCACGGCGCCATGCGCCAGTCCGTGGAACTGGCCATGGGCGTGCTGTGGCGCATGTGCGAGGCATTGCTGCGCGAGCGCTGGCGGCCGCAGGGCGTCAGCTTCAGCCACGCGCCACCGGCCGACCTGTCCGAGCACCGCCGCATGTTCCGCTGCCGCATCACGTTCGGCGCCGAGTTCAACGGCATCGCCTGCCGCGCCGCCGACCTGGACGAGCCCAACCCGCTGGCCGACCCCGCGCTGGCGCGCTATGCGCTGCGGCTGGTGGAGGCCATGCCGGCCCACCGTGCCGCCTCCGTGGGCCATCAGGCGCGCCGGGTCATCTACCTGCTGCTGCCCTCGGGCAACGCCACCTGCGCGGGCGTGGCGCAGGGCATGGGGCGCAGCCTGCGCACGCTGCAGCGCGAACTGGACCGAGAGGGCCTGAGCTTCAGCGAGCTGCTGACCGAAGTGCGCCACGAACTGGCCCTGCGCTACCTGCACCACCCCCACTACAGCGTGGGCCAGGTCGCCGCCATGCTCGGCTATGCCAGCCACAGCGCCTTCACGCGCTGGTTCGCTGCGCAATTCGGCTGCGCGCCCGAGGCCTGGCGCAGCCGCGCGCAGGGACTGCCTCACGCCTGACGCACCCAGCGTTCCTGGCGCACTTGATCGCACTTGACGCACCACCACGGCGCACCCCGCCCCTGCACGGTGCGGCGGGCGCATTGCGGTGCACGCTGTCTGCGCACCAGACAGCGTGCACCACGGGCAGGCACCGCGCCGCGGTGCTGGCACGGCACTTGCATTGGCAGCCCTGACCCGCCGGCCCTGGCCTGCGGCCCGCAAAACACTGGATGCGCAACGCAGGACGCCAGATGAACATCGTTGTGATCGGCCACGGCATGGTGGGCCACAAATTTCTCGAGCAGCTGCATGCCCTGGGCGTGGCAGACGCGAACGTCACTGTGCTGTGCGAGGAGCCGCGCGCCGCCTACGACCGTGTTCACCTGTCGGAATTCTTCTCCGGCAAAAGCGCCGAGGACCTGAGCCTGGTGGCGCCCGGCTTCTTCGAGGCCAGCGGCTTCACGCTGCGCCTGGCGGCCAAGGCGGCAGCCGTGGAGCGGCGCGAGCGCACCGTGACCACGGCCGATGGCGAAGTCATCCCCTACGACAGGCTGGTGCTGGCCACGGGCTCGGCGCCCTTCGTGCCGCCCGTGCCGGGGCGCGACCGGCCGCACTGCTTTGTCTACCGCACCATCGAGGACCTGGAGGCCATGCAGGCCTCGGCCGCGAAATCACGCGTCGGCGTGGTGGTGGGCGGCGGCCTGCTGGGCCTGGAATGCGCCAAGGCCCTGCGCGACCTGGGCCTGGAGACCCATGTGGTCGAGTTCGCCCCGCGCCTGATGGCCGTACAGGTGGACGACGGCGGCGGCCGCGTGCTGCGCAGCAAGATCGAGGACCTGGGCGTGCAGGTGCACACGGGCCGCAATACGCTGGAGATCACCGACGGCGCCACGGCACGCCACCGCATGGTGTTTGCCGACGGCACGCACCTGGAGACGGACATGATCGTCTTCTCCGCCGGCATACGCCCGCGCGACGAGATCGCCCGCCAATGCGCCCTGGCCATAGGCCCGCGCGGCGGCGTGGCCGTGGACGACCATTGCCGCACCAGCGACCGCAGCGTCTACGCCATTGGCGAATGCGCCTCCTGGCGCGAGCAGACCTTCGGCCTGGTGGCACCCGGCTACGACATGGCGCGCGTGGCGGCACGCCACATTGCGGGCGAGGCCGAGGCCGCCTTCGGTGGGGCCGATCTCAGCACCAAGCTCAAGCTCATGGGCGTGGATGTGGCCAGCATCGGCGACGCACAGGGCAAGACGCCGCGCAGCCGCAACTACCAGTTCATCGACGAGCGCAAGCAGGTCTACAAGAAGATCGTGGTCAGCGAGGACGGCCGCCAGCTGCTGGGCGCCGTGCTGGTGGGCAATGCCGATGAGTACGGCACGCTGCTGCAGATGACGCTCAACAGCATCGCGCTGCCCGAGGAGCCCGAGTTCCTCATCCTGCCCTCCAGCGACGGCAAGGCCAGGCCCGGCCTGGGCGTGGACGCCCTGCCCGACACGGCGCAGATCTGCTCGTGCAACAACGTCACCAAGGCGCAGATCTGCGCGGCTGTGGGCGAAGGCGCCTGCACCATGGCCGAGCTCAAGTCCTGCACCCAGGCCGGCGCCACCTGCGGCGGCTGCGTGCCGCTGGCCACCCAGGTCATGAAGGCCGAGATGGCCCGGCGCGGCATGGCCGTCAACAACCATGTCTGCGAGCATTTCCCGCACTCTCGCCAGGAGCTGTACCACCTGGTGCGCGTGGGCGGCATCAAGACCTTCGACGAGCTGCTGCACCGACACGGCAAGGGCCTGGGCTGCGATGTCTGCAAGCCGCTGGCGGCCAGCATCCTGGCCTCGTGCTGGAACGAGTTCGTGCTGCAGCCCCAGCTGGCCAGCCTGCAGGACAGCAACGACTACTACCTGGGCAATATCCAGAAGGACGGCAGCTACTCCGTGGTGCCGCGCATGCCCGGCGGCGAAGTCACGCCGGACGGCCTGATCGCCGTCGGCCAGGTGGCCAAGAAATACGGCCTGTACACCAAGCTCACGGGCGGCGCCCGCGTGGACCTGTTCGGCGCGCGCGTGGAGCAGTTGCCGCTGATCTGGGAGGAGCTGATCGCGGCCGGCTTCGAGTCCGGCCATGCCTACGGCAAGTCGCTGCGCACCGTCAAAAGCTGCGTGGGCTCCACCTGGTGCCGCTACGGCGTGGACGACAGCGTGGGCCTGGCCGTGCAGCTGGAAAACCGCTACAAGGGCCTGCGCGCGCCGCACAAGATCAAGTTCGGCGTCTCGGGCTGCACGCGCGAATGCGCCGAGGCCCAGGGCAAGGACGTGGGCGTGATCGCCACCGACAAGGGCTGGAACCTCTACGTCTGCGGCAACGGCGGCATGAAGCCGCGCCATGCCGAGCTGATCGCCTCCGACCTGTCCAAGGACAGGCTGCTGCAGCTCATCGACCGCTTCCTGATGTTCTACGTGCGCACGGCCGACCGCCTGCAGCGCACCAGCACCTGGCGCGAAAACCTGGAAGGCGGCCTGGACTACCTCAAGGACGTGGTGGTCAACGACAGCCTGGGCCTGGGCGCCGAACTGGAAGCCCAGATGCAGCATGTGGTGGACACCTACCAGTGCGAGTGGAAGACCGCCGTCACCACGCCCGAAGTGCGCCAGCGCTTTCGCAGCTTCATCAACAGCGACCAGCCCGACGAGCACATCGTCTTCGTGCAGGAGCGCGGCCAGATCCGCCCGGCGCGCGCCGAGGAGCGCAGCGAGGCCACGGCCTGACACCCCCTAGAGACCCGCGACAAGGACCCGCCATGGCACATGCCTCCCAAGAACACTGGCTGCCCGTTTGCGCCACCCAGGACATCGTCCCCGACACGGGCGTCTGCGCCCTCGTCCAGGGCCGCCATGTGGCGGTCTTTCGCATCGGCGACGACCGCTTCTACGCCATAGACAACGTGGACCCGCGCTGCGGCGCCAGCGTGCTCGCGCGCGGCCTGGTCGGCAGCCTGGGCGAGCGCGTCGTCGTCGCCTCGCCCATCTACAAGCACCACTTCGATCTGTCCACCGGCGAATGCCTGGAAGCGCCCGAGCACTCCGTGCGCGCGCATGCGGTGCGCAATGAGAACGGGCAGTTGATGGTGGCGCTGCACTGAGATTCGTGCGGAGCACAGCCGCGCAGGAAGGTCCTGCGTGCCTAGCTTCCCACACCATCCCTGCGCCGTTGCCACGCTGCAAGACCGGCCACGCCGCCCATCAGCGCCAGCAGCGCAGGCCACCCCAGCAGCGGCACCGCCACCGGGCCGGGCTGCGGGGGAATGTAGGGTTGCATGCTCCAGCTGCCTTGGGCAGGCGAAAAAGTGAATCCTGTACCACCATCAAGCACCTGGCTGCACACATTGCCATTCAACAAGACGCATGTGGTGTCCGAATGGTCACCAGCGATGTCCCCCGAGCCTGAGGCGATATTGAAAGCGTCCACCGGCTGGCCTGGGACATGGGGCGCAGCGGGTGAAACCATCGCCAGGTTCCAGGCAGTGATATTGCCGCTGCCATCGGTAGAAACCTTGAAGCGCGGCGGATCACCGATCGAAATACCAGCCAGGATCTGTGCATTGGCCTGCGTATAGGTATTCACGCCGTCGCTGAACGACCAACTGCTGATCGGGTAGGACGTTCCCGGGCCGATGACGATGTCCGTCTGGCTGGCCGGCAGGGACGCAGGCAGGACCATTGAGCCGCTGATGCCCATGGCGGTGGTGTAAGGCGCATGGGCATCGTTGTAGTTGACGCCCGCATAGGTGTACTGGGTATCTGCCCATGCAGATCCAAGGCCTGAGAAGGAAAGGCATACGCTGGCAACTAAAGGCCTTATTCTCATCAATCTTTCCTTCAGTGGCTGAATGAAGATAAAAACAGAATCAATGAAGCAACTATTCCAATCCATTGCCTCGAGAAGGCACGTCAAAAATATATCCTGGAAATTTCAGGGATCTCAATTGATTTAATCAATAGAAAGCCACGGCCAATTAATGACTGGCGAGCGTTTATGTCTGGAGCATGTCGTCCACTTTTGCGTGCCCGAGACGTTCGGGGGTACCGAGCCGGGAAAGCGGCCGCCCATGTTTGATGCCTCGCCTGCGCCGTGATCGAAGCATCCGCACTGGAATGCGAGATGGCGCTGCACTGGGTTCGTCAGCTGCCCATGGCGCGGACCCCTGACAACCGGCCCGACGGTACCCGGGACTGCGGGCTCAGGCGTAAAAGGACAGCAACGCCAGGCACACGATGACCACGATGGCCGCCGTGATGACCATCACCCTGAAGCCGCCGTCGCTGCTGCGCAGCAACCGCAACTCCAGCAGGGCCGCACCCACCCGGGCCATCCAGAAACAAAGCAGTTCCACCATGGGCGCAGCATAAGCTGCCCGGCAGATCAGGTGCGGGGCGTGGAAAATGCCGGCGAGCGCCTTGGCATCGCAGGCCATCCAGATGTCGTGAAGCCCGTTACCCACAGGGAGATTTATGGAACAGATTCGGGAACAGTCAGCTGGCAGCAGGCCAGCCACCAAGAGGAAAAGAATCCTCATGGTCTGCACAGGGAACATCTGCCGCAGCCCCACGGCCCACGGCGTGCTCGAGAAAATGGTGGCCGACGCGGGCCTGGCGGGCCGCATCGAAGTGGACTCTGCAGGCACGCACGGCTACCACGTGGGCGAGGCACCCGACCGCCGCTCCCAGGCCCATGCCGCGCGGCGCGGCTATGACCTTTCGCAGCAGCGCGCGCGGCAGCTGCGGGCCGAGGACTTCACGGCATTCGACCAGGTGCTGGTGATGGATGGCGCCAACGAATCTGCCGCGCGCAGGATCTGCCCCGAGTCCGAATGGCACCGCGTACAGCGGCTGACGGACTTCTGCACCGAGCACACCGCGCGCGAAGTGCCCGACCCCTACTACGGCGGCGACCGGGGTTTCGAGGACGTGCTGGACCTGGTGGAGGACGGCTGCAGGGGGCTGCTGGCCACGCTGGGCATGGCGCCGCGCAAACATCGCACTGGCTGATTGCAAGACTGGCCTGGCGCCTCTACTCCTCCGCCACCACCACCCTGCCCTTGCCCGCGCGCTTGGCCGCATACATGGCCTCGTCGGCGCGCTGCAGCAGCTGGGTGGTGTTTTCCCGGGCGGCATTGAGGGCGATGCCGATGCTGGCGCCGACCTGGACGGTGGCACCGTTTTCCAGGCGGATGGGCTGGCAGATGGAGGCCAGGCAGCGCTGCATGGCCTGAAGGGCGTCGTTGGCCGAGGCCAGTTCGCCCAGCAGCAGCACGAATTCGTCTCCACCCATGCGGGCCACGCAGTCGGTTTCGCGGGCCTGGGTGGTGAGGCGGCGGGCGACGATGCGCAGCACTTCGTCGCCGGCATCGTGGCCTTCGGTATCGTTGATCTGCTTGAAGCCGTCCAGGTCCATGAAGCAGACGGCCAGTTGCCCCGGTCCGCAGGCCTGGGCCAGTTGGCGCTGCAGCCGGGCCTGCAGTGCGCGGCGGTTGGCCAGGCCGGTCAGCACGTCGTGCAGCGCCTGGTGCTGCGCGGCTTGCTCGTCACGCTTGAGCGCGTCTATGTCCACGAAGACCCAGATCGATTCGCCGTCGGCCAGGCCTGCGCCGCTGACATCGACCCAGAGCAGGCTGCCATCGCTGGTCTTCAGCTGCATCTGGGCATGGCATTTGCCGCTGGAGCGCAGTGCGCCATAGGCCAGCTCGCCGGAGCGTTCATAGGTTTCCTCATCCGGGTAGAGGATGCGCGCCGAGGTGCCCTGCAGCTCGCCGGCCGGGCGCTTGAGCATGCGCTGCAGGGCCTGGTTGGTCCACAGCAGCCGGCGCTCGCGCAGGCGGGCGATGCCGATGAGGTCGTTGTCCATGAACAGTTCCTGCTGGCGCAGCAGCTCGGCAAGCCGGATGCGCGCCACGCGCTCGCGCTGCTGCAGCAGGTAGAGGCTGACCGAACCCAGCGCGATCAGTGCCATGCTGAGGCCCGTGAGTGCCCAGGCGCGCCAGGCCGATGCACGCCATGCGGCCAGGTAGCTTTGTGTGCCCAGGCCCGTGAAGACGGTCAGGGGATAGCCGGCCAGCCGCTGGTAGGCCGTGATGCGCTCCACGTCGTCCATCACCGTGGGCGTGATGTACCAGCCGCTGTCCCGGTTGCCGGCCAGGGCATGGTGGTACTCGCTGGAGACCGCAGAGCCGCCAATGCCGGCCACCGACCACGGATCGGCCGCCGAGTAGCGGGCCACCAGCAGGTCCTTGTCCGAGCGCAGCGCAATGGCGCTGTCGGGCCCGAAGGCCTGGCGACGAAACAGCGACTGGAAATGCGTGGCCGAGACCACGGCATAGACGATGCCCTTGAAATCCCCGTCCCCGGACTGCAGCCGGCGTGCCATCACGATGGCCCATTTGTTGAAGGAATGGCTGACCAGCGGATCGGAGATCACCATGCGGTCGGAGTGGCGCGCGCGCTCGAAGTAGCTGCGGTCGGCCACGGAAAACGGGGGCTCTTCCTCGTTGGCCGTCAGCAGCACCTGGCCCTTGGCGTCGGTCACGCGCAGCGCGGTGACGAAGGGCAGCAGGGCACGCTGCTCCTGCAGGATTTCATAGAGGGCGAGGGCCGCCACATCGTCGCCGTCCAGGCCCCGGCTGCGGTAGCGGCCTGCCACGGTGGCCAGTGCGTTGTCCACCAGCCGCATCTCGGCCGTCAGCTCCAGGCTCAGGCTGCGGGCCTGGTTCTGGGTGACAGCCACGCCCAGGTCCAGGTCGGCCTGGTGGTTGGCGCGCAGGCTCAGCCAGGTGGCCAGGCCCAGCAGGCCGGCGACCAGCAGGTTGCCAAGCACCAGGCGCCGCAGCACCTTGTCAGAAAGAAGCGTCTTCATGGCGCCGGGTGTCCCTTTCCGTCTGGCTGGATGAGCGTCCGGGTGGATGGAGCCGCACATTTTTAGCACAAGGACGGGACGATCCAGACAAGGTTTTGACCGATGGCAACGGCGCTCGCGCCGCTGGCGTACCTTCACCTCCGCAAGAATGGTCGCTGCCTGGGCCAGGGCGGGGGCCGCTGCGCAAAGGCCTGTTGCGCCGGCCTCCTGAGAAAGTGCAGAACCGTCATGCAGCCTGCAGGATCTGCCGCAGGTCGGCCGCGCAGTCCTGCGCGTCCTGCTCATGGCGGAACGCCACGCGCAGCCGGCCCTCGGGATCGAAGACATAGGTGATGGCCGAGTGGTCCATGGTGTAGGACGCACCCGTGGGCACCTTCTTGTAGAAGACCTTGAATTCCCTGGCGACCTCGGCCGTCTGCGCCTCGTCACCGCGCAGCGCGACAAAGCCGGGATCGAAGGCGCCCACATAGGCCTTGAGCACCTCGGGCGTATCGCGCTCGGGGTCGATAGTGATGAAGGCCACGGCCAGGCGCTGGCCATCGGGCCCCAGCAGCTGGCGTATTTCCAGGGCGCGCGTCAGCGCCGTGGGGCAGACATCGGGGCATTGGGTGAAGCCGAAAAAGACCATCAGGGCCTGGCCCTTGAAGTCGGCCAGCGTGCGCTCGCGGCCATCGGCATCGCGCAGGCGGAAGTCCCGGCCGTACTGGGCGCCGGTCAGGTCTATGCCCTTGAACGGTACGGCGGCGGGCTTGCAGCCGGCCAGCAGCGCCAGTGCGGCCAGGCCGCCGCCAAGGCAGGCACGGCGAGACAGGGCGACGCAAGCAACGGATGGGAGGGTCGAAGAAAAATCGGCGGCGCGCTGCGGCGCCGCATGGCAATCGGAACGGAACATGGCATCCCTGCGTGGAATCTTGGCGAAGCCGCGCCGCCAAGGCTGCGCCCGGCCGGTGCGGCAATGTTCTGAGACAGGCCAGCGGCCAGACAGCGCGGGACAGCGCTGCAAGCAGCCAAGGGCTCAGGCGATCAACAGCAACAAGGGAGGCCCGCGCGGCGGCAGCGGCGCGCCGACCAGGGAGGCAATGCGGGCAGAGACGATAGGCTGCAGCGCGCGGCCCATCGGCTGCAGTTGCGCCCAGGAGGGAGGGACATGCGCCGGCGGCGGCGTCACCGCCAGGCACAGAGGGCAGTCCAGCGAATGCTGGGCAGACACCGCCTGTCCTTCTTCACCGTTGACCACGACCAGCCTGACGCTGCCGCCAGCCGTGCAGACCAGCTCCATGGCCTGGGGGTGCACCAGGGGCGATGCAATGGCCAGGCCCAGCGTCAGCGCGAACCACGCCATGACCAGGCGGGCCAGTGGGACGGAGTTGCGCAGGGCTTGCATGGCTGGGGATTATGGGGGCAGGCCGTCACAGGGCCACGCCGACCTCGTCGCAGGCGGCCCAAAACCGGGCCGGGTCGCGCACCTGAAAGCGCTGTCCGCCGCGACGCGCCTGCACGATGCGGTCCAGCCGGAAGGTGCGCACGCCCTCGCGCTCGCAGTCCCAGGCCAGCAGGTACCAGAACGGCCAGGCCAGCAGCAGACATTGCGGCTCCACCACGCGCTCGCTGCGGCGCTGGCGTCCGTCCAGGTAGGTCAAGGCCAGCATCCATTGCTGTGCAAATGCCTGGTAGACGCTGGCGCGCGCCTCCACGCCCTGCGCACGCTCGCGCCGCGAAGCCTGGACTTCGACGGACACCGGCGAGGCCACGCGGATGCGCTGGCGCAGTTGCGCGATATCTGCGCGATCGGCCGGCGCAAAGCAGCGCGCGAACTGGCGGCGCAGTTCGCCATGACGCCCCGCCAGCGACAGGCCCAGGGCTTCCGACAGCGCCAGGGACATCAGCAGCTCCAGCGCGTCGTCACCCCGCAGGGTCACGCGGCCGGAGGGCCAGCGATGGACCACGCGGACACCGCCGCCCCTGCCCGAGGAGCTGTCCAGCTCCCAGCCCTGCTGCCTGAGCAACGACAGGTCGCGCGCCAGCGTGCGCTGGCTGACGCCCAGTTCCTCGGACAGCGCCGCCACGCCGTGCACGGCGCCATCGGACAGGCGTTGGGAAAGGGCTTCAAGCCGGGACAGACGGGCGGGCAGCGTGCGCGGTTTCATGGCCGGCATCATGGCGCAATTGACCGCCATTGAATGGCAGCGATGCAGGGACCATGGGCGGCATGTTCAATCCACGGAGAAATGCCATGCAAGTCATCGAATGGGCAGCGTTCAGCCTGCTGCCCGGTGTGACGGAAAACACCCTGCTGCAAGCCGCCAGCGCCATGCAGCACCAGTTCCTGGATGTGCAGGGCGGATGCCTGTCACGCCATCTGGTCCAGCTGGGCCAGGGGCGCTATGCGGATGTCGTCACCTGGCAATCACAGGAGGCGGCCCGTGCCGCCCTGGCGCAGGCCGGCCGGTCGGCTGCCTGCGCGGCCTACTTCGGGCTGATGCGCGTGGAGCATCCTCCCTTGCTGGGCGCCAGCGTGTTCAGCCACGGCGGGGAACATGGGCTGCCGCAGGGCATGGAGTTCTCGTTGTTCCGGCTGCGCCCCGGCGCCGATTCCCATGCCTTGGCCGCCGCCGCGCACCGCATGGCCGATGGCCTGTACCGGAATGAGCCCGGCTTCACGGCCCATGGCGTGATGCGAAGCGCCCACGACCCCGGCCTGTATGCCGACGTGGTGCTGGCCGACAGCGCCGGCCGCGCCCACCAGCTGTGCAGCAAGTGGGGCCAGGGACCGTTCGATCCGGCCTGCCAGGACTATCTGGAACTGATCGCGCCGGGGTCGGCACAGCTGCAGTTCTGGGACAGGGTGGCCTGAGCGCCGCCATCGCCGCGCCTTGGCCGGATGCCGGATATGCGTGGTATCCGTATCCGCCAGCCTGCACCGGCCATCCCATAATCGCCTTTTCCCCAAGCAGTGACCGCCATGTCGAAACTCCATGTTGTGCAGCAGGGCCAAGGCCCGGCCCTCGTTCTGAGCCACGCGCTCGGTTGTGACCTCCAGATGTGGGACGGCGTGGCCCAGGCCCTGCAAGACCGCTTCACCGTGGTGCGCTACGACCACCGGGGCCATGGCCGCTCGCCCGCCATCGGCGAGGCCTTCGACATGAACGACCTGGCCGACGACGCAGCCGGCGTGATCGAGGCGCTGGGCCAGGGGCCGGTGCACTTCGTGGGCCTGTCCATGGGCGGCATGACGGCCCAGGCCCTGGCCGCGCGCCATCCGGCGCTGGTGCGCAGCATCACCATCGCCAATTCGGCCAGCTACTACGACGAGGCCGCGCGCGCAGGCTGGCAGGCGCGCATTGCCACGGTGCGCGCCCAGGGCGTGGCCGCGATTGCCGATGGCGCCATGCAGCGCTGGTTCACGCCCGAATTCCGCGCCGGGCAGGCCGCCCGAGTGGCAGCCTTGCGCGCCGGGCTGGAGGCCACGGCGGCCGCGCCCTATGCGGCGGCCTGTGCGGCCGTGGGCGGCATCGATCTGCGCGAGAGCAACCGGCGCATCGCCTGCCCCACGCTGGTCATTGCAGGCAGCCGCGACGAGGCCACGCCCCCTTCCCTGTCCGAAGACATGCAGGCGCAGATTCCGGGCGCGCAGCTGGTGTCGCTGCCCGCCGCGCATTTGAGTGCCGTGGAAATGCCGGTGGAATTTGCGCAGTTGGTGAGCGACTTTGTCGCGCAGATCCGCTAGATCTGCCGTCCTGCCCGGACGAAATGGTCGCTGAGCGACGCCGCTAGCAGGCCGGCATCACGGCCGGCAGATCAACTCCGCCACGTCCATCAGCAAGGCCTCATCGATCTGCTCGCGCAGGTCCACGGCCAGCCTGCGCCGGTAGAACACGCCCAGGTCCAGGCCCACGCCCAGCGCGCGGATCTGCACATCGCCCGCGCGCTCGTGCCGGGCGATGACCTGGCGCAGGTGCTGGTCCAGGTAGTGCTCGTCGTTGGCCTGGTGCGTGGCCGTGTCCATGGGGCAGCCGTCCGAGATGACGAGCAGGATGCGGCGCTGCGCGGGCCGCGCCAGCAGCCGCTCGCAGGCCCATTCCACGGCCTCGCCGTCCACGCCCTCGCGAAACAGGTCGGGCCTGCGCAGCGCGGCAATGCCGTGGCGGGCGTGGCGCCAGGGTCTGGCGGCATCCTTGAAGACGATGTGCAGCCGCTCGTTGAGCCGGCCCGGGATGTAGGGCTGGCCCGCGCGCTGCCAGTCGCGGCGGGCGCGGCCGCCGTTCCAGGCCTGGGTGGAAAAGCCCAGCACGTCCACCGGCACGCCGGCCATGGACAGCGCGCGGCCCAGCAGGTCCACCAGCAGGGACAGCGGGCGCGCATGCGCCTTCATCGAGCCCGAGCAGTCCAGCAGGAGGGCCACGGCCGCATCGCTGACGGGGCGCGGCAGCTCGTTCCTGAAGATGGCGCGCTGCTGCGGATCGCTGACCAGTTGCGCCAGCCGGCTTGCATCCAGGTGCCCATCCTCCAGGCCGAACTGCCAGCCGTCGTGGCGCGGCACGGCCAGGCGCTGCTGCAGGTGGCGGGCCAGCCGGCCCGCATGCAAGCCGCTGCGCGCCAGTTCCTCATCCATCTGCTCGCGGAACTCGGCCAGTTGCGCGGCGCGGATCAGCTCGGTGGCCTGCGCCTCGCGGTCATAGGCGCGCGTGAACACGCGGTAGCTGTGGGCCGAGCCGGCCCAGGCGCGGCTGTCGCCGCTGAGCGCCACGGGCGGCGCATCCAGGCTTTGCGATTCAAAGTGCAGCGGCAGCGCGAAGCTGCCCCGCCGGCGCGGCCCGCCAGCGCCGCGCGGCGCCTCTTCCTGGGCTGACCGCACGGCCTGGCCCACCCAGCGGCTGATGGCCAGGGCCGGCGCAATGAAGGCCTGCTGGTCCTGCCGGTGGCGGCGCAGCAGGGCCCACTGCGCGCCCAGTTGCGCGGACAGGCCGGCGCGCGTGGCCTCGGCCAGGTCGGCCAGGGCATCGGGCGGCTCATGGCCGCTCAGGCGGCTCCAGGCGGTCAGCGCCACGGTGAACAGCAGGATACCCAGGCTGCTTTCGGTCAGGCCCGAATCGGCAAAGGCCTGGCTCCAGTGCACAAAGCGCGCATGCAGGTTGGCGCGTGCACCGGGCCATTCCTCGGGCGCCAGGCTTTCCACGCGCAACTGCTCCAGCAGTTCGAACACCAGCCGCTCGACCGGGTCGCCGGGCAGGTGGCGCGCGTGCAGCGCGGCATCGCTCAGGCGCAGGCGCAGGCTGGCACCGTCGAGCAGGCCGCGCTGGTCGGCCAATCGGGCCGGCACATCGGCCTGGTGGGCCGCTGCCAGCACCACGGGCGCCGTGCCCCGGTACAGCGTCTGCCCGCTCCATTGCAGCGAGGCATCGCCCGCCATGGCGCGCAGCAGCGCGCCGCCCCAGGCCTCCATGCGCGCCAGCGAGGGGGATGCCTCAGCAGGCATGGGCGGGCTCGTCGCGCAGCGCCAGTTCCTGGCCGAAGCAGCGCTGGAAGTACTCGGCCACGATGGCCCGCTCGGCCGGCTCGCACTTGTTGAGGAAGGACAGCTCGAAGGCCAGCCGCAGGTCATGGAAGATCTGCGCGTTCTCGGCCCAGGTGATGACGGTGCGCGGCGACATCAGCAGCGACAGGTCGCCCACGGCAAAGCCCTTGCGCGTGAGCGCGGCCAGCGCCACCATGGCGGCCACCTGCTCGCGCCCCTGCGGCGTGGCCAACTGCGGCACGCGCGCCAGCACGATGGCGGCTTCCTCGGCCGGTGCCAGGTAGTCCAGGCTGGTGACCAGGTTCCAGCGGTCGAGCTGGGCGTGGTTGAGCATCTGCGTGCCGTGGTACAGGCCGCTGAGGTTGCCCTGGCCCAGGGTGTTCATGGTGGCGAAGAGGCGGAACTGCGCATGCGGCTGAAGCACGCGCTTTTGGTCCAGCAGGGTGAAGCTGCCCTCGCGTTCGAGCACGCGCTGGATGACGAACATCACGTCGGGCCGGCCCGCGTCGTATTCATCGAAGACCAGGGCCACGGGCCGCTGCAGCGCCCAGGGCAGGATGCCTTCCTGGAACTGCGTGACCTGGCGCCCCTCCTGCAGCACGATGGCGTCCTTGCCCACCAGGTCCAGCCGGCTGATGTGGCCGTCGAGGTTGACGCGCACGCAGGGCCAGTTCAGCCGCGCCGCCACCTGCTCGATATGGGTGGACTTGCCCGTGCCGTGCAGCCCCTGGATGACCACGCGCCGGTTGTGTGCAAAGCCGGCCAGGATGGCCAGCGTGGCCTGCGGGTTGAAGCGGTAGGCCGGGTCCACGGCCGGCACATGCTCGCTGCGCTCGGCAAAGGCCGGCACCTGCATGTCGGTGTCCAGGCCGAAGGTCTCGCGCACGCCAAGCGTGCGCGTGGGATGCATCAGGGTCAGCTCAGTCATCGTCAGGGGCTCCCGGGGGGACTTCGTCGTTGATGCGCGCAATCGCCTCGGCCGCCGCGCGCAGTTGGGGAAGAAAGGACAGCGCCCGTTCGCGCGTGAAACGCATGATGGGCGCCTGCACGGCCAGCCCCATGTTCGAGGGGCCGCCCTGGATGGAGGGCACGAGCACGCCCAGGCACAGCAGGCCGGGCAGGAATTCCTCGTTGTCGAAGGCATGGCCCTGGGCGCGCACCTGGTCCAGCTCGGCGTCCAGCGCGTCGAAGGCCGTCAGCGTGTTGCCCGTGAAGGCCTCCAGCGGCACGGCCGACAGCAGCCGCCTGCGCTGCGCGGGCGCCATCTGGCTCAGGAACAGCTTGCCCGTGGCCGAGCAATGGGCCGGCACGCGCGAGCCCGGGTGCAGATAAAAGCGCAGCGGCGCGGGCGTCTCCACCCGGTCCAGGTAGAGCACCTCGCTGCCCGAGAAGGCGGTGATGTTGCAGCTCTCGCCGATATCGCGCACCAGTTGCGCCAGCACCGCGTGGCGCGCGCCATGCGTGGTGTTGTTGAGCAGCACGCTTTCGGCCAGCCGCATCAGGCGCCGGCCCGTGCCGTAGTGCCGTCCGTTGCCCTCGCGCTGCAGGATGCCCGCGCCTTCGAGCTGCTGGAGCATGCGGTGCATGGTGGGCTTGGGCAGGCCTGTCTCCTCGACCATGGTCTGCAGCGTGAAGGGCTCGTTCTTCTGCGCAATGGCCTCCAGCAGCGCGAACAGCCGCAGGTTGGGGGTATCGCCATCAATACGGGCAGGGACAGGGTCTCGGGTGTTCATGGTGTTGGCCATCATATGTTTTTCAATTTTTCGAGTCAATTTGTTCCGAAAAAAGAAATTTGTTTGACATCCAGGCGAAATCACACCTAGACTTGCGCCGTAATTTCTTTTTTCGGAACTTAAAGTTCCATTTTCAAGGAGACAACATGACTGCAGCCAACAATCGTACGGTGGTCGAAGGCGTCCAGAAGATGACCCCTTCCGAAGCCTTTGTGGAGACCTGCGTGGCCAACGGCGTCACGGAGATGTTCGGCATCATGGGCTCGGCCTTCATGGATGCCATGGACATCTTCGCGCCCGCCGGCATCCGCCTGATCCCCGTGGTGCACGAGCAGGGCGCGGCCCACATGGCCGACGGCTATGCGCGCGTCTCGGGCCGCCACGGCGTGGTGATCGGCCAGAACGGCCCCGGCATCAGCAACTGCGTGACCGCCATTGCTGCCGCCTACTGGGCCCACAGCCCCGTGGTCATGATCACGCCCGAGACCGGCACCATGGGCATGGGCCTGGGGGGCTTCCAGGAAGCCAACCAGCTGCCCATGTTCCAGGAGTTCACCAAGTACCAGGGCCATGTCTGCAACCCCAAGCGCATGGCCGAGTTCACGGCCCGCTGCTTTGACCGCGCCATCTCCGAGATGGGCCCCACCCAGCTGAACATTCCGCGCGACTACTTCTATGGCGAAGTGCAGTGCGAAATCCCCAAGCCCATGCGCGTGGAACGCGGCTCGGGCGGCGAAAACAGCCTGCAGGCCGCCACGGAACTGCTGGCCACGGCCAAGTTCCCCGTGATCCTGGCCGGCGGCGGCGTGGTCATGGGCGATGCGGTCGAGGAGTGCCGGCAGCTGGCCGAGCGCCTGGGCGCACCCGTGGTCACGGGCTATCTGCGCAATGACGCCTTCCCCGCCAAGCACCCGCTGTGGGCCGGCCCGCTGGGCTACCAGGGCTCCAAGGCCGCGATGAAGCTCATCGCCCAGGCCGACGTAGTGATCGCGCTGGGCTCGCGCATGGGCCCCTTCGGCACCCTGCCCCAGCACGGCATGGACTACTGGCCCAAGAACGCCAAGATCATCCAGGTCGAGGCCGACCACACCAACCTGGGCCTGGTCAAGAAGATCTCGGTGGGCATCCACGGCGACGCCAAGGCCGTGGCACGCGAGCTGGGCCGCCGCCTGCAGGGCCAGACCCTGGCCTGCGACGCCACCAAGGCCGCGCGCGCCGACACCATCGCCACCGAGAAGGCGGCCTGGGAGAAGGAGCTGGACGAGTGGACGCATGAGCGCGACCCCTACAGCCTGGACATGATCGAAGAGGCCAAGGGCGAGCGCACGCCCACGGGCGGCCAGTACCTGCATCCGCGCCAGGTGCTGCGCGAGCTGGAAAAGGCCATGCCGCCGCGCGTGATGGTCTCCACCGACATCGGCAACATCAACTCCGTGGCCAACAGCTACCTGCGCTTCGACGAGCCGCGCAGCTTCTTCGCGCCCATGAGCTTCGGCAACTGCGGCTATGCCCTGCCCACCATCATCGGTGCCAAGTGCGCGGCGCCCGACCGCCCAGCCATCGCCTACGCCGGCGACGGCGCCTGGGGCATGAGCATGGTGGAGATCATGACCGCCGTGCGCCATGACATTCCCGTCACGGCCGTGGTCTTCCACAACCGCCAGTGGGGCGCCGAGAAGAAGAACCAGGTGGACTTCTACAACCGCCGCTTCGTGGCCGGCGAGCTGGAAAGCGAGAGCTTCGCAGCCATTGCCAGCGCCATGGGCGCCGAGAGCATCGTGGTCGACCAGATCGAGGACGTGGGCCCGGCGCTGAAGAAGGCCATCGACCTGCAGATGAACCACGGCAAGACCTGCGTGATCGAGGTGATGTGCACGCGCGAACTGGGTGACCCGTTCCGCCGCGATGCGCTCTCCAAGCCCGTGCGCTTCCTCGAAAAGTACAAGGACTTTGTCTAACCACCTGAGGCGCTGACGCGCCTTCCCCCTCTCTACCCGCTGCGCGGGGGAGGGGGACGACACCCTCGGTGCGGGGCGGCCCTTCCTCGGTGTCCCTGGGATGGGCCGCGCCGGTTTCATGCGCCTGGGTGAAGCGCAAGGCCCTCGAAAGCCGATTCCCAGATTCCCTGCGTTGCTCGCGCCGGGCCCTGTACTTTCCCGCAGGAGCTTTCATGGTCCCCCCACTTTCACTTGCCGTGGCCGCCGATGATGCGCCCGCCACGCCCCGCCCCCATCTCCAGCACTTGCTCGACCAGGCCAAGGCGCAAGGCCCCATTCCCGTGGCCGTGGCCTATCCCTGCGATGCAGGCTCGCTGCAGGCCGCCATGCAGGCCACGCAGGCGGGCCTGATCACGCCGCTGCTGGTCGGCCCCGAGGCACGCATCCGGGCGGCGGCCCAGGCGGCCGGGCTGGACCTGGCGGGCGCGTCCATCCACTCCACCGCCGACGATCCACGCGCGGCGGCTGCCCAGGCGGCGGCGCTGTGCGGCAGCGGCCAGGCCCGCGCGCTGATGAAGGGCAGCCTGCACAGCGACGAGTTGCTGGGCGCCGCCGTGGCGCGCGAGGCCGGCCTGCGCGGCAGCCGCCGCGCCAGCCATGTGTTCGTGATGGACCTGCCGGGCTTCGAGCGCCCGCTGCTGATGACCGATTGCGTGGTCAACATCTTCCCCACGCTGATGGACAAGCGCGACATTGCGCAGAACGCCATCGACCTGGCCCGTGCCATCGGCATTGCCCGGCCGCGCGTGGCCGTGCTCTCGGCGGTGGAGACGGTCAACCCCGCCATTCCCGGCACCATCGACGCGGCCGCGCTGTGCAAGATGGCCGACCGGGGGCAGATCAGCGGCGCCATCCTCGACGGGCCGCTGGCCTATGACAACGCCATCTCGCTGCGCTCGGCGCACCACAAGGGCATCGTCTCCGACGTGGCGGGACAGCCCGACGTGCTGCTGGTGCCCAGCCTGGAGGCCGGCAACATGATCTACAAGCAGCTGGTCTACATGGCCGACGCCGAATGCGCGGGCCTGGTGCTGGGCATGCGCGTGCCCATCGTGCTGACCAGCCGTTCGGACTCGGTGGCCAGCCGCATTGCGTCCTGCGCGCTGGCCGTGCTGGCCAGCGCGGCGGGCGGCAAGGAGCAGCCATGAGCCAGGTCCAAGCACAGGTGGCTGCGCAGGCGCCCGTGCCGCGCATGCTGCAGTGGCTCAGGCTCCTGCCCGGCACGGGCCTGTCGGGCGTGATCGCGCTGGCGGCGACCTTCGTCTCCACGCTGCATGGCGGGCCGCAGCTGCTGTTCGCGCTGTTCTTCGGCGTGGCCTTCCACTTCCTGAGCCAGGACGCGCGCGCCAAGCCGGGCATCGAGTTCTGCGCGCGCGGCGTGCTGCGCCTGGGCGTGGGCCTGCTGGGTGCGCGCATCACGGCCACGCAGATCGCGGGCCTGGGCTGGACCACGGCGCTGATCGTCATCGCGGCCGTGGTCACCACGCTGCTGTGCGGCACGCTGCTGGGCCGGCGCCTGGGCCTGACGCGCCCGCAGGGCGTGCTGTCGGGCGGCGCGGTGGCCATCTGCGGCGCCTCGGCGGCGCTGGCCATCTCGTCGGTGCTGCCGCGCGACAAGGACAGCGACCGCTTCACGCTGACCGTGGTGGTCACGGTCACCGTGCTGTCCACGGCCGCCATGGTGCTGTACCCGCTGGTGGCGCGCGCCCTGCATCTGCCGCCCGAGCTGGCGGGCCTGTTCATCGGCGGCACCATCCACGACGTGGCCCAGGTGGTGGGCGCGGGCTACACCATCGACCAGGCCACGGGCGACTACGCCACCATCGTCAAGCTGTTCCGCGTGTCCATGCTGGCCGTGGTGGTGGTCATGGTCTCGGCCCTGTTCAAGCGCCAGCGCGAGGCAGCGGCCGAGCAGCACCACGGCAAGAAGCCGGGCCTGGTGCCCTGGTTCCTGTGGGTGTTCGTCGCGCTGGTGGCCATCAACTCGCTGGGCTGGGTGCCGCCGGGCCTGCAGCACCAGTTGAGCGACCTGTCGCGCAACTGCCTGGTGCTGGCCATTGCGGCACTGGGCCTGAAGACCTCGTTCCAGCAACTGGCCCAGGCCGGCTGGCGGCCTTTTGCACTGCTGGTGGTGGAGACGCTGTGGATGGCGGCCTTCGTGCTGATCGCCATCGAGATCGAGATGCGCTGACGCCTGCACAGGCATTGCCGCAAGAGGCCCGCCCTGCGCGGGCCTTTGTCATGGCGCCACACATCGCTTGATGGGCATGCACCAAGATGATACATTTGCACACAAATTTTTGATCCACATCAACGCCCTACCGCGCCGTGAACGCTTTTTTTCGCAAGCAAGCCGGCAGATTCCGCAGGCTGACCGCCACCCAAGTCCTCACCCTGCTGCGCAATCAGCACCCCCGGCAAGCCGCCCTGCTGCGGCTGCTGCCCTGCCTGTCGATGCTGGCCGTGTGCGCGGTGCTGCTCGATTCCCTGCTGCCCATTCCGCTGTGGGCCATCGCCAGCCTGACCGTGGTCATGGCCGCCTACATCGCCCACAACTGCCAGTCCTTTGTCGCCACCCAGCGCAGAAAGTCCACGCTGCGCCATCTCGCGCGCTCCTGCCTGCTGCACGCCGGCTGAAGCACAAGTGCCCCTGGGTGCCGGGCGTCAGGCACCGCCTCTGGCATAGGCCGTCAGCGCCTGGGCCACGGCCTTGAAGACCACGGCGCAGCGCTCGCTCTTGCGCAGGTCCTCGTGCATGGCCACCCAGGTATCGAGCTTCCATGAAAACGCCTGGGGCAGCACCCGCACCAGGCCCGGCTCCCGGGCCGCCAATGCCGACTGGCACACGCCAATGCCAAAGCCCGCGCGGATGGCGCCCAGCTGGGCCAGGTCGCTGTCCGAGCGCAGCGCCATGCCTTCGCGCGTGAGCATGGGAAACTGCTGCTGCATCTTTCGGATCAGGGCGCTTTCATGGTCGAAGCCGATGAGCGAATGCCCGGCCAGGTCCTCCAGCGATTCCGGCACGCCGCGTGCGGACAGATAGCTTTCATGGGCATGCAGCCCCAGCTCGATGGCGCCGATATGGCGTGCCACCAGCGCCTCCTGCTGAGGCCGGAACATGCGCACGGCCACGTCGGCCTCGCGGCGCAGCAGGTCATCCACCGCGTTGGACAGCACCAGCTCGATGCCCAGTTCAGGGTGTGCCGCGCGCAATTGCGCAAGCACAGGCGGCAGCACCTCCACGCCCACCACCTCGCTGGCCGTCAGCCGCACCGTGCCGCGCACGCCCGAGCCATGGCTGGCCGCCACGCGGCGCAGCGCGGCCGCCGTCGCGGCCATGCTGGCTGCATAGGGCTGAAGCTCGTAGGCCGCCTCCGTGGGCGCGAAGCCATCGGATGAGCGGGTGAACAGTTGCAGGCCCAGCGCCGACTCCAGCCCGTCGATGTGGCGGCCCACGGTCGGCTGCGCCACACCCATGGCCCGGCCCGCCGCTGACAGCGACCCGGACTCCAGCACCTGCAAAAAACTGCGATACCACTCCCAGTGGGGTTCCGACATCACTCATCCATTCATTTATGCATGGACACCAAAGAATTCTAGGCAATTTTCTTTTTGCAGCGGGTTGCTGACACTGAGGCTGTCACCACAGGACCCAGCCCATGCCATCCATTGCACTCTTCGGCGCCGCAGGCGCCATCGGCCAGAGCCTGGCCGCCGCGCTCAGACAACAGGGCCGCGCCTACCGCGTGGTCGGCCGCAACGCAGCCAGCCTGCGCCAGACCTTCGGCGCCGATCCCCTGGCCGAGATCGCCACCTGGAACCCGGATGTCGCCGGCTCCGTCGAGGCTGCCGCCCACGGCGTGGACACGCTGGTCTACCTGGTGGGCGTGAACTACTGGCAGTTCGCATTGCATCCCGAGCTCATGCGCAGGACGCTGGACGGCGCCATTGCCGCCGGCGTGCGCCGCATCGTACTGATCGGCACCGTCTATCCCTATGGAAAGGCGCAGGCCCATGCCGTGAAGGAAGACCATCCACGCAACCCGCATACCTTCAAGGGCCGCATGCGCAAGGCGCAGGAAGACCTGCTGCTGCAGGCCCACGCACAGGGCCGCATCGAGGCCGCCGTACTGCGCCTGCCCGACTTCTACGGCCCGGGCGTGCACAACAGCCTGCTGCACGGAGCCTTCGGGGCAGCGGCCCGTGGCGGCCGGGCAGACATGGTCGGCCCGCTGGACCGGCCGCATGAGTTTGTCTATGTGCCCGATGTGGGCCCCGTCGTGGCGCGCCTGATCGGCACGCCGCAGGCTTTCGGCAAGGTCTGGCACCTCGCCGGCGCGGGGGCGATCACGCAGCGCGACGTCGTCTCGGAGATCGAACGCCTGACCGGCAGGCCGTTGAAGCTGCGCGTTGCAGGAAAGACCGCGCTGCGCCTGGCCGGCCTGTTCAACCCCTTCATGCGCGAGCTGGCCGAGATGCACTACCTGCTGACCGATCCGCTGATCATGGAGGACTCCGCCCTGCACGCCCTGCTGGGCCCCATCGCCAAGACGCCCTATGCGCAGGGCATACGCGCAACGCTCAACGCCGCCATGGCAAGTGCCGACTCACACTTGGCTGCGGCCTGAGCCTGGCCTGCAGCCCGAAAACAAAAAAGCCCTGACAGCAAAACTGTCAGGGCCTTTGTCTATCTGGCAGGGGAGGAAGGACTCGAACCCTCGCATGCCGGAATCAAAATCCGGTGCCTTTACCAACTTGGCGACTCCCCTAGAAGACCTAAATTCTAATACGTTTTTTTGGCCCGAAATCCAAAACTCCAAAAATTTCGACACCGCCAAAGTTGTCTTCATGGCGCGGCCAGGGCTCCCTCAAGACAGCGGAGTATCGCCTCCCGCCCCATCGCCGTGAAACAGCCAATGAAGACAAACACGGACTCCGAGACCCTGGCCCCATGCAGGCTGGCAATGCGCAAGCGCCCACCCACCACGTGGACTTCCTGGACGCTGTCCTGCCCGCCCAGCCGCACGATGCCCTTGGCCCGCAACAGGGGGACAGGCAGCGTACGCAGCGCCTGCCGCAACCGCTGCCGGTCAAAGCAGCGGCGCGTTGCGTAGGAAAAGCTGCCCACATCGGCCATGCCGGCCATGTTCCCGGCCTGGCTTTTCCAGGAGCCGCCCGCTTGCAGCAGGCCTTGCGCGCGGCGTGGCGAGGCAGCCGCATCAATGAACACGGCCAGCGGTATCTCGCCATGGCGGGCCGCCAGCACCACGGCACCGGGCGCCATGCCGGTCACCCGCGCGGCCACCTTTTCGGTGGCACATGCGCCGGCCAGATCGGCCTTGGTCAGCACCAGCGCCGTCGCGCCCGAGATCTGGCGGCGGACCATGTCGCCGACCAGCGGGTCGCACAGTTGCTCATCGACGGCCTGGACATCCACCACCACCAGGATGGCGTTGAGCTGCAGCGCGGGGTCGAGCATGCCGACCTGGGCGATGCGCACGGGGTCGGAGACGCCGCTGGCCTCGATGACCAGCAGGTCCGGGCGGTCGGGCCGCGCGCCCACGGCGGCCAGGGCCTCGGCCAGCCGGCCGCCGATGGAGCAGCAGATGCAGCCGTTTTCCAGCTGCAGCACGTCGCTGCTGCGTGTGCGGATCAGGGCGGCGTCGATGTTGATCTCGCCGAAGTCGTTGACCAGCACGGCCACGCGCAGGCCATCGGCACGCTCCAGCAGCCGGTTGAGCAAGGTGGTCTTGCCCGCGCCCAGATAGCCGCCCACGACGACCATGGGAACGGGCGCCCGCTGCGCCGCGGCGGCCGGCGTGCTCATGGCGCTGACCCGGGCGCGGGGAAGATGCGGCCGCCCAGCACGGTGCCCCAGACCTTCACGTCCTTGAGGGCGGCGGGCGCCACCGCGCGGGGATCGTCCTCCAGCACGGCGAAGTCCGCCAGCTTGCCGGGCTCGATGCTGCCCACGCGCCGCTCCAGCTTGAGGGTGCGGGCCGCGCCCATGGTGATGGCATGCAGGGCATCGTCCACCGACAGGCGCTCGGCCTCGCCCAGCACGCGGCCTGAAGCGGTTTCGCGCTGCACCGCGCACCAGGCGGTGAACAGGGGGTGGATAGGGGTGATGGGCGCATCGGAATGCATGGCGAAATCCATGCCCAGGCGCCGCGCCGTGCCCGCTGCGTTCATGCGCGAGGCCCACTGCATGCCCACGGTCTGCTCGGCGTGGGCATCGCCCCAGTAATAGAGATGGTTGGAGAAGAAGTTGACACACATTCCCAGGCGCGCGGCGCGCTGCAGCTGGGCGCTGCTGGCCAGCTGGCAGTGCTGCAGGGTGTGGCGATGGTCGGCGCGCGGGTGCCTGGCCAGCAGGTCCTCGATCACATCCAGCACCACCTCGGTGGCCTCGTCTCCGTTGGTGTGGATATGCAGTTGCAGCCCGGCCAGGTGGAAGGGCTCGAACAGCGCGGGCAGCTGCGACGGGGGAATCAGCCACAGGCCGTTGGGCTGCCCGCCCGCGTAGCCGGGAGCGCGCAGGCGCGCGGTGAAGCCCTGGATGGAGCCGTCCACGATGAACTTGACGGGGCCGAACTGCAGCTTGTCGCTGGCCGAGGACGCCGCTGCAGCATGCACGCGCGCGGCACCGCCTTCCGGGTTGCGCTGCGGCGCGAAGGCCGGGACGATGCGCAGCGGATAGGCCGCGTCGCCCGTGACTTCGCGCAGCGCGGCCAGGCCCTGGGGCGAGAGATCGCTGACCAGGTCGGTGGCCGTGGTCACGCCCGCGAGCTGGGCCACGCGGCCGAACTTCCAGATGGCCTCGCGCTGCTCGGCAGCGGCCAGCGACAGCGCGCTGCCGATCACCTTCTGCACGGGGTACATGGCGGCGAATTCCTGCAGCTCGCCCGTGGGCTGGCCCTCGGCGTCCTTGTGGATGCCGTCGATGTCGGTGTCCTCGTCAATGCCGGCCAGCGCCAGCATGGCCGAGTTCACATTCATCAGGTGCACGCTGGCATGCAGGATGACGATGGGCCGCGTGGCGGAGACACGGTCCAGCTCGCGCACCGACAGCCGGCTGCTGCCGAAGAGGATGGGATCGAAGCCCCAGGCCAGCAGCGTGGCCTGCGCATCGGGCAGGGCACGCTCGGCCTCGGCCAGGCGCGCCAGCACGGCGTCCAGCGTGCGCAGGCCGGGCCACAGGCGGCCCTCGGGATCGCGCCGATCGAAGTAGCCCAGGTACACGGCCTCCCACATGGCGCCTTCCATCAGGTGGCTGTGCGCCTCGATCAGGCCGGGCATGAGGACCTTGCCGTGCAGGTGGTCGATGCGTTCGGCCTCGGGCCAGGCAGCCATGTCGGCCTCCTGGCCAACGGCCAAGATGCGGCCGCCCTGCACGGCCACATGGGTGGCCTGCGGCTGGGCCGGGTTCATGGTGAGGATGGTGCGCGCCACAAAGACCTGCGTGCGCGCGTTCTCGTCGTGGTTCATGGTGGTGGTCTTTTTCAGGCGGCCTTGACGCGCGCGGCACCGGGCAGATAGTGGACGATGGCCGTGACCAGCAGGTTCAGCGCCAGGCTGATGAAGCCCAGGTTGATGCCGCCGAAATCCGGCTGCTGGATGTACAGCGCAATGGCCAGCGCCTGGCCGCAGGCAATGCCCAGGGCAACGGCCATGGGCCGGATGCGCCAGCCGAAGAGGATGGCCATCATTCCGGGGAAGAACTGCGTCACGCCGTAGTAGGTGGTGTTGATCAGCGTCAGCATCAGGTTGGGCGTGAGCAGCGTCATCACGATGGACAGCACCAGGTAAATGACGATCACCACCTTGGCGCCCTGCTTTTGCTTGGCCTCGGGCAGGCCGGGCAACAGGTTGCGGGCCACGATGGGGCCGATGGCCAGGCAGATGCCCGCCAGCACCAGCAAGCCCGACAGCGCGGCGCCTGCGGCCACCAGGCCCAGCAGCCAGTCGGGCAGCAGTCGCACGGCAGCCGCGAAGAAGGCCTCGTTGGGCGATGCCAGCTGCAGGTTCTGGCTGATGGCGTAGTACGAGGCCAGCACCAGGAAGGGGTACATCAGCATGTACAGCGGCATGGCGATCTGCGTGCGGCGGATGGTGTGCGAACTCTTGGCCGTGAAGAAGTTCTGAACCGCGAACGGCATCATGTAGAAGCCCAGCGCCTGGAACAGCATGGTGCTCATGGAAAAGCGCAGCTGCGTATCGGTCATGTGGTTGCTGACCTTGGCGCTGGCGGCGGTGAACACATCGCCCACGCCCGCATGCCAGCCCACGGCCACGCCCGTGGCGATGATGGCCACCACCATGAGGATGTCCTTGAGGATGGCGATATAGGCCGAGGCGCGCACCCCCGAGATGGCGATGTAGGTGAAGGCCAGGCCCGCAGAGATCAGCAGCAGGTGCAGCGGCTGGAAATTCCATCCCAGGCCCTTGAGCGCGGCCACCAGCCCCGTGAACTGCAGCTGGCCCCAGGGCAGCAGGAACAGGATGGCCGAGCCGGCCACGATCAGCTCCAGCGCACGGCTGCCGAAGTGGCCCTTGAACAGGTCCGGCAGCGTGATGGCGTTGTGCCGCAGCCCCGCCTTCCAGATCATGGGGCCGAGGAAGTAGCCCAGCGGATAGGCCAGCAGGATGTAGCCCAGGAACCAGACGCCATAGGTCGGCCCCTTGGCGTAGATGCCGCCCGGAAAGCCGACCATGGTGCCGATGCTGTAGATCTCGCCGGCGGCCAGGAAGAACACCAGGTAGGCGCCGAACTGGCGGGAGGCGACGAAGAAGTCATGCACGCTTTGCGCACCCTTGCCCGTGCGCGAGCGGATGGCCAGGTACAGGGACAGCGCGATGAAGCCCAGAAAGACTGCGGTGGTCATGGCGGTGCTCCCTTCAGGCGGACTGCGCGTCGTCGGCTTCGTGGCGGTCGAACATCAGCCAGCACACGAGCATGCACAGCGACGTCAGCACGAACCACATGAAGATCCACAGGTAGATGAAGGGCACGCCGAACACGAAGCGATCGACGGACGCGACCCAGGGAAGCAGGCCGATCACCGCGATGTACGGGATGCCTATGCCGATGAACAGCTTGAGCATGGTTTGTCTCCTTTTGCTCCGATGAAAGAGTTGGCGGTTGTGGCCGCTCTATAGAACATTTCAATGTCCCTGGATGCAATCTTAGGAAGCGCCTACCTATAATTCAAATGAAAAATTTGCCAACAAACCATGAGGACTACGCATGGATACACAGAAGCTGCGGCACCTGCTGGCCATCGTCGAGCACGGCACCTTTTCCGACGCAGCGCGCGCCGTGCATCTCACCCAGCCGGCGCTCAGCCGCAGCATCCGCGCGCTGGAAGATGAACTCAGGGCGCAGCTGTTCGACCGGGGCGCGCGGCGCGCCCGGCTGACGGTGTTTGGCGAGCTCGTGGCCGAGCGTGCACGCCGCATGCGGCTGGAGGAAACCCAGTTGCGGCGTGACCTGGAGCTGCTGCGCGGCGGCCAGGAAGGCGCGCTCGCCATTGGCGTGGCGCCCGCGCCCGCGGCGCTGCTGCTCAAGCCCTTTCTGATCCACATGGCGCAGGCGCATCCGCGCGTGAAGGTGCGCGCCGAAATGGGTGCCACCAGCGCATTGCTGCAGCTGCTGCGCAACGAATCCATCGATGCCATCGTCGGCGACGCCTACGTGCTGCGCGCCGCCGATGACGTGGAGATGGAACTGCTGGGCGAGCTGCCAGCCGGCCTGGTCTGCCGCGCGGGCCACCCCGTGCTGCAAAACCCCGGCATGGACGAGATCCGCCGCTACCCGCTGGCCACCACCACGTTGAGCACGGCCATGGCGCGGCAGCTGGCCGAGCTGTGGGGCGAAGGCGCCGAGCCCGACAAGCTGTTCACCCTGCACTGCAACGACCTGGACCTGCTGCGCGGCGTGACCCTGGCCACGGACACCTTGCTGTTCGGCGTGCTGTCCATCACCCGCAAGGAGCGCGCCAGCGGCGCCATGGCCGAAGTGCCCCTGCCCGCCGATCCCCGCCGATGCGGCCGCTACGGCATGGCGCGCATGGCCGCGCGCACCCTGTCACCGGCGCTGGACACGGCCTACGCCTTCACACGCACGCACTGGCGCGAGCTGTCGGAGCACGATCAGGAGCCCGGTTGATCGACGCTCAGCCGGCCGCCGGGGCCTGTGCATGTGCCTGTGCATGCGCCAGGCCCAGCGGCAAGGTCTGCGCGCGCAGCCAGTCCAGCACCAGGGCGAAGCTGGCCTCGTCCTGCACCGGCCGGGGCGACATGAGCACGTAGTGCGAGCCATCGGCCACGAAGCCGCGCGGCGCGCACAGCGTGCCGCTGGCCAGGTCATCGGCCACCAGGGCCAGCGGGCCGATGGCGACGCCGGCCCCGGCCACGGCGGCCTGCAGGCTCAGGTAGAAATGCTCGAAGCGCACCTCGCGACCGGCCCGCAGCGGCACGCCGGTCAGTTCGCTCCAATGCCGCCATGCGTCCGGCCGCGACTGCGTATGCAGCAGCACCCCGCCCAGCGGCCCTGAGCGTGCCAGCGCCTTGGCAAGCGCGGGCTTGCAGACGGGCCCCACGCGCTCTTGCACAAAGGGCTCGGCCACCACATCGGCGCCCATGTCGAAATCCGCGCGGCGTATGGCCAGATCAATGCCCTCGCGCGCAAAGGGCACGGAGCCGCCGGCCGATACCAGGCGCAGCTCGCGCTGCGTGCCGATCGCTTCCTGCAAACCGCCCAGACGCGGAATCAGCCAGCGCATCAAAAACGTGGGCTCGCACGACAGCACCAGCGGCCGGTCCGGCCCTGCCGCCTGCCGCGCGCGGCCCAGCGCGCCGCGCAGGCGCTCCAGCGCCAGGGCCACCTCCTCGGCCAGCACGCGGGCCGTGGGCGTGGCAATGATGCTGCGGTTGCTGCGCTGGAACAGCGCAAAGCCCAGCGCCTCCTCCATGTCGCGCACGGCACGGCTCACGGCGCCATCGGTCAGGTGCAGCTCGCGCGCGGCCTTGGAGACACTGCCATGGCGCACCGTGGCCTCGAAGGCGCGCAAGGCAGACAGCGGCGGCATGTGGACGGGTGCGGGCATGGCAATGGCGGCTCTAGACAGGTGGAACAGCGGACTTTCAGTTGAACATTACTCAATTGAATGATGAGTCTATATCGATTTATTACTGGAGCATCTTCATGCAAAGTAAGCCCATCGATTGAGGTTTCAGCAAGAACCATGAAGCACTCCAGCCCCAACTCCGCCAACCCCTCGGCCAGCACTCCGGCCAGCGTGCCCCTGGCCATCACCATGGGCGATCCATTGGGCATCGGGCCCGAGATCATCGTCAAGCTGGCAATGGACCCTGCGCGGCCCTGCACGCCGTTTCTCGTCATCGGCGACATCGCCCGGCTGCAGCGGGCGGCCGATGGGTTGGGCGTCCATCCGCAGATCCGGGCCATCGAGACACCGGCCCAGGTCCCTGCCCTGGTGCCGCCCGCCACGCTCTTCGTGCTGCAGACCGGCGAGGACCTGCCGCCGGACCTGCCCTGGGGCTGCGTCGATGCACGCGCCGGCGCGGCCTGCCATGCCTATATCCAGCGCGGCATCGACCTGGCCCTGGCTGGCGACGTCTCGGGCCTGGTGACCGCCCCCATCCACAAGGAAGCGCTGCGCGCGGCAGGCTGCCCGCATCCGGGCCATACCGAGATGCTGGCCGAGCGTTCCGGCACCCGCGACTTCGCCATGATGCTCGCCAATGATGAGCTGCGGGTGCTGCTGGTCTCCATCCATGTGCCGCTGCAGCAGGCCATCGCCTCCGTGACCATGGACAACGAGCTGCGCGCCATTCGCCTCGCGCACCAGGCCTGCCGCGCGTTCGGCATCCCCCGGCCCCGGGTGGCCGTGGCAGGGCTCAATCCGCATGCCGGTGAAAACGGTCTGTTCGGGGACGAGGACCGCTCGGTGATCATCCCCGCCATTGCCGCCGCGCGCGCCGAAGGCATCGACGCCAGCGGCCCCTGGCCCGGCGACACGGTCTTCATGCGGGCGCGCCGGGGCGAGTTCGACGTGGTGGTCGCCCAGTTCCATGACCAGGGGCTGATTCCCGTGAAATACCTGGGTGTGGAGCAAGGCGTGAACATCACCGTGGGCCTGCCCTTTGTGCGCACCTCGGTGGACCATGGCACGGCCTTCGACATCGCGGGCACGGGCCGCGCCGACCACGCCAGCCTGGCCTGCGCGCTGCGCCAGGCGGCAGCCATGGTGCAGGCCACCCGTACCGGTGCCAGCGCACGAACGCAGCGCCCGGACTTCATCTTCATGCTCACGCAGCAGGACAGGACCATTGCCGATGCGCGCGAGCGGCTGCGCGAGGTGCTGGCCCAGGGCGTTCGCCATGTGGGCTTCAAGGACATCGGCCTGCCCCTGCCCGAGCTGCATGCCCTGGCCCGGGACATCCGGGCGGGCGGCGCCAGGGTCTATCTGGAGGTTGTCAGCCTGGACGAGGCCAGCGAAGTGGCCTCGGCCCGCGCGGCGGTCGAGCTCGGTGTGGACGTGCTCATGGGTGGCACACGGCCCGAGGCGGTGCTGCCCGTGCTGCGCGGCAGCGGCATTGCGTACTACCCGTTTCCCGGCAAGGTGAGCGGGCATCCGAGCGTGCTTTCAGGCCCGGTACAGGACATCGTGGCCAGCGCCCGCCGCATGGCGGGGCTGGACGGCGTGCATGGCCTGGACCTGCTGGCCTACCGCTTCCACGGCGACGTGCCGGCCCTGATCAAGGCCGTCTGCGATGCGGTGGACAAACCCGTGGTCGTGGCCGGCTCCATTGATCGCAGTGAACGCATCGCGGCCGTGCTGGCCGGCGGCGCAGCGGGCTTCACGATAGGCACTGCCGCCTTCGAGGAGACTTTTCCGGCTGCGCGGCCCGGGCTGGCGGCGCAATTGCAGGCCATACAGGCGCTGGTGGACTGACGCCGGCCATGTCGGCTATGCCGGCCCGCGCCTCGCACGCCGGGGTCACGGTCCAGCAGCAGCTGCAGCGGTTTCGCCCACCGGTGCCCGGGCGTTCTCACAGCCCCAGGTACAGGGCCAGCAGCGAAACGGCGGCCGGCACGGCCTGCACCCAGAGGATCTTGCGGCTGGCGGTGGCGGCGCCATACAGGCCTGCCACCAGCACGCACAGGAGAAAAAAGTACTTGAACGCCAGGCCGTCGGCGCCCTGCGCCAGCCCCCAGATCAGCCCTGCGGCGAGAAAGCCGTTGTAAAGCCCCTGGTTGGCGGCCAGCGTCCTGGTCTGCTGCGCAAATTCCGGCGTCAGCCCAAAGGCTTTCCTGCCAGCCGGCCGGTCCCAGAGAAACATCTCCAGCACGAGGATGTAGACATGGATTGCGGCGACGATGCCTATGAGAACGTTGGCCATCTGGGTGGATAGGAAAGTGGACAGGCCCCTGTATACGGGATGCATCCGCCGCCGTCCATGCCCGCCGCGCCACACATGGCCTGCAACGGCCTGCCCGTGTCACCCGGAAGACTTGCTGCCGGGTGGCACGGGCTTTTCCACTGGCTTTTGCGCACTCTCTGCCGGCGCCACGGCACCTGCGGCCGCACCGCCCAGCGCACCGGCCACGCTGCCTACCGTGCCGCCCACCACCACGCCCACCGGGCCTGCAATGACCGCACCGGCGGCAGCGCCGGCAGCGGCTCCGGCCAGTACGCCGCCGCCGATGAACACCGAGCGTGACTCGCGCTGCGCATCCTGCGGCGACAGCTGGTACTGGGCAGCTGCCTCGGGGTCCTGGGAAGGTACGCCGTGGCCCGGTCGTGCCTGTTCGGCCAGGTCTTCGTCCTCCACCGCATCTGCAGACACCGGCGGGATGGATGGCTTGTTACTTGCATTCATGGGAATCTCCTTCGGGGATGGACCGTGGACGCGGGACTGCATCCGCAGCATCCCTCTTGCAGTTTTCGTTGTACGCCTGTGCCCGCCAGGCCGACGCCGGCCCAGGCTGCGCTGCCGCGTCAGCAAACGGCCGCAGCTGCGCAGACCATGACTACAAGGGCTCGTAGGACCTGGCCTCCGGCGCCCAAGGACCCTCCTACGCCGGTCGCGGCGCACCGACTACCCGGAGCACTTCATTGCGGTCCTAAGCTGGAACCCAGAAGCACACAGGCTTCGACTTCGCCAGGCGATGCACGGGCTTTGAAGGGGCCGCCTCCCGCGCCTTTTCCCATGCTGCATCGCCCAGCCGCCAGATGCACAGCGTCGGCGTGCCAGCACCAACCCACTCAATGGAGAGCCTCATGGTCACACCCAACACCGTATCGAGCGTCATTTCTTCCGAAACCGTCAGCGGCACCAATGTCTACAACCCCGCGGGCGACAAGCTGGGCAGCATAGACACGCTGATGATCGACAAGCTGTCCGGCAAGGTGCGCTACGCCGTGATGGAATTCGGCGGCTTCCTGGGCATCGGCACGGACCGCTATCCGCTGCCCTGGGAATCCCTCAAGTACGAGCCCGACATGAACGGCTACGTGGTGTCGCTCACGCGCGAGCAGCTGGACAACGCGCCCCGCTATGAGCGCGACACGGCACCGGCCTACACCGATGAATATGGACGCCGCGTGAACGATTACTACGGCGTGCCCTACCTGTAAATCCCGACCCTTGCGGTCTTTGACACAGCCCCGTTCGCGGGGCGTTTTCTTTGGTGCGGATAGCTGGCCAAGGAAGAACGCCCTGCGCGACTTCACTCCCTCATTCCAGGAGAACTCCCATGAATACCACCCCACCGGCCATCGACTACAAGGCATGCATGGATGCCTGCCAGGCCTGCATCATTGCCTGCAATACCTGTGCCGCCGCCTGCCTGAAGGAAACAGACGTCCAGATGATGGCCGCCTGCATTGCCCAGGATCTTGAATGCGCGCAGGTCTGCGAACTGGCCGTGGCCTCAATGGCGCGCCAAAGTCCGCATGTCTCAGACATCTGCCGCCTGTGCGCCCGGATCTGCCAGGCCTGCGCCGACGAATGCGGCAAGCATTCCCACGACCATTGCCAGACCTGCGCGGCAGCCTGCCAGCAATGCGCCATGTCCTGCAATCTCATGGGCATGCAATCGCACTGACGCCGCTGGCCTTTGTCACGACAGCCGGCCAGGCGCCCATCCTGCAAACCGGCAGGAAAAAAAGCCACCGGCGCTGTCGTCATCCGCCCTATATCGGCAGCCTTCGGCGCTGCCTACACTTTGATGCATATCCACGCACAAAGGAGATGGGCATGGCACTGAACATCAGCATAGAACAGCGGTTCCTTACCCTCCTGGGCCAGTTGAAGCACATGCCTCCCTGCTCATCCCGCCAGGAAGCGCACGACATGCTCCTGCTGCTGTGGATGCGCATCTGCGAAGGCGCAGGCGCGCGCAGGCAATTGCTCAACAGCATGCGCCAGCGCACGCTGTGCGCAGAGCACGGCTGGAAAAACCTCGACAAAAGCCCCTGCTACTGGGATTCGGAGACCACGCCGGGCATCCGAATCTATCTGCATGCCAATGGCACCATCGTCATTCAAAGACAGGGCGGAGCGCAGGATTCCGAAATCCTGCACTTCAGCAGCCACCGGGAGTTTGTCGAGGCGTAGACAAAGGCCTCGCGCTCTATCCCGAACAATGGCGAAATATTGAAAAACCTAGGTGCAAACACCGACGATGTCCCACATGCGACATCGACCCTGTCTCCATAAAATGCGTCATTGTGTAGCACACTATCCATGAGGAACATATGACAGCAGATTACAAAACCCTGCTCAAGCAAAAGAGCGAGCTTGAGGCACGGATTGCCGAAACGCTGAAGGCGGAGAAAGGCGGAGTCATCGCAAAGGTCCGAGAACTCGTCCATGAGTTCGGATTGACCCACGACGACATCTTCAGCGCCCGCAAATCCAAGTCCGCCAACATTGGCGTGCCGAAATACCGGGACCCCGCCACCGGAGCCACCTGGACGGGACGGGGCAAGCCGCCGCGCTGGATCGAAGGCAAGGACCGCAAGGCCCTCGAGATCTGAGCATGGCCCGCCAACGCGGGCATTTTTTATGGCGGCCCCAATCGCCCGTACTCTCGCCAGGCAATGCCAGAAACAGAAAAACCCAGTGCTATTCACATAGCACTGGGTTTCATGTTTCTGGCGGAGAGGGAGGGATTCGAACCCTCGGTACGTTCGCACGTACGCCTGATTTCGAGTCAGGTACAATCGACCACTCTGCCACCTCTCCGCAGCGTCGAAGCTGAAATTATAGCCTAAAAATTCAGGCCTTCAGCAAAGTCTGTCCACCCATATACGGGCGCAGCGCCTCGGGGATGGTCACCGAGCCGTCGGCGTTCTGGTAGTTCTCCAGCACCGCCACCAGCGTGCGGCCCACGGCCAGGCCGGAACCGTTGAGGGTGTGCACCAGCTCGTTCTTGCCCTGGGCATTCTTGAAGCGCGCCTGCAGGCGGCGGGCCTGGAAGGCCTCGCAGTTGGAGACCGAGCTGATCTCGCGGTAAGTGTTCTGCGCAGGCAGCCAGACTTCCAGGTCATAGGTCTTGGCCGAGCCAAAGCCCATGTCGCCCGTGCACAGGCTCATCACGCGGTAGGGCAGGCCCAGCTTCTGCAGCACGGCCTCGGCGTGGCCGGTCATCTCTTCCAGCGCCTCGTAGCTCTTTTCCGGATGCACGATCTGCACCATCTCGACCTTGTCGAACTGGTGCTGGCGGATCATGCCGCGCGTGTCGCGGCCGTAGCTGCCGGCCTCCGAGCGGAAGCAGGGGCTGTGGGCCGTGAGCTTGATGGGCAGCTGGTCCTCGGCCACGACCACGTCGCGCACGAAGTTGGTCAGCGGCACCTCGGCCGTGGGAATCAGGTAGAGCGCCGCGTTGTCGGGCACGGGCTCGCCGTCCTGGCCGCCCTTCTTGGCGGCGAACAGGTCGCCCTCGAACTTGGGCAACTGGCCCGTGCCCTTGAGCGAGTCGGCATTGACGGCGTAGGGCACATAGCACTCGGTGTAGCCATGCGAGTCGGTCTGCAGGTCGATCATGAACTGCGCCAGGGCGCGGTGCAGGCGGGCGATGGGGCCCTTCATCACGGTGAAGCGCGAGCCCGACAGCTTGACGCCCATGTCGAAATCCAGGCCCAGCGGCTGGCCCACGTCCACATGGTCCTTGACCTCGAAATCAAAGGTCTTGGGCGTGCCCCAGCGGCGCGCCTCCACATTGCCGCTTTCGTCCGCACCGACGGGCACGCTTTCGTGCGGAAGGTTGGGCACGGCCAGCAGCATGGCGTGCAGCTCGCCCTGGATCTGCTCCAGGCGCGTGGCCGACTGCTCCAGCTCGGTCTTGAGGCTGCCGACTTCGGCCTTGGCGGCCTCGGCAGCGTCCTTCTCGCCCTTGCCCATCAGCATGCCGATCTGCTTGGACAGCTGGTTGCGCTTGGACTGCAGCTCCTCGGTCCGTGTCTGCAGGGACTTGCGCTCTGCTTCCAGGGACTGGAAGGCCTCCACGTTCAGGAAGGCCTGGGGCTTTTTGCGGGTCTCCAGCCGTGCGACGGCCGAGTCAAGGTCTTTGCGAAGAAGAAGGATATCGAGCATAGCCGGCAATTTTAGGCGGTATCGCCATGGCAGCGCCCGCCCCTGGGCGTTGGGGGTCTTGCCGCTACAGAAATCCCGCGCCGGCGCCGATACTTCCAATATGCCGCCCACAGCGGTTTGCGCACCCGGGAGCACCCATGTTTTTTGTCTTCGGTCCCAACGGACAGATGTTTCGCGGTCCCGCCGAGCGGCTGGGCCAGGTGGCGCCCGTGCGCCGCGTACAACGCCCGCAGGCCCTGCGCACGCGCTCTGCCGATGTGATGGCGGGCGACGCCGCCGCCTCGTTCCCCGCCATCCTGGCCGACCTCGCGGGCCAGCCTGCCGGCGCGCCGGAGCCCGCTCCGCGCAGCCGTGGCGCGGTCGATGCCTACCTTTCCACGGAAAAAGGCCCCAGCCAGCCACGCCAGCCCCTGCAGACCGTGGCCGACGTGATGAGCCACGAGGCCGTGACGGTGTCGCCCGAGGCCGGTGTCAACGACGCCTGGCGCGTGCTGGCCGAGCACGGCGTGGCCCAGGCCCCCGTGCTGGATGCCGGTGGCCGCGTGGTCGGCCTGCTGCTGCGTGCCGACATGGCGCCGCTGGACCTGCTGCCCGAGCCCGGTGCGATCAAGGACGCCATTGCCCTGGCGCGCCGGCCCGTGAACGAGGTCATGATCTCCCCCATACCCACGGTGGCCACCACCACCGACCTGCGCCGCGTGGCCGGCGTGCTGCTGGAGACCGGCCTGCCGGGCCTGCCCGTGACCGATGAGCAGGGCCTGCTGGCCGGCTTCATCAGCCGCACCGACATCCTGCGCGCCGTGGCCTCCGATCCGCCGCTGGATCTGTGGAGCTGAGGCTTTCGGCCCCACCATGCAAAACGGGCGCCAGGCGCCCGTTTGCTTTTTGGCCAATGTCCGCTGCGCCTGCGGTTCAGCCGCCCGTCTCGGGCTGCTTGCCCACGGAGATCTCCAGGCCCGTGGCCGCGTCGATCTTCAGACCCTTGGGCAGCGGGAACTTCACGGTCTCCTCGATGCCATCCATCTTGCGCACCGACAGCGCGCCCAGCTGGCGCAGGCGCTGGATGACCTCGTCCACCAGCACCTCGGGCGCCGAGGCGCCGGCCGTCAGGCCCACGCGCCCGGCATTGGCAAACCATTCCTCGCACAGCTCGCCCGCGTTGTCCACCATGTAGGCGGGCGTTCCCAGGCGCGCGGCCAGCTCGCGCAGGCGGTTGCTGTTGGAACTGGTGGGGCTGCCCACGACGATGAGCACATCCACCTGCGGCGCCAGCACCTTGACGGCGTCCTGGCGGTTTTGCGTGGCGTAGCAGATGTCCTGCTGCTTGGGCTCGCGCACCTGCGGAAAGCGCGCGCGGATGGCTGCCGTGATGCCTGCGGCATCGTCCACCGACAGCGTGGTCTGCGTGACCACGGCCAGCTTCTCGGTCTGGCGGGGGGTGACACGGGCCACATCGGCCTCGTCCTCGACCAGGTGGATGCCCTCGGACAGCTGGCCCATGGTGCCCTCGACCTCGGGATGCCCCTTGTGGCCGATCATCAGGAACTCGTAGCCTTCCTTGGCCAGCTTGGCCACTTCCACATGCACCTTGGTCACCAGCGGGCAGGTGGCGTCGAAGATGGAGAAACCGCGCCTGCGCGCCTCCTCCTGCACTGCCCGGCTCACGCCGTGGGCGCTGAACACCAGGGTGGCGCCGGGCGGCACGTCGTCCAGCTCCTCGATGAAGATCGCTCCCTTGGCCTTGAGATCGTTGACCACGAAGGTGTTGTGCACGATCTCGTGGCGCACGTAGATGGGCGCGCCGAACTTGGCCAGCGCACGCTCCACGATCTCGATGGCGCGGTCCACGCCGGCACAGAAGCCCCGTGGCTCGGCCAGCAGGATTTCCTGGGGCGAGGTCGTATCCGGCACCTCAGAGCACCCCGATGATCTGCACTTCGAAGGTCACCGGCTGGCCGGCCAGCGGGTGGTTGAAGTCGAACAGCACGGCGCCGTCCTCGCGCACCTGCACCACGGCGCCCGCGTAGCTGCCCAGGCCGTCGGGCGTGGGGAACTGCACCACGTCGCCGGGCGCGTACTGCTCGTGCGGGTCGCCCAGCTCGTTCATCAGCTTGCGCGCCACCCACTGCATCATGTCGCCGTTGCGCTCGCCGAAGGCTTCGCCGGCCGGCATCTCGAACGTGGTGCGCGTGCCTTCGGCCAGGCCCAGCAGGCGCTGCTCGACGGCAGGCGACAGCTCGCCCGCGCCCAGGGACAGCGTGGCGGGCTTGTCGTTGAAGGTGTTGATCACATCGCCTGCAGGCCCCGACAGGCGGTAGTGCAGCGTGAGAAACGAGCCGGCCTGGACCGTGGGGTGGGCCGGGGAAGAAGCGCTAGAGGTCATGGAAGTCCCGATAAACTGGCCCGTATTGTAGAAAAACATCCATGTCCCCACGCCCCGTGCAACGGTGCCCCTGCGGCGCCCCTCACCTGGCTGAACCATGGCTCTCAAAGACCTGCCCGCCCAGGCCCAGCCGCGCGAAAGGCTCGCGGCACACGGCCCCTCGGCGCTTTCCGACATCGAACTGCTGGCCATCGTGCTGCGCACCGGCATGGCCGGCAAGGGCGTGCTGCAGTTGGCCCAGGAACTGCTGCAGCTGCCCGGCCGGCCCGGCCTGTCCGGGCTGCTGCAGGCCGGGCACGCCGACCTGAAGGCCATCAAGGGGCTGGGGCCTTCCAAGTGCGCACAACTCCTGGCCGTGCTCGAACTGGCGCGCCGCGCCACGGCCGAGCAACTGCGCGAGCGCCCTGCCCTGGCCTCGCCCGAGGCCGTGGCGCGCTACCTGCAGCTGCACCTGGCGGCACGCCAGCACGAGGTGTTCGCCGTGCTGTTCCTGGACAGCCAGCACCGGCTGATCGCGCTGGAGGAGATGTTCCGCGGCACGCTCACGCGCACCAGCGTCTACCCCCGGGAAGTGGTGCTGCGCGCCCTGCACCACCACGCGGGTGCCGTCATCCTGGCCCACAACCACCCCAGCGGCCATGTCCAGGCCAGCGCTGCGGACAGGGCCGTCACGCAGAGCCTGCAGGCTGCCCTGGGCCTGATGGACATCCAGGTGCTGGACCATGTGATCGTCGCGCCGGGCGCCGCGCTGTCCATGGCGGGCCAGGGGATGCTGTAGGACCCCGGCTGGGCCCGCCATGGCCGCCGGGGTGCCGAAATTGCGGTACAACCGGCGTCACCATGACTTTGAAAGCCACCAGCCTGCAGGACCTCGCGCCAGTGCGCCGCGCACTGGCCGAAGCCGCCGCCCAAGAGGCCCTGCTCCAGCAGCAGCGCGCCGAGGCGGCGCGCCGCCTCCTGGCCGAGCAAAAGCTGTTCGAAAACACCGTGGGCCCGGTGCATGCGCTCAAGTCCGCGCACGCCCGCCACCTCCATGCCCCCGAGCCCCCCGAGCCGCTGCCCCTGCAGCTGGAGCTGGACGAGCAGCGCGTGCTGCAGGAGGCCATGAGCGACGAGTTCGACGTCAGCACCCTGCTGGACACCGACGACCAGCTCAGCTTCCGGCGCCCCGGCATCGGCCTGGACGTGACGCACAAGCTGCGCGCCGGGCAGTGGAGCATCCAGCGCCAGCTGGACCTGCACGGCCTGCGCGTGGACGAGGCGCGCGAGGCGCTGGGCCAGTTCATCCGCCTGTCCCACCGCACCGGCATACGCTGCGTGCGCGTGGTGCACGGCAAGGGCCTGGGCTCGCCGGGCAAGACCCCCGTGCTCAAGGGTCGCGTGCTGCGCTGGCTGGTGCAGAAAAAGGAAGTGCTGGCCTTTGTGCAGGCCCGCCCGGCCGAAGGTGGCGCGGGCGCCCTGGTCGTCCTGCTGCAGCCGGGCAAGCTCCAGCTGTACTGAGGGCGTGGATGGCGTGAGCGGTGATGGGGCTCAGGCCGCCGCCACCGCCGCCGCCTTGCGCGCCCGCCCTATCACCAGCGCCATCACCGCCGCCACCAGGCAGGCCAGGCCGGCCGCATACAGCGCGGGCGTATAGGTCAGCAGCAACGTGCGCGTCAGGCCCGCGCCCCAGGCAGCGGCGGCCGCGCCCAGCTGGTGGGCCGCGAAGATCCAGCCGAACACCAGCCCCACCTTCTGCGGCCCGAAATGCTGGGCCGTGAGCTTGACCGTGGGCGGCACCGTGGCGATCCAGTCCAGCCCGTAGAACATGGCGAACAGGCCCAGGCCGTAGAAGGTGAACTCCGAATGCGGCAGCCAGAACAGCGACAGGCCGCGCAGCCCGTAGTACCAGAACAGCAGCTTGCGGTTGTCGTAGCGGTCCGACAGCCAGCCCGACAGCACGGTGCCCACGAAGTCGAAGGCCCCCATCATGGCCAGCACCGACGCAGCGGGCACGGCGCCCATGCCGTTGTCGCCGCACAGCGAGATGAAGTGCGTCTGCACCAGGCCGTTGGTGGACAGGCCGCAGATGAAGAAGGTGCCCGCCAGCAGCCAGAAGGTGCGGTTGCGCGCGGCCTCGGCCAGCACCTTGAAGGGCGTGCCGAAGTTCATGGCCATGGCCGGTGGCGGCGGGGCCGAGGCATCGCCGCCAAAGGGCGCCAGGCCCAGGTCCGAAGGCCGGTCCCGCACGAACAGCAAAGCCAGCACGGCAATCAAGGCGCTGGCCACGAACACCGGCACCGTGGCCGAGCGCCAGCCCCAGTGCTCGATCATCCAGGCGGCCAGCGGCAGGAAGGCCAGCTGCCCCGTGGCCGCACTGGCCGTGAGCACGCCGATGACCAGGCCCCGCCGCGCCGCAAACCAGCGGTTGGCCACCACGGCGCCCAGCACCAGCGCCGTCAGGCCCGTGCCCATGCCCAGCAGCAGGCTCCACAGCAAAAACAGATGCCACAGCTGCGTGGCCTGCGTCACCATCGCCATGGCGCCGCCCACCAGGGCCAGGCCCATGCACATCACGGCACGCAGGCCGAAGCGCTCCATCATCACGGCCGCAAACGGCCCCAGCAGGCCGAACAGCGCAAAGCGCAGCGCCAGGCTGCTCGATATCTGCTCCGTACTCCAGCCGAACTCGCGCGACAGCGGCTGCAGCATGGCGCCCGGCAGGCCCAGCGCCGCCGACATGGTCAGCATGGTGAGGAAAGTGATGGCCGCGACCAGCCAGCCGTAGTGGATGCCGCGCCGCTGCAGCCAGCGCGCCGTGGAGTTGGAGAGCATGGGAGTCTCTTCGGGGGTTGGGAATTCGGTAGGGCCTACGCCTGCGGGCCGTCTGCAGCGTGGCCATCGCCATCGAGCAGCACCAGGCATTCGTCGATCAGCGCATGCAGGGCCGCCACGCGCTCCAGGCCCACGCGGGCGTTGAGCTCGTTCTGTGCGGTCTTCCAGCTTTGCTTGGCTTCTTCGCGCTTGGCCTGGCCCGCGTCGGTGATGTGCACCAGGCGGCTGCGCTGGTCCTCGCCCTGGCCCATGCGCACCCAGCCGGCGTCGATCAGCGGCTTGAGGTTGCGCGTCAGCGTCGAGGCGTCCATGCGCATGCGCCGCGCCAGGTCCGAGGGCCGCACCGGACTGGCGGCCAGCACATGGCTGAGCAGCGAGTACTGGGTGATGCGCAGCCCCGTCTCGTTCAGATGGGCGTCGTACACCTGGCCCACGCTGCGCATGAGCTGGCGCACGCGGTGGTTGGTGCAGCCCTGGGGCACGGCGAGGATGTCTGGATTCACTGGCATGGCGCAGATTATTGCATATACAACTGTTGTAGATACAATAATATCCACGCCGCCATCCCAGACAGCCTGGCGCCCGCACTTTTCCCAATGAAAGAGAGACATTCCATGGACACCCGCACCCACTCCCCGGAGCAGGCCGCCCGCAACACAACCTCCAGCGTCACCTCCGGCGCCATCTCCCCTGCCCTGCAAGCCTGGCTGGACGAGGAACAGGCGGTCACCCTCCGGCTGGACGCCGGCCCCGGCGCAGGCGTGTCGCGCCCCGACCAGGTCGCAGGCCGCAGCGGGCTGGAGCTGATGCAGGCCATGCTGCGCGGCGAACTGCCCTACCCGCCCATTGCACGCACGCTGGACTTCATGCTGATTTCCGTGGGCGAAGGCAGCGCCGTCTTCCAGGGCCGCCCCGGCGCCAACCATCTCAACCCCATGGGCACGGTGCACGGCGGCTGGTTCGCCACCCTGCTGGACTCGGCGCTGGGCTGCGCCGTCCACACCTGCATGCCGCCGGGCCGGGGCTACACCACGGCCGAGCTGGGGGTGAACCTGGTCAAGGCCCTGACCCCGCGCGTGCCGCGCGTGCGCGCCGAAGGCCGCGTGCTGCACTGCGGCCGCCAGCTGGCCACGGCCGAGGCGCGCCTGGTCGGCCCCGACGGCACGCTCTACGCCCATGCCACGACCACCTGCCTGGTGTTCGAGATGCCGCCTGCGCGCTGAAGCCCGTTCGGCACAAGCAAAAAAGCCCCGTGCCAGATGCACGGGGCTTTTTTGTTGCTTGCCTGCCGGAACTTACTTCGACAGATCCAGGCGGTACTTGGACGTGCCCTTGCCCGAGCCGTCATCGGCCGCCACCAGCGAGATGTTGGCCAGGCCCGCAGCCTGTGCCACCGGCAGCGCGTTGGCCCCGGAGCTGAACACCACGTTGGCCGAGGTGGCCACCTTGGTGAAGCGCCAGCTCTTGGCCGCGCCATTGGCAGCGCGCGTGATGCTGCCCTTCTTGCGCACGTAGCCGATCACCACGTCGCGGTTGGCGTCCGGCGAGGCCCAGATGGCGCTGGAGCCGTCGAGCTTGGCGATGAAGCTCTTGCCGCTGGTGGCGCGGTAGTTGTTCGTGGCGATCACGAACTCCTGCGCGGGGTCGATGGCCTTGCCCAGGTACTGCAGGTTCTTGATGCGGCTGCCCACGGGCTGGGTCACGTCGATCTCGTACTGCACATCGGCCGTGGTGAACATGTCGAAGTTGTAGCCCGGGAAGGTGCTGATCAGCTGCTGCTCACCCGTCTTGGCCGGATCGATCTGGTTGAAGCGCTTGGCAGCGGCCTCCAGCCAGTCCTTGATGTCGGCGCCATTCACCTTCACCGCATACACGGTGTTGGGGTACAGGTACAGGTCGGCCGCGTTGTAGATGGCCAGCGGGCCCACGGCCACGTCGGTGTAGTCGGCGCCGCCCTGGAAGCCCGACTTGAACGGCGCGCTCACCGACAGCACGGGCAGCTGCGCGTACTGCGGCAGGCTGGCCTTCACATAGTCGGCCACATAGTCGCGCTGCGCCTGGTTGACGATCTGGATGGCGCCCGGGTCGCCCACATCGGCGAACAGCGTGCTCATGCGGAAGTCCGTGCTGCCGATGGGCGTCTTCACGTACTGGATGGCGGCCTGGTGCTGGCTCTCGATCAGCGGCGCCACCGTCGGGTCCACGGCCACGTAGGTGGCCTTGCCTGCGGCGTCCTTGCCGGTCTGGATATTGCGCAGCTCGCTCTTGCCCGCGCTCTTGTCCACGCTCCACTGCTTGCCGTCCCACTTGAGCGCCAGCTGGATCACGCCCAGCGCCTTGCCCCAGGAACTGGCCATCACCGACTGCACGCCGTTGATGGTGCCCGCCTTGTTGTCCACGCCCGCCTGCGTGAACGCCGGCGTGGCCGCCGCATCGGGGAAAACGCCGTGCTGGTGGCCCATGACCATGGCGTCGATGCCGGCCACCTTGCTCAGGTGCAGGCCGGGGTTTTCCATCGTCGGCGAGTAGGCCGCGCCGTCCAGGCCGCCGTGCAGCATGGCCACCACCACGTCGGCGCCCTTGGCGCGCATCTCGGGCAGGTACTTCTGGGCGGACTCCACGGCGCCTTCGGTGTAGAGCTTGCCCTCCAGATAGCGCTTGTCCCAGTTCATGATGCCCGGCGTGGTGAAGCCGATCACCCCGATCTTGATGGGCAGCTCCACCGCCTTGCCATCCTTGTCCTTGGCCGCGATCTTGCGCTCCAGAATCACGTAGGGCTGCACCAGCGGCTGCTTGGTCTTGCTGCTGTAGACATTCGACAGCGCCACCGGAAAGCCATTGCCCGCGCACTTGACCGACTTGTCCACGCCGTCCACGTCCAGGCCGCCGCCCAGCACCTGGTTCAGGAAGGGCAGGCCGTAGTTGAACTCATGGTTGCCCAGCGTGCCCGCATCGAAGCCCAGCGCGCCCATGGCCTTGTACATGGACAGCTGCTGCGTGCAGGGGATCTTGGCCACCTCGGCCTCGTAGTCGGCCAGGGCCGTGCCCTGGATGGTGTCGCCGTTGTCCACCAGCAGCGTATTGGCAAACTCCTTGCGCGCCGCGCGCACCAGCGTGGCCGTGCGCTCGAAGCCGTAGGAGGCATCCTCGGCCAGCTTGAAATAGTCATAGCTGCGCACATTGAAGTGCAGATCCGTGGTCTCCAGCACGGCCAGCGTGGCCGTCGCGGGCTGGCTGGCCACCGGGGGCGTCGTGCTGTCGTTGCTGTCGCTGCCACCGCAGGCGGCCACCAGCGCGGCGCTGGCCAGGACGCTCAGCGCCAGGCGGCGGGACAGGAGCAGGGATTGCAATGTGGGGAGGTTGCTCAGCGGCATGTGGTTTTTGTGGGGGTAGTGAAGGGGGGGAGTTTGTTGGTGGGGGTTTACAGGGGTGTGACAGGTGAGGGGGTCTTGGTCTGGTCTTGGTCTGGTGCTGTTTTTTGTCCCTGCCGGGGGGTTTCTTTTCGAGGCCGGGTCTCGGCCCGGCAGCCGACCTACTTTCCTTTGTTTCGCCAAAGGAAAGTAGGCAAAGCAAAGGCGACCCGAATGTCCGCGACCCCTTCGCTTCGCTGCGGGGCAACCTGCGTCGTGGCGGTTGCGGGGTTCGCCGTGAAACTCACTTCGCGCTGCGCGCTACGTTCAAACATCACGGCGAGTCAGATCACGAAGCAAGCCTGTCCTTCGGCAGGCTTGCAACCCCACAACCGCCACGACGCAGACGCTGACATACGGGGAGCTTGCTCGGGCCTTCGCTGCGCTCGGCCTGGTTTCTTGATACGCAGCCGTTAAACTTGCGGCAGGCCGAAAGGCTCGGTGTGTCGTAACACCAATACAGAGGTGCGGCCCCCACCTTGAAGGGGGCTTTGTCATGTCCAGATTCCTGGGGCAGATGCGTCGTCGCGCGTCCGTCTCCAACGGTTTTGGACGGGATGGGCTTACCCGCAAGGATGGCCGCACGTCTGTATACGTGTTACGAACATCCCGTCCACCCGTTGCCCGTCGTACGGTGGCGTGTGGTTCTCTTGATTCATACAGGAACCAAGACATGCACCCTCTCACCGCCGCGCAGGCGACCTCTCCCCAACTCCCCCTTCTGCCCACCTGGCGGCAGGCCATGCATGCCTCGCTGGGCCTGGTGCAGAGCACGCTGCAGCAGTTGATCGAACTGATGACCGACGATCCCGACAGGGACGACAGCGAAGTCGATGTGGACTGCGCCGTGGAGCTGGCGCTGGAGCACATCAAGCGCATGAGTGTCCAGCAGCATGCGGACCGCTATGCCTTCGAGGTGGAGTGGATCAAGGCAACAGCGGCGCTGCGGCTGGCGCAGGGCGCCTTCGGGCGGCCGGAATCACGCTTTGGCCTGCGGCTCAAGGATGCTATCCAGCAGCTGGAGATGCTGCCGGAGCTGGTGGAGTTCGTGGACCAGGACGACGGCGAGTGAACTGTGCGGCGCGCCCGTATCTCTGTGAGAAACTGGCCCGCCGAACACCCCCTTGCCTTCACCCATGGAACTGCGCCAGCTGCGCTACTTTGTCGATATCGCCAAGACCGAGCACCTGACGACATCGGCCAGAAACCTCTATGTCACGCAGTCCACGCTCTCGCATGGGCTGCGCCAGCTGGAAGAGGAGCTGGGCATGGCGCTGTTCGAGCGCATTGGCCGGGGGCTGAAGCTGTCGCAGGCCGGCGTGGTGTTCCGCAACTATGCGGAGCGTGCGCTGCATGAGGTGGAGGCCGGGCGCATGGCGCTGGCCGACCTCAGCGAGCTGCAGACCGGCACGCTGACCATCGGCGTGATTCCCACCTTCCTCAACACCCTGGTCGCCCCGGCCGTGGCGGCTTTCATGCGTGCCTACCCCAAGGTCAACGTGGTGGTGATCGAGCTGCTGGCGCCGCCCGTGGAGCAGGGATTGCTGGACGGCAGCCTGGACCTGGGCGTGAGCTTTCACCCGCCCCAGCGCGCCGAGCTGGACGCACTGCCGCTGTTCGACGAACGCATGATGCTGCTGGTCAACCCATCGCACCCACTGGCCGGGCGCCGCACGCTGTCCGTCAAGTCGCTGGCCGGCGTGCCCCTGGCCCTGCTGCCGCGCACGTTCTACACGCGCAGCCTGATCGAGGACGGGCTGCGCACCGCAGGCGTCACGCCCTTGCTGCGCGCGGAAATGGGCTCGGTGGAATCGCTGATCGCGCTGTGCCGCTGGGGCGACATGGCCACCATCGTCCCCGAGCGCGCCGCCCAGCAGGCCACGGACATGGTGGCCATCCACCTGGTCGCCCCCCAGCTCATCCGCACGGCAGGCCTGCTGTGGCGCCGAGGCGCAAGCTACAGCGCGGCCGCGCGCGAGTTCGCGGCGCAACTGGCCCCCGCCACCAGAACCAACATGCCCCGCTAAAAAAACCCCTGGCCGAGCGCAGCAAAGGTCCGAGCAAACTCCCCGTATGTCAGCGCCTGCGTCGGGCCGCCTGCGGGGTTGCAGTCCTGCCGAAGGACAGGACTGCTTCGTCAACTGACTCGCCGCAGTTGTCTGAACGGAGCGCGCAGCGCGCAGTGAGTTCTGCGGCGAACCCCGCAGGCGGCCCGACGCAGGTTGCCCCGCAGCGCAGCGAAGGGGTCGCGGACATCCGGGTCGTCTTTCTTTTGCCTCCTTTTCTTCGGCCGGCGTACCGGTGACGAATCAAAGAAAAGGAGGTCGGCTGCCGGGCCGAGACCCGGCTTCGAAAAAATACCACCCGGCAGGGTCAAAAACCCGCTCACTGCAAAGAAGGCCGCTGCCTCTCAGGCACACGAGTAGTCAAAGAAGCCGGCACATAAGCCGCATCAAAACTACACCCCACCCCAAACTTGGCCTCATTAGCAGAACAGGCCGCAGCAATCCCAGCCGCAGTCGGCTTCACCCCCGCCTCCACCCACTGCATCAACGCAGTCATCAACGTGGGATAGGTCGCATCGCTGATATAGCTGTGCGTCCCCTGCCGCGTGAAGGTCTGCACCAGCCGGTCCCCGCTGCCGCCCTGCTGCATCACCGCACGAAACCGCGCATCCAGCTCCACGAAGGCCGTAGGGTCGCTGATCCACTTGGCCGAGAGGACCGGCACGCCAATCTTGCCCACGGGGTCGGTGTCATCGGCGAACTTGCGGTAGGCCGCAGGGTCGGCGCGGTAGCGCAGCACGCCGGCATTGAGCGCGGCATCGTCGGCCGAACCCGCATAGACCGCACCCTCGTTGCCGAAGGGGCTGGCGCCGCCCGTGCGCTTGGCCGAGATGTCCTGGAAGTGCATGGTGCCCCAGTTCATGTGCGACTGGATGGCGCTTTCGGGGATCTTGATGACCTTGGTGATGGTGTCGATCTTCGCCTGCTGCGCGGCCGTGCGCTGGGCGGCGGGCTTGTCCAGCGCCAGGCATTCGTTCACGCGCAGGGCCACGTCGGCCTGGCGCATCTTGGCGTCAGCGGGCAGGCCCAGGTTGAGCGCGTACTGCGGCTCATTGGGGCGCGGGTGGTTGCCGCACAGGTACTGGTAGACCACGCGCAGATCGGTGCGGAAGTCATAGGCATGGGTGCCGCCGCCCAGCACGCCGCTGGTCAGCAGCACGCCGTCGTAGGGGCGCTCGCCCACGGTCTGCTCGTTGAACATTTCCGCGCCCTTGGCGGCCACGCCCGCACCCCAGGACTGGCCGTGCAGGATGGTGCGCTGCGGCTTGGCCACATGCTGGCGGAAGATGCCGCGCAGGCGCTCGGTGTCCTCTGCGGCGGCGCGCACTTCCACGCCGCCCTGGCGGTAGGTGGAGCCGGCCCAGGCGTAGCCTGCGCGCACCATGATGGACCAGCGCACCAGGTCTTCGGCCGCACGGGCGGCGGTGGGCGCGGCCAGGTCGGGGCCGCCGTGGGCGTGCAGCACCAGGGTGCCGTTCCACTGCGCGGGCTTGGCGATCAGGTAGTAGGCGCCCTTGGAGTCCTGCCCGGCCCAGCAGCTGACGCCCGCAGGAATCTCGGCAGGGCAGGCCGTGCTCTTGGGCGCGGTCTCGATGGAGGTGACCGGCCCGTGCAGCACGGCCGAGCCGCCGCCGCAACCGGCCAGGGCGAGCGCGGCCAGCAGCGAGGCGCTGGCGGGACGCAGGGGGAAATACGCGGATGCTTGCATGCCTTGTCTCCTGTCTTGGCTTATTGTTGGAAGTCACCTGCCGCGCCGCGGCAAGCGGTCTCATCGGTGACTGGATGGGATTTTGTAGAGGCTTGTCCAATATTTCAAAGATTTTTAGGATATCGGCTGGATACTTTTCACATATATGGAACTGCGCCATCTCCGTTACTTCCTGGCCGTGGCCGATACCGGCCACATCACGCGCGCGGCCGAGCTGCTGGGCATGCAGCAGCCGCCGCTGTCGCAGCAGATCCGCGCGCTGGAGGAGGAGCTGGGCATTGCCCTGTTCCGGCGCCACCCCAAGGGCGTGGACCTGACCGACGCGGGCCTGGAGCTGCAGGGCGAGGCCACACGGCTGCTGGCCGACTTCACCGCCATGCGCGACCGCATGCAGGCCTTTGCGCGCGGCGAGCGCGGGCGCATCCATGTGGGCTTCACCAGCTCGGCGGCGGCCCATGCCTTCACGCCCGAGGTGCTGCGCCTGTGCCGTGGCCGCCATCCCGACATTGCGCTGGATGTGAGCGAGAACAATGCCGCCGAGATCACCGAGGCCGTGCAGGCCGGGCGCATGCACTGCGGCTTTCTGCGCGTGCCGGTGGCCCGGCCCGAAGGCCTGGTGTTCGAGACGCTGCTGCAGGAGCCCGCGCTGCTGGCCATTCCCGTGGACCATAGGCTGGCGCGCGATGCATCGCGGCCCGTGGCGCTCAGGCAGCTCGATGGCGAGCGCCTGATCCTTGTGCGGCGCACGGGCGCCCCGGGGCTGTACGCGAACCTGCTGGCGCTGTGCGCCCGGCACAAGGTACAGGTGGAGGTGGCCGCCGAGGTGGAACGCATGATGACCAATGTGAACCTGGTGGCGGCGGGCGTGGGCCTGTCCATCGTGCCGGCCTCGGTGCGCGGCGCCCATCCCGAGGCGGTGGTCTACCGCGCCTTCGAGCCCGCCGTGCGGCTGAGCGCCCCGCTCACCCTGGTGCACCGCGAGGCCGGCACGGAAACCGGCGGCGCAGGACCCGCGGCCACCTTCATCGCCCTGGCGCGCGAGCTGGCGCAGCGCCACCAGGCGCCGGGCGGCTGAGGCATGCGGGCACCGCAAGGCACCGATACCGGCCGGCGCGCCCTGCTGGCGGCGGCTGCCTGCGCGCTGGCCTGGCCCGCCCAGGCATTGCCGGCCCGGCCCGCCTGGCCGGGCGCCAGCGTGCGGATCGTGGTGGCCTACCCCGCAGGCGGTGTCAGCGACATGGTGGCCCGCGCCCTGGCCGAGCAACTGGCGCAGCAATGGGGCACGGCCGTGATCGTGGACAACCGCCCCGGCGCCAGCGGCACCGTGGCGCTGGAGCTGCTGGCGCGCAGCGCGCCCGACGGCCGCACCCTGGTCTTTGCCGCCGCCACCGCCGTGGGCCTGGCCGCAGCCTCCGTGACGCCCGTGGCTGGCGTGATGCGCACGCCCATGCTGCTGGTGGGCACGCCGGCGCTGAAGGCCGCAGATTTCGAGGGCATGCTGGCCGAGGCGCGCGGCATGCCCGGCGGCATACGCTGGGCCACGACGGGCGAGGGCACGACGGGCCACGCCGTGCTGCAGCGCATAGAGCAGGCCACGCGCATTCCCATCGTGCATGTGCCCTACAAGGGCGGGGGCCAGCAGCTCAACGATGCGCTGGCCGGGCATTTCGAGCTGCTGTCCACCAATGTGGCGCCGCTGCAATTGCAGGCGCTGCGCGCGGGCCGCCTCAAGGCCCTGGCCGTGGGCGCGCCGAAGCGGCTGGCGGCCCTGCCCGATGTGCCCACGCTGGCGCAGCTGGGCCATGCGCAGGCCAACCTGGATTCGCTGTTCGGCCTGTTCGCGCCGCCGCAGATGGCGCCAGCGCTGGCCCAGCGCATCAATGCTGCGGTGGCCCAGGCGCTGCGCGCGCCGGCCATCCGCAGCCGGCTGGAGGCGGCCAGCAACCAGCCGTTCGAGGGTTCGGCCACAGAGTTCGCGCAGCAGGTGATGCGCGAGGCCGGGCGCTGACCGCCCTGCATCGCTCCCCCCGCACCACGCCCTGCACCACGCCGGACTGGCTCAGCGCGCGTACTTCTTGGCCCCGGCCACGCAGACCACGGCTGCCATGGTGACCAGCACCATGCCCCAGCTCACCTGTTCATGCAGCAGCAGGGCCGCCAGGCCCAGGCCCATGAAGGGCTGCAGCAGCTGGATCTGGCCCACGGCCGCAATGCCGCCCTGGGCCAGGCCCCGGTACCAGAACACAAAGCCGATGAGCATGCTGAACAGCGAGACATAGGCCAGGCCCAGCCATGCGGGCCGGCCCACATCGGCCAGCGATGCCGGCATGCTGAGCAGGGCGGCCGGCAGCATGACGGGTAGGGCCAGCACCAGCGACCAGCTGATGACCTGCCAGCCGCCCAGCGTGCGCGACAGACGCGCGCCCTCGGCATAGCCCAGGCCGCAGACGATGATGGCGGCCAGCATGAGCAGATCGCCGCGCAGCGAGCCCCCGGCCCCGCCCACGGCCGCATAGCCGGCCACGAAGGCCGCGCCCGCCAGCGAGAACAGCCAGAACGCCGGGCGCGGCCGCTCGCCGCCGCGCAGCACGGCGAACACGGCCGTGGACAGGGGCAGCAGGCCCACGAAGACGATGGAATGCGCCGAGGTGACGTACTGCAGCGCCAGCGCGGTCAGCAGCGGAAAGCCCACCACGCCGCCCAGCGCGCTCAGCGCCAGCGAAGGCATGTCGGCACGCGCGGGCCGGGGCTGGCGCAGCGCCAGCAGCATGGCCAGGGCCAGCAATGCCGCGATGCTGGCGCGCGCACAGGTCAGGAAGGTGGGGTCCAGGTCGGCGACCGCCACGCGGGTGGCCGGCAGCGATCCCGCAAAGATCGCCACGCCGATGAATCCGTTGATCCACCCGCTGCTTGTCTTGTCCATCAAAAAGCTCCTTGGTTTGCAGCAGGCAGTGGGCCATTGCACGGCCGGATCTTCCATAGACAGTCCAATACAATTCAAAAGAACTGTTATGCACACAAATCCACTACAGAAGAGAGAGCAGCCATGCGCAGCGGCACACGCATCCAGGCGGTGATGGAGGACATCCAATCGCGCATTGCCGCGCGCACCTATCTGCCCGGCACGCGCCTGCCCTCGGTGCGCGCGCAGGCGCAGGCCATGCAGGTGTCGGTGTCCACGGTGGTGGAGGCCTATGAGCGGCTGGCGGCCGAGGGGGTGATCGCCTCGCGCCCGGGCTCGGGCTTTTATGTGGCGGGGCCGGTGGCGCCGCTGGCGCTGGGCGGTATCGGGCCGCGCGTGGACAGGGAGGTCGACCCCCTGTGGCTGGCCCGCCAGTCGCTGCAGGCAGATGCCCACGCGCTCAAGCCGGGCTGCGGCTGGCTGCCGCCTTCATGGCTGTACGAGGAAGGCGTGCGCCGCGCGCTGCGCTCCCTGGCGCGCTCGGGCACGCTGGAGCTGACGGAGTACGCAACGCCGCTGGGCCACCCGGCACTGCGCCGCCTGCTTGCGCGGCGCATGGCCGCCATGGGGCTGGAGACCTCGCCCGAGCAGATCCTGCTGACGGAGTCGGGCACGCACTCCATCGACCTGGTCTGCCGTTTCCTGCTGGAGCCCGGCGATACGGTGCTGATCGACGACCCCTGCTATTTCAATTTCCATGCGCTGCTCAAGGCGCACCGCGTGCAGGCCGTGAGCGTGCCCTACACGCCGCAGGGGCCCGACGTGGCCCGGTTCGCCGACGCGCTGCAGGCGCATTCGCCACGCCTGTACATCACCAATTCGGCCATCCACAACCCGACGGGCGCCACGCTGTCGCCACTGGTGGCGCACCGCATCCTGAAGCTGGCCGACAGCTCGGACCTGGTGATCGTGGAGGACGACATCTTCTGCGACCTGGAGACCCATGCGGCGCCCCGGCTGGCGGCCTTCGACGGCCTGTCGCGCGTGATCCAGATCGGCAGCTTCTCCAAGACGGTGTCGGCCTCGCTGCGCTGCGGCTTCATCGCGGCGCGGCCCGACTGGACGCAGGACCTGGCGGACCTGAAGATCGCCACCAACTTCGGCGGCGGGCGCATGGCCGCCGACATCGTGCTGCGCACGCTGACCGACAGCGGCTACCGCAGGCACATGGAGTCCGTGCGGCTGCGGCTGGCGCAGGAGATGGAACGCACGGCCGCGCGGCTGCAGGCCCTGGGCATGAAGCCCTGGCTGGTGCCGCAGGCCGGCATGTTCCTGTGGTGCCAGTTGCCCGGGGGCATGGATGCCACGGCGCTTGCGCGCACCTGCCTGGAGGATGGCGTGGTGCTGGCGCCCGGCAATGCCTTCAGCCAGTCGCAGAGCGCAGGCGATTTCCTGCGCTTCAATGTGGCGCAGTGCTCGGATGCGCGGATCTTCGAGGTGCTGGCGCGGGCGCTGAAGGGCTAGGCCGTTTCAGCCTGCAGCAGGCCGCGCACCCGTGCCTGCACGTGTTCCAGGGACGGCGGCAGGTCGAACAGCACGCGGTAGACGATGGGCGCGGCCAGCGCGTCGATCAGGGTGTCCGCAGCGGGCATCGCCTCGCCACGCCGCGCTGCGCGCTCGCCGATCTGCGCCAGTTGCCCGCGCAGGATTTCCACGCAGGCGCAGGGCGTGTGCTCGTTGCCCGCTGCGGCGGCCATGTCGCGCAGCATGGTGCGGCCCAGCGGCGAGGCCGACTCCTCCAGGAACTGCTCGGCCCAGGCCAGCAGGTCGCCCTCCAGCGTGCCCGTGTCCAGCGGCGGCGCCGTGGGCCGGATGATTTCCACGGCCACATCGGCCAGCAGCTGCTGTATGTCGCCCCAGCGCCGGTAGAGGGTGGACGGCGTCACGCCCGCCTGGGCGGCGATGAGCGGAAAGCTCAATTCCTCGCGCGGCATGGTTTCCAGCAGGCCCTTGACGGTCTGGTAGACCGTGGCCTGGATGCGCGCGCTGCGTCCGCCGGGACGGGCGGGACCGCCTGTTTTGGAAAGGGATGGGACTTGCGTGCTCATGGTTATTAAAGCTAAAAATTTGCGTTAGCAGCGCACAAGCGCAGAATTCGCTAACGCAAAAACTTTGCATTAATTGTGCAGCAGGGCTCTTAACCATGTCGGTACTGCAACCATCCAACTCCACTCCCGCTGCCCGGCCCGGCCGCAGCCTGGCCGTCCTGGCCTTCGGCCTGGGCAGCTTCTTCGCGGCCTCCAGCGCGCCCACGCCGCTGTACCGGCTCTACCAGCAGGACTGGGGCTTTTCCTCCGGCATGCTGACCCTGGTCTTCGCGGTCTATGCGCTGAGCCTGCTGCTGGCCCTGCTCACCACGGGCGCGCTGTCGGACCACCTGGGCCGCAAGCCCGTGATCCTGGCGGCGCTGGTGCTGGAGATCGTCTCGCTGGCGGTGTTCGCCCGCGCGGGCGACGTGCAGGCCCTGGTGCTGGCGCGCGTGCTGCAGGGCTTTGCGACCGGCATGGCCAGTGCGGCCATGGGCGCGGCGCTGCTGGACCTGCACCGCGAACGCGGCACGCTGGTGAGCACCATGGCGCCCATGGTCGGCATGGCGGCGGGCATTGTCGTGGCGGGCGAGTTCGCGCAGCTGTGGCGCCAGCAGCTGGGCCTGGTGTTCTGGCTCATGGCGCTGATCTTCGTGGCCGTGGCCGCCGCCATGGCCGTGCTGCCCGAGACGGGCGCGCGCCGCCCCGGCGCACTGGCCGCCATGCGCCCGCGCGTGCGGATTCCGGGCCAGGCCCGGGCCGACTTCATGCGCGTGCTGCCCATGAGCATCACGGTGTGGGCGCTGGGGGGCTTTTACCTGTCGCTGGGCCCGTCGATGATCCGCTCGGTCACGGGCTCGGAGGTCGCCGCCAGCTTTGCCGTGTGCATCAACACGCTGAGCGCCGCCGCCGCCATCTGGACGCTGCGCAGCCGCGCGCCGCGCGCCATGCTGCAGTTCGGCGGCAGCGGCCTGCTGGCCGGGGTGGCCCTGCTGCTGGTCGGCGCCCATCTGCAAAGCCTGCCCCTGGTGCTGGGCGCCTCGGTGGTGGCGGGCGCGGGCTTCGGCGTGGGCTTCCAGGGCGCGTTGCGCAGCGTGATCCCGCTGGCCGAACCGCACGAGCGCGGCGCCCTGATCTCGGCCATCTACATCGCCAGCTACCTGGCGTTCAGCGTGCCGGCCATCGCGGCGGGCATGGCCGCCGCGCGCTTCGGCCTGTTGCCGGTCACCTATGCCTACGGCCTGATGCTGATGCTGTTCGCGGGCCTGGCGCTGGCGGGGACGCGCCAGCCCAGGCCGGTGGTGGTGTCCTGAGGCATTGATCGAAAAATAAAACCATAGCAATCCAGCCTTATTCCACCTGGTGATCAACGGGAAGTAACGGAGAAAATCTCAGCGGCGGCGCAAAAAAAGTCCAGCCGAACTTGCAGGATCGGCAAGGCTTGTTCGGCATACGGGGAGTCACACCACTTTTCCCAGCCCTATGCCCCGCACCCTCCCCCACCAGCCCCAGGACGGCCTTGCAGCCGCACGGGGCTGGCCTGCGTCCATGGGGATGGCTGGGGTGGCAGCGGTGCTGGGGGTGGCGATGCTGGTTGCCACGGCAGCGGACTGCGTTCATGCGGCGCCGTCCGCCCAGGCCGCCCAAGCCGGCCAGCGCAGCTTTTCGATTGCGGCCGGCCCTCTCACGCATGTGATCGCGCAGTACGCCAACCAGGCTGGCGTTGCGCTGTCGTTTGATGCCGCGCAGCTGGGCCTGCTGCAGTCCCCGGGGCTGCAGGGCAGCTATGGCGTGGAAGACGGTTTTGCCAGGCTGCTGCAGGGCACGGCGCTGCAGGCCGTGCGCGAGTCCAGCGGCGTCTACACGCTGCGGCCGCTGCCAGCGGCGGCCTCGGGCACGGGCGGGCAGACGCTGGGCACGGTCACGGTCCGGGCCACGGCGCCGGCCAGTGCCACGACCGAGGCATCGGACAGCTACGCGGCCAGCCTGGTCACGGGCTACAAGGGGCTTCAGTCGGTGCGCGACATCCCGCAGCCCGTGACCGTGCTCACGCGCCAGTGGCTGGACGAGCAGGCCCTGCCCGACCTGCATGCCGTGCTGCAGCACACGCCGGGCGTGACGGTGGAGTACATCGACAGCGAGCGCATCGCCTATTACTCGCGCGGCTACCAGATCGATTCGCTGCAGGTGGACGGGCTCAATGTGAACCAGGTGGCCTCGGCCTCCACCTTCATCCAGCCCGATACGGCCATGCTGGACCGCGTGGAGGTGCTGCGCGGCGCCACGGGCCTGCTGCGTGGCGCGGGCTCGCCCTCGGCCATGGTGAACATGGTGCGCAAGCGGCCCACGGCGCAATGGCAGGGCTCGGCCGCGCTGACGCTGGGTTCCTGGGACCGCCAGCGCATGGAGGCCGACCTGTCCGGCCCGCTGAACGCAGCCGGCACGCTGCGCGGCCGGCTGGTGGCGCTGGCGGACGACAAGGCATCGTTCCAGACCGCGCGCAAGGAAAAGCGCCTGGGCCTGTACGGCGTGCTGGAGGCGGACCTGGGGCCGCGCACCACGCTCACGGCCGGCCTGCAGCACACGGACCTGCAGGCCACGGGCTCCTGGGGCGGCCTGCCTGCCGCCGCCGACGGCAGCCAGCTCGGCCTGCCGCGCAGCACCTACCTGGGCACGCCCTGGAATACCTGGGACCGCCACAACCAGCAGGCCTTTGCCGAGCTGGAGCACCGGATGGACAGCGGCTGGCAACTGAAGGCCCAGGCGGCGCACACGCGCTTTCGGTCGGACGGGTTCAAGCAGACTTCGTTTTCCAGGGCCAGCGACAGCAATCCCTACCTGTTCGACGTGAGCACCTCCATCTATGGCGGCGACGGCAGCACGCAGAACGCGCTGAGCCTGCTGGCCAGCGGCCCCTTCGAGGCCCTGGGCCGCAGGCACGAGCTGTCGCTGGGCGCCGACCTGCAGCGCATCCGCAGCACGGGCGCCACGGGCTACTGGGGCGTGAGCCCGCTGCGCAATGTGGATATCCGCGGCTGGAATCCGTACACCAGCTATCCGGAGCCGTTCTACAGCGAGGGCAACGGCAACGCCTATTCATCGCCCGTGTCCCACATCCACCAGTACGGCGGATTCGCGCGGGCCCGGCTGTCGCTGACCGACTCGCTCACCGCCATTGCCGGCGCGCGCCTGAGCTGGTGGAGCTATCTCGAACCCGGCAATGCCCAAAGCGGCTACAGCCTGCGCCGCGAGCTGACGCCCTATGCGGGCCTGGTGCATGCGCTGTCGGACACGCTCGACGCCTATGCCAGCTACAGCGAGATCTTCAGCCCCCAGGACAAGAAGGCCGCCGACGGCAGCATCCTGGCGCCCGCCCGGGGCGAGGACCTGGAGGCCGGGCTCAAGGGCAGTTTCATGGACGGCCGGCTGCAGGCCAGCGTGTCGTTGTTCCGCATCCAGCGCGTGGGCAGCGCCATGCAGGACACGGCATCGGCCATGCCCTGCCTGCCGTACTACCCGACCAGCCACTGCTTCATGGCCGGCGGCAAGAGCCGCAGCCAGGGCTGGGAGCTGGAGCTGTCCGGCGAGCCCGCGCCAGGCTGGCAGGTGCTGGCCGGCTACACCTACACCCAGGCCAGGTACCTGCGCGACGCCTCCGAGGCCAACGTGGGCCAGCCGCTGCGCCCCGTGGACCCGCGCCATGCGCTGCGCCTGTTTGCCAGCCACCGCTTCAAGGGGCCCTTGCAGGGATGGACCGCAGGCGCCGGCGTGCGGCTGCAAAGCGATGCCTACGCCAGCGTGGGCGATGTCACCACCCGCCAGGGTGGCTATGCGCTTTTTGACGCGCTGCTGGCCTACCGCCTGGACGACACCTACTCGCTGCAGCTGAACGTGAGCAACCTGCTGGACAAGCGCTACTACGCCAAGTTCTCGCCCAACAGCACCTACTTCAACAACTACTACGGCGATCCGCGCAACGTGACGGTGTCGCTGCGCGCGCGCTTCTAGGGCCACGGCCGGCCTGCCCTCCTTTCCCTGTTTTTCTTCCCCGGTTTTTCTTCACGGTTTTTCCAACCTTTGCACATGACTGCCATGACGCACCACAGCACTCCTGCGGACTTCCGCTTCGCTCCCCATCCCCTCACGCGCCTGATCCGCCAATGCCTGGGCGCCGGCCTGGCCCTGGCCGCCGTGGGCGTGGCGGCCCAGACGGCCGAGGGCCCGGCCCTCAAGGAGGTGACGGTGAGCGACCAGGCCGAGGCCATCGGCGGACTGCAAAAGACCTATGCCGGCGGCCAGATCGCGCGCGGCGGCGACCTGGGCATCCTGGGCAAGACCGACCAGATGAACGTGCCCTTCAGCACGACCAACTACACCTCGGAGCTGATCGAGAACCAGCAGGCGCTGACCATCGCCGACGTGGTGATGAACGATGCCTCGGTGCGCACCCTGCAGGCGCGCGGCGGCTATGGCGATGACTTCCAGGTGCGGGGCTTTTCCCTGTCCATGCGCGATGTGTCGGTGAACGGCCTGTACGGCCTGTCGCCCTCCACGCGCCTGCCGCTGGAGGTGATCGAGCGCGTGGAAGTGCTCAAGGGCCCCGGCTCGCTGACCAATGGCGTGGGTCCCAGCGGCAGCATCGGCGGCAGCATCAACGTGGTGACCAAGCGCGCGGGCGACGTGCCGTTGAACCGCCTGACCGCCACCTACATGGGCAAGGCCCAGTTCGGCACCCACCTGGACGTGGGCCGCCGCTTTGGCGAAGACAACCAGTGGGGCGTGCGCGTTAACGGCGTGTGGCGCAACGGCGAAGGCAACATCGACGGCGGCCGCCAGCGCCTGGGCCTGGCCTCGGTGGGCCTGGACTACGAAGGCCAGGGCCTGCGCTGGTCGCTGGACGCGCTGACCACCAGCGGCAAGACCACGGAGTTCCGCCCGCAAAGCGCCTTCCTGGCCGGCATCACCCAGGTGCCAGCCGTGCCCGACAGCCGCACCAACTTCAACCCGGGCACGGAACTGCTGGACAAGGCCAAGACCGTGATCTCGCGCGTGGAATACGACATCAACGCCAACACCTCCGTCTACGGCGGCGTGGGCTACAGCGATGTGTCCAGCGACCAGAGCTTCCCCACGGCCGTGCAGCGCATCGACTCGCTGGGCAACTTCACCGTGCGCAACGGCTTCTACGACGAGTTCAACAAGACCACCTCGGCCGACGTGGGCCTGCGCACACGCTTCAAGACCGGCGCCATCGGCCACACCGTGGTGGCCGCGGCCAACTACATGGACCGCGAGAGCGGCTACTTCTACCAGCTGACCACCAAAGCCGTCCCCTCCAACATCTACAACCCGTCGCCCCTGCCTGCCATCGACTTCGTGCGCGGCGCGCCCACCAAGAACGCCGAGCTGACGCAGCACAGCCTGGCGCTGGCCGACACCATGGCGCTGTTCAGCGACCGCCTGCTGGTGACCGTGGGCCTGCGCGACCAGACCATCGACCAGAAGAACGCCAGCGGCACCACGCTGTACAAGGCCAGCGCCGTGACGCCGCTGGCCGGCGTGGTGTTCAAGCCGCAGAACCATGTCGCGGTCTACGCCAACTACACGGCGGGCCTGTCGGCAGGCGGCACGGCCGGGCCCAACACGGCCAATGCCGGCCAGGTGTTCGCGCCGCAGAAGTCCAAGCAGTACGAGGTCGGCGTGAAGGTGGACTGGGGCCGCATGACCACGCAGGCCGCGCTCTACCAGATCCAGCGCCCGGGCTCCATGACAGACCCGGTGACCAATGTCTACAGCTTCGGCGGCGAGACACGCAACCGCGGCCTGGAGCTGACCGCCTACGGCGAGATCCACAAGGGCCTGCGCCTGCTGGCCAGCGCGGCCTTCAACAACGCCAGGCTCTCGCGCACGGCAGGCGGCGTGAACCAGGGCAACGATGCCAACGGCGTGCCCGACCGCACCTTCAACCTGGGCCTGGACTGGGATACGCCCTGGGTGGAGGGCCTGAGCCTGAACGGCCGCGTGATCCACACCTCGTCCATGTACTACGACGCGGCCAACATCCTGCGCATGCCCGGCTGGACACGCCTGGACCTGGGCGCACGCCTGCGCACCCACGTGGCCGGCAAGCCGGTGGTGCTGCGCGCCAGCCTGGAGAACGTCAGCAACAAGAGCTACTGGGTGACTGCCGCCGGCTACACCACCACGGGCGCACCGCGCACGCTGATGCTGTCGGCACAAGTGGACTTCTAAGCCCCCGGCAACCGGCAACCGCCCCGCCCCCGGCATGGCGCCGGGGGCGCGGTGATGGCGGGGGCCCCCGGCCCCCTTCTGTCAGAGAAAAGAACACCCCATGCAAAGCCACACGATCAAGACCTGGGCCTGGTTGCACAAATGGAGCAGCCTGGTCTGCACCGTCTTCATGCTGCTGCTGTGCCTGACCGGCCTTCCGCTGATCTTCCACCACGAAATCGGCCACCTGCTGGGCACCGAGGTGGAGGCCCCGCCCATGCCCCAGGGCACGCCCCATGCCAGCCTGGACAAGGTGCTGGAGGTGGCCCGTGCCCAGCACCCGGACCGCGTGGTGCAGTTCGTCTCCAAGTCCGACGACACCGACGACCTCTGGTTCGTCACCATGACGCCCACGCCGGCGCCCACGGACGATTTCCGCTCCGTGGTCATCGATGCGCGCACGGCCGAACTGCTGGCCCAGCCGCGCTTCGACCAGGGCTTCATGTGGGTCATGTTCAAGCTGCACGTGGACCTGTTCGCGGGGCTGCCGGGCAAGCTGTTCCTGGGCTTCATGGGGCTGCTGCTGCTGATCGCCATCGTCAGCGGCGTGGTGCTGTACGCGCCCTTCATGCGCAAGCTCGATTTCGGCACCGTGCGCCGCACGCGCCAGCCGCGCCTGAAGTGGCTGGACCTGCACAACCTGCTGGGCATCGTCACGCTGGTGTGGCTGTTCGTGGTGGGCGCCACCGGCATGATCAATACCTGGGCCGACCTGCTGATCAAGTACTGGCAGCATGACCAGCTCAGCAGCGTGCTGGCGCCCTACCAGGGCCAGGACACGGTGCCGGTGGCGGAGCGCGCCTCGCTGCAGCAATCGCTGCAGGCCGCCCGGCAGCAGGTGCCGGGCACCAGGCTGTACTTCATCGCCTTCCCCGGCACCACGTTCTCCAGCCCGCACCACCACACCTTCTTCCTGCGCGGCAACGAGCCCCTGACCTCGCGCCTGTTCCTGCCCGTGCTGGTGGACGCCAGGACCGCCCAGGTCACGGCCGCGCCCGCCCTGCCCTGGTATCTGACGGCGCTGCTGGTGTCCCAGCCGCTGCACTTCGGCGACTACGGCGGGCGGGCCATGCAGATCCTCTGGGCGTTGCTGGACATCGCCAGCATCATCGTGCTGGGCACCGGCCTGTACCTGTGGGTCAAAAAGGGCAAGAGCCTGCCGGCCGCGCAGCCCGCGCCGCGCGGCAAGGAGGTCTCGGCATGAGCGGCGCGCGACACCGGGGCTTTCTCGCCCTCTGGGGCTGGCCCATCGCGCTGGGCGTGCTGACGGCCATCGGCCTGGTCTCGGCCCTGTTCAGCGACGGCGGCCTTGGCGACATGCTGGCCGGAGTCTGCCTGGCCGTTCCCACGGCGGCAGGGATCTGGCATGGATGGCTGCGGCGCAGGCCGCCGGGCTGAAGCCGGGGCAGGCCGGCACGGCGCTCAGTCGCGCGGGTCGCGCTGGCCTGCGCTTTCCAGCAGCTGCTGCAAGGCTGCGCCCAGTGGCCGCCAGACATCGGTGACACCGGCCCAGTCGCCGGCCAGGCAGGCCTGCTCCAGGCTCCTGGTCAGTCCGCTGGCCCGCTCCTGTCCCAGCAGGCGCAACACGCTCTGCAGGCTGTGCGCCTGCCTGCGCAGGGCCATGGCGTTCTGCTCCGCGATAAGGACCTCCATCCGGGCGATATCGTCGGGCAAGTGCGCAAGGCAGATGTCACGGTAGCTGTGGAACAGGCCTGCGTCGCCACCAAAGAAATTGGCAATGGCGAGCGCGTCCGACGGCGCATCCGGTTGCACATCCGGTCGCACATCCGGCTGCGCATCGGCGCCCTCGCCCGTCCCGGCCTCCTGCCTGGGAGGGGGAGGCGGCGCATGCTGCTGGAGCACTGACTCCACGCAGTCCACCAGTTGCGCCACCGACACCGGCTTGAGCAGCACGCGCCACACCTTCAACTGCTCCAGCTGCAGCGCAACATCGGCCCGCACGCCGGCACTGAAGACCACGGCGCAGCAGCCCGCCTGCGGCGAGCGGCGCAGCCACTCGATCAGCTCCACGCCGGAGGCGCCGGGCAGCATCAGATCGGTGATCAGCAGGGCAAAGGGCTGGGTTTGCAGCAGTTGCTGGGCCTGCTCCGCACTCGTGCAGGACACCAGCGTGAGGGGCAGGCCCTCCAGCGCCAGCGCAACGAACCGCGCAATCGAGGCATCGTCCTCGACCAGCAGGACCGCGGGAAGGGGCGCGTTCACGCCGCCGGCCCGCCCAGCAGCCCGCCCAGCGCTTCGGGCAGTTCCTGCACCAGCTGGGGCTTGTGGATCACGCGCACGCCGCCCAATGCGAAGGCATAGGCCTCGCGCTCTGACGCCTCCAGCGAGGTGACCACCAGCAGCTTGCAGCGCGCGAACTGCTCATGGGTGCGCAAGGTGGTGATCAGGGCGGCGCCGTCGATGTCGGGCAGCAGGATGTCCACCAGCAGCACATCGGGCTGGATCTGGCCGTACAGCGCCATGCCCGTGATCCCGTCGTTCGCCACATGCAGCTGGACGTCGGGAAAGTGACGCTGCACCAGCATGCGCACCAGATTCTGGAAGTGCACGGAGTCCTCGATCAGCAGCACGCGCTGCCCGGTGCCCGAACCCGCCTGGGCAGGGGCCGGCGCCTGTGCCACCGCTGGTGCACCGGGCACCCCGGGCGCTGCGCGCTCGCCCTGCCTGCTGCGCCAGCGCTCCACGGAAGCGCGCGTAATGCGGCGATGGCCTCCGGGCGTCTTCCAGGCCTCCAGCTCGCCGCGATCGACCATGAGCTGGACCGATCGCACGGCCATGCCCAGCAGCTTTGCCACCTCGGCAGTCGTGTAGTGCGGAATTTGGCCTGATGGGGTGCTGTTCTCGGACATGGCAGCAATTTTGCATCAAATACGATTGAAAAATTCAATATAAATTTGATGAATTTGATATTTATGATTTAACCTCACGCAGCCCCCTTCAACTGCGTTGTGAAAGGTCCGCCATGAAGAAGATACTGATCGTCGAAGACCAGGCCGACATCCGCAAACTGCTGCGCATGACGCTGGAGTCCGGCGCCTACGAGGTCATGGAGGTGCCCACCGCCGACGAAGCCTGGGCCGTGGCCCAGCGCAACAAGCCCGATATCGTGCTGCTGGACATGATGATGCCCGGCACGCTGGACGGCCTGGAGGTGTGCTGTCGCATCAAGACCTCCTACGATCTGCGGCATACCCTGGTGGTGCTGCTCACCGCCCGGGACAGCGCAGAGGACCGCGAGGCGGGCTTCAATGCGGGCGCCGACGAATACCTGGTCAAGCCCTTCAGCCCGACCCGGCTGCTGCAGATCCTGGCCAGCCTTGAAAGGAGCGACTGATGATGATGCGCGCACGGGAGACCGGCCGCGTGGACCTGTCCATGGCAGACGGCCCGTCCAGCCGCAGGCTGGCGGACGGCTGGCACTGGATGCAGGCGTTCGCGCCGGCCCGGCCCGTTCCTGTGCCGCACGACGGGTTGACCGCCATCGTCGCGCCCCGGAATTTCTGATGGAGCATCTTCATCATGTCTGATCGAGCTACCGCGCATCATTTCCTGGGTGCCGGACGCAGCGCCCACATCAAGGCACTGGTGCTGACCTTTGCCCTGTGCGTGCTTGCCGGGCTGGTGCTCTTCGTCTGGAGCCAGCTGCACGCCGAGGCCGACCAGAGCAAGTCCCAGGCCGCATTGCTGGCGCGCGTGCTGGAGGACCAGACGGCCAAGACCTTCGAGAACACCGAAATGGCCCTGTCCAGCCTGGCGCACCACCCCGCCATCCTGGCCGCCGGCAGCACGCGCAGCACGCGCGAGGCCGCCATGGCCCAGCTGATCGCCCAGCTGCCCTACCTGCGCAGCATGGCCCTGCTCGACGACAAGGGACTCATCCTGGCCAGCACCCAGGCCGGCGAGGCCGGCCAGCAGATCGACATGCAGGAGCTGCTGCACGACAAGAGCGCCGTCGTCGTGCCCGGCAAGCCCCTGCTGGGCCGGCTGGTGCCCGGCCGTGGCCTGTCGGCCCTGGCGCCCCGCGCGCACCCGTCGCCGCGCGGCGTGTCGTTTCTGCCGCAGCTGCTGGGCTTTCACCAGGACAACGGCATGCCCGCCGTGCTGGTGGCCCTGATCAACCCCGACGCCATGGCCAACTTCTACCAGGCCACGCTGGAGATCCTCAGCTACGAGGCCGTGCTGCTGACCTACGACGGCCGGCCGCTGGCCAGCACCAATGCGGGCACGGGCGTGCAGGCGACCGCCGTGCTGCAGACACCGCTGTTCCGGCAATGGCTGCCGCACAGCGAATTCGGCTCCTACATCGGCGCGGGCATGCTCGGCTCCCATGAGATCGTGTCGTTTCGCACCGTGCGCAACTGGCCCCTGCTGCTGGTGGTGGAGGAGCCCTACGCAGCCCTGGTGGCGCGCTGGAGGGATGACGCCTTCGCCTTCTTCGTGGCCGGCGTGGCCCTGCTGGCCCTGGTGCTGGGCCTGAGCTGGTCGGTGCTCAAGACGCGCAGGGAGCAGAAGACGGCACAGCAGGCCATGGAGCAGGCCCAGGCACGCCTGGCGCGCAGCGAGCACGAGATGGCCGTGCTCATGCGCAGCGTGCAGGAGCTGATCTTTCGCACCGACAGCGAGGGTCTGCTGACCTTCGTGAACGCACGCTGGGAACAGCTGACCGGCCAGCCCAGCTCCGAGGCCGTAGGGCAGCCGCTGGAGAACATCGTGGACGGCCCGTACCGCGCGCAGATCCAGGCCCTGCTCGATCCCCTGGCCCGGCTGGCGCCGCGCAACTGCCAGGCCATGTTCCAGCTGCCGGGCCACCGGGAAATACTCTGCGACATCGCCGTCGTCCCCCTGCTGCGCGACGGCCGGCTCGTGGGCTTCGCGGGCAGCGCCGTGGACGTGACGGCCCGCTGGAAGGCGCAGCAGGAACTGCAGACCCAGCTGGCCTTCCAGCACCTGCTGTTCGAGACCACGCCCCTGCCCATGCTGGTCACCGACGCGGACCACCGCGTGGTACTGGTCAACAAGGCCTGGGAGGACTTCTTCGGCCGCGGCCGCTATGCCGTGCTCGGCCACGAGATCAAGGGCCTGCACTCGCGCGAAGATGCCCTGCTGCAGATACGCAGCAACCAGGTCGTGATGCGCTCGGGCCAGCGCATGGTGCTGGAGGCCCGGCTGCCCCACATGGACGGCAGCTACCGCGACGTGCAGATCTCCAAGGCGGCGGTCAAGGATGCCCAGGGACAGACCACCGGCGTGCTCAGCATCTTTGTGGATGTGAGCGAATTCCGCGCGGCCGAGCATGCCACGCGCGAGGCCCGCGACGCGGCCGAGGAGGCCTTCCGCGTGAAGTCGGAATTCGTCGCCAACATGAGCCATGAGCTGCGCACCCCGCTGCAGTCCATCATGGGCTTTGCCGAGCTGGGCAGCCTGCGCTCGCGCGGCAATCCCGCCATGGCCGACATGTTCAACGACATCCATGCGGCAGGCCAGCGCATGCTGGCCCTGGTCAATGACCTGCTCGATGTGGCCAAGCTGGACAGCGCCGTGGGAACCATCCACCTGGAGCGCACGGACCTGCGCAGCCTGATCCGGCCGGTCGTGCGCGAGCTGGAGCCGCAGCAGCAGCACAAGCTCATCGACCTGCGGCTCGAACTCGACGACGCCCCGCTGATCGCCAAGGCCGACCCCGTGCGCTTCCAGCAGGTGGTGCGCAATGTGCTGGCCAATGCCATCAAGTTCTCGCCCATCGGCGGGCGCATCGATGTGCAGGGCCGCATCGACGGGCAGGGCGACATCTGCATCGCCTTCTCCGACCAGGGCCCGGGCATTCCGCCACAGGAGCTGGACAAGATCTTCCAGCCCTTCGTGCAGTCCAGCAAGACCCGCAACGGCTCGGGCGGCACGGGCCTGGGGCTGGCCATCTGCCGCAAGATCATCGACGCCATGGACGGCACCATCGTGGCCAGCAACCGGCCCGAGGGCGGCTCGCTGTTTCGCATCACCCTTCCCTGCCGCAGCGCATCGGAGACGCGCCCGGCGGAGCTGCTGTAGCGGCACCGCCGGCCGGCGCGCCTGCGGCCGGCAAACGGGTGGTGAACAAGTGGCAAACGGGCGGCAACAAATGAGAAAAAGTCTCATTTAGAATGCCAGCACTTCGTCCCGCCCTGCCCGTCTGCCTTCCCTCCCCGCTTGCTTGTATGACACGCCATCCGACTCCTGCCGCCTGGCTGGGCCTGGACCTGCACTGGGCCTATGGCAGCCTGCTGCCCGCCATCTGGCGCAGCACGCGCTGCATCCACCGCGCGCAGGATGTGCTGCATGACGCCTTCGTGCGCTACGCCCTCAGCGGCCGGCACGAAGGCATCGCCCAGCCGCATGCCTACCTGCGCGTGGTGGCGCGCACCGTGCTGGCCGACCAGATGGCGCATGAGCGCCGCTTCGTGCCCCTGCCCGAGCTGGCAGGCGAGGCCGGCGCCGCGCAGCACCCGGTGGCACGCGCGGACGAAATCGCCTTGCAGGAAGCCTTCACGGTGCCTTCGGCCGAGATGCTGGCCGACCTGCAGCAGCGCCTGGGCGCCGTGCAGCGTGTCATCCAGGGATTGCCTGCGCGCTGCCGCGAGGTGTTCTGGCTGTGCAAGGTGGAAGGCCACTCCCAGCCCCAGATTGCCGCCATGCTGGGCATCAGCCTGGCATGGTGGAGCGCCACCTGATGCGCGCCCTGCTGGACCTGCGCGCCGCACGCGAGCTGCTCGCGCCATGAGCACGCCGCGCGAGGAGGCCGCGCGCTGGTTCATACGCATGCACCGGGATGCGGGAGCGCGGCCGGGCGCCGCCGATGCCGCTGCCTGGCGCCGATGGATGGACGCCGACCCGCGCCACGCCGCCGAATACGCCGCCTTCGAGGCGCTGTGGCAGGACTTCGACTCCACGCCCCGCACCGAGGCCCTGGCCACGGCGGTGGACACCGCCGCACGCCAGCGCCGCGACACACGCAGCAACGCGCGCCGCGCGATCATCACCCGCGGCGTGCTGGGCGTTGCCGGCCTGGGCACGGCGGGCCTGCTGGCATGGCGCGGCTGGCTTGAATGGCAGGACACCACCGTGTTCGCCCTGGCCCGCGACAGTGCGATTGGCGAACGCATCGTGCTGAACCTGCCCGACGCCAGCGTGCTGACCCTGGGACCGGCCAGCCGCATCGCCACGCGCTACACGCGCCGCCAGCGCGCCGTGGTGCTGGAGCAGGGCGAGGCCCTGTTCGACGTGGCCAGGGATGCAGACCGCCCCTTCACCATCGCCGCCGGCCAGGCCCGCATCACCGTGCTGGGCACGCGCTTCACCGTCAACCGCCTGCCGGGACTGGTGCGGGTGGGCGTGGAGCATGGAACGGTGCGTTTGGCGGTGAAAGGTGGTGACGGAGAACCGTCCTTGCTGCTGCAGGCGGGCGAAGTGGGGGAACTGCCGGACGAAAGAACCGGTGCCGCCCCCGGTGCCGCACCCGGTGCCGATGGCGCCCACGCCAGCCCCCTCCCCCGCCGCGTGCAACGCGATGCGCGCGACAGCTTCTCGTCCATCGAACGCGGCCTCATCGTCTTCGACAGCGCCGGGCTGGGCGAGATCGCGGCCACGCTGTCGCGCTGGCGCCGCCAGCCCGTGCGTGCGGCCGTAGCCGACGGCACGGGCGGGCCGCGCATCACGGCCGCCGTGCAGCGCGCCGATGTGGAGAGTTTCCTGGACGCGCTGCCGCGCATCGCCGCCGTGCGCGTGCAGGAGCGCGACGGCGCCACCTGGCTGGCCCCGCGCAGCACGGCGCCGGAAAAAATCCGGAAAAACTGAAAAAAAGCGGCCAACGCACATCAGGGATCCGGCGGGCTGCCCCGTCATACAGGCGAGCACAACCGATACCCAGGAGAACGTTCCCGCCATGCCCGCCCGCCCTCTTTCCCTTCGCCCGGCACGCGCCTGCCTGTCCCTGCTCGCCTGCGCGGCGGCACTGGCCTGCACGCCAGCCCTGGCCGCCCCTGCCGACATCGACCTGCCGGCCCAGCCGCTGGCCGACGCCATCAAGGCCCTGGCGCGCGCCACCGGCACCAGCATCGCGGCCGACAGCGCCCTGCTCGCAGGCAAGACCGCGCCCGCCGTCCAGGGCCGCCTGGAGCCGGCCGAGGCACTGCAGCGCCTGCTGGCCGGAAGCGGCCTGCAAGCCTCTGCCCAGCCCCGGGGCGGCTGGCTGCTGCGCCCCGCCCCGGCGCGCCCGCAGACCGCGCTGGACGAAGTGCGGGTGACGGCCACGGCCCTGCGCGACGGCCGCACGGAAGGCACGGGCAGCTACCGGGCGCCCTATGCCAGCGCGGCCACCAAGATCGAGCTGACGGCCCGGGAGACGCCGCAGTCCGTATCCGTGATCTCGCGCGCACGGCTCGATGACCAGAACTTCGTGGAGCTCACCGAAGCCGCCAAGGTGGTGCCCGGCATCGTCGTGCGCCGGCAAAGCAGCACGGGCGGGCGCAGCGACATCCTCTCGCGCGGCTACCAGTCCTCCACCTACCAGCTGGACGGTCTCACCGTCAGCGGCAATCCGGCCACCCAGGAAACGCTGGACCTGGCCCTGTTCGACCGGGTCGAGGCCCTGCGCGGGCCGGCCGGGCTGTTCTCGGGCGCGGGCGAGCCCAGCGTCATGCTCAACCTGGTGCGCAAGCGCGCCCTGCCGGACTACCAGGGCCAGGGCGCCATCGGCCTGGGCTCGCGGGGCCGCAAGCGGGCCGAGGTGGATGTCACCGGAGCGCTGTCCGAAGATGGCCGCCTGCGTGGCCGGGTGGTGGCGCTGCACGAGAACTTCGGCAGCCCCGTGATGGCCATGGACGGCCACAAGCAGGCCCTGTACGGCACGGTGGAGCTGGACGTCACTTCCCAGAGCACGGTCTCGGTGGGCGCCACCTGGCAGCGCGGCCGGGGCAACTACGACACCGGCCTGCCCGCCCACGCCGACGGCAGGCTGGCCCCCATTCCGCGCGACGTGGCCATTGCTGCCGACTGGGGCCGCGCCGCGCCCGAATCGCTGGCCGGCTTCATCGAGTCGGAGACGCGGCTCGACGGCGGCGGCCTGTTCAAGCTGGCCGCCCGCCGTGTGCTGCGCCAGCAGCGCGACAAGTACATCAACGGCTACTCGGCCGTATCGGACACCGGCATCAGCCGCTTCACCCAGGCCCAGACCGTGGACCGCGACTACGCCGACACCACGGCCGACATCTACTACAGCACGCCCTGGCAATGGGCCGGGCAGACGCACCATTTCATCGCGGGCGCGGACTACCGCAGCTCCAACATGCACCTGCGCATGCTGCGCGGCGCCATGAACACGCCGGCCGACCTGTTCCACTACGACCCCTCCTCCATCCCCGAGCCCAGCTTCAAGCCCTTTGCCGACGACATCACGCGCACCAGCCTGCGCGGCGTCTACGGCCAGTTGCGCATCAAGCCCACGCAGGCCCTCACCCTGGTGGCGGGCGCGCGCAAGAGCTGGTGGAAGACAGAAGCCTCGGACCGGCTGCAGAACACGCGCTCGGGCTACGAGGTCGATGGCCAGTTCACGCCCTTCGGCGCCGTGCTCTTCGATCTGAACGACAGCTGGACGCTCTACGCCAGCCAGTCGCGCATCTTCCAGCCGCAAGGCGGGCGCCTGGCCGGCGGCGGCCAGATCGCCCCGCGCGAGGGCCGGCAGGTGGAGGCCGGCATCAAGGGCAGCCTGCTGGACGGACGCCTGAATGCCACCGCCGCCGTCTACCGCATGCAGGACACCAACCGCGCGCTGGCCGACCCCGCCGATGCCGCCTTCGTCATCCCCGCAGGCAAGGTGCGCTCCGAAGGCTTCGAGGCCGAGGTGGTCGGCTCGCTGTCATCGCGCTGGGACGTGGCGGCCAGCTACGCCTACATGCGCTCCAAATACCTGCAGGGCACCGTCACGCAGACGGGCACCGACTTCAGCACCATGTCGCCGCGCCACAGCGTGAACCTGTGGGCGCGCTACCGCGTGGCCGGCCCCGTGGCCCAGGGGCTGGAGCTGGGCGCGGGCGTGCGCGCCGTCAGCGAGTTCTACGACACCCTGGGCACCGTGCGCTGGCGCGCGGGCGGCTACGGCGTCTGGTCCGTCTATGCCGCCTACCCGCTCACCCCCCAGGTCAAGCTGGCCGTGAACATCGACAACCTGTTCGACCGCGTCTACTGGGAGCGCGTGGGCACGGCCACGCGCAGCAACTACTACGGCCTGCCGCGCAGCATCATGGTCACGCTGCGCAGCAGTTTCTGATCCCGTCGCCAGAGGGCGTGCGCAGCACAAGGCTGCCGCGCCCCCTGCCGGCCGCGCAGGCATTCAACACATCGACACCATCGAATGATTTCTCACAAATAATTCAATAGATCCACACAATGCATGGATTTACGCTTGTGTCCATTGCCGGCAGCCGCCGCCAGCCAGGACACCAGCCATTGCCATGCAAGACCGTTTTCTGATCGAGCGCATCGAGGCGCGGATCCTCGACATTCCCACCATCCGCCCGCACAAGCTGTCATTCGGCTCCATCAGCCGGCAAAGCCCGGTGATCGTGCAGTTGTGGCTGCACAACGGGGCCACGGGCTTTGGCGAGGCCGCCACCATCGGCGGCCCGTCGTGGAACGAGGAATCGCCCGAGAGCATCCACCATGCCATCACCAACCACCTGGCGCCCAGCCTGATCGGCCAGGACGGCGCGCGCTTCGAGGCCTGCCTCTCGCGCATGGACCTGGCCTGCAAGGGCAATGCCTTTGCCAAGAGCGCCGTGGAAATCGCGCTGCTGGACGCCGTGGCGCGCAGCCTGCAGTTGCCCGTGTGGCAGTTGCTGGGCGGCAAGCAGCGCGACAGCCTGCCCCTGGCCTGGACGCTGGCCAGCGGCGACATCGAGCGCGACCTGGCCGAGGCCCAGCTGCGCCTGGAGCAAAAGCGCCACCGCATCTTCAAGATGAAGATCGGCGCGCGCACGCCCGAGGCCGATGTGGCCCATGTGAGCGAGATCGCACGCGGCCTGCAGGGACGCGCCACGCTGACCGTGGACGTCAACCAGGCCTGGGACGGCGCCACGGCGCGGCGCTTTCTGCCGCAATTGATCGATGCCGGCGTGACCCTGATCGAGCAGCCCGTGGCCGGCTGGAACGTGCCCGCGCTGCGCGAGCTGACCGCCACGCTGCACGGCGCCCTGGTCATGGCCGACGAGAGCGTGTGCACGCCCTACGACGCCATGCGCCTGGCGCGCGAGCAGGCCAGCCATGTGTTCTCGCTCAAGGTGGCCAAGCACGGCGGCCTGCTGCGCACGCGCAAGGTGGCGGCCATTGCCCAGGCGGCCGATATCGGCTGGTACGGCGGCACCATGCTGGAGACCTCGATCGGCTCGGCCGCCTCGGCCCATGTCTTTGCCACGCTGGGCGGGCAGCACTACAACTGCGAGCTGTTCGGCCCCCAGCTGCTGGTGGACGACATCGTCACCGAGCGCATGGCCATCCGCGACTTCGAGCTGCAACTGCCCGACGGGCCCGGCCTGGGCGTGGAGGTCGACCTGCAGCAACTCGCGCGTTTCGACCGCGCGCTGGCCGGCAGCCAGCCGCAGCACTTCGACATGGGGCAGGCCCGGACCGGGGCTGCGACCTGAATTCCTTTCATTCCTCCTGGAGACAAACATGCTTTACCTGGTCCGCATGGACGTGAAGATCCCCCACGACCTGCCCGCCGACGTGGCAGCCGAGATCAAGGCCCGCGAGAAGGCCTACTCGCAGCAGCTGCAGCACGACGGACGCTGGCCCCACATCTGGCGCGTGGTGGGCGAGTACGCCAACTACAGCGTGTTCGACGTGGCCTCCAACGACGAGCTGCACGAGCTGCTGCAGGGCCTGCCGCTGTTCCCCTACATGGACATCCAGGTCACGCCGCTGGCAAGGCACCCCTCGGCCATCGCCTGAGCACAGCCCAAACCAAGACCAAATTGTTCGGAGACAACTGAAGTGAATGTGAAACGCCGTTTTCTGACCGCCGCAGCCGCAGGCCTGTGCCTGTCCGCCGTGATGCCCGCCGCCCATGCGCAGGCCCCCGAGGCCAACTGGCCCAGCAAGCCCATCCGCTGGATCGTGCCCTTCCCGCCGGGCGGCGCCATGGACGCCATCGCGCGCACCCTGGGCGAGAAGGCCGGCCGCACGCTGGGCCAGCCCTTCGTGATCGAGAACCGTCCCGGCGCCGGCGGCAACATCGGCGCCGACTTCGTGGCCAAGCAGCCCGGCGACGGCTACACGCTGATGATCACCTCCATCGGCATGGCCACCAACAAGCCGCTGTACCGCAAGCTCAGCTACGACCCGATCAAGGACTTCGCCCCCGTGGGCGTGCTGGCCGTGGTGCCCAACATCCTGGTCACCAACTCCACCCAGCCCAACGTCAAGAGCGTGGCCGACGTGGTGGCCGCCGCCAAGGCCTCGCCCGGCAAGCTGACCTATGCCTCGGCCGGCAACGGCACCTCCATCCACCTGGCAGGCGAAGTGTTCAACTCGCTGGCCGGCGTGGACATCCTGCACATCCCCTACAAGGGATCGGGCCCGGCCGTCTCCGACCTGCTGGGCGGACAGGTCAACTACATGTTCGACTCCATCACCTCGGCGCGCCCGCACATCCAGTCGGGCAAGCTGCGCGCCCTGGCCGTGACCACGGCCAAGCGTTCGTCCAGCATGCCCGACGTGCCCACCATGGAAGAGGCCGGCATCAAGGGCTACGAAGTCTCGCCCTGGTTCGCCGTCTTCATGCCCGCCAGCACGCCGCCAGCCATCGTCAAGAAGCTCAACCAGGTCTTCGTGGCCGAGATGAAGCAGCCCGACGTGCTCGAACGCTTCAAGGCCATCGGCGCCGAAGTCGTGGGCTCCACGCCCGAGGAAGCGGCCAGGCACCTGCAGGCCGAGTCCGTGCGCTGGACCAAGGTGATCACGGAGCGCAACATCAGCATGGACTGAGCGCTTCTCTTTTCCAGGACATCCCATAAAACCACGAGGAGACAAACATGTCCGAACTGTCCCAGGACCAGCTGCTGAATCTGGTCAACAGCAAGCAGATCGCCCCTGGCAGCGACCGCGTGCGGGCGCTGACCCAGCGCATCGTCAGCGATCTGTTCCACACCATCGACGAGATGGATGTCACGCCCGACGAGTTCTGGGCCGCAGTGGACTGGCTGGGCCGACTGGGGAGCAGCGGCCAGCTGGGACTGATCACGGCAGGCCTGGGCTTCGACCGGCTGCTGGACATCCGCAGCGACGAGGCCGATGCGCGTGCCGGCCGTGCGGGCGGCACGCCGCGCGCCATCGAAGGCCCGCTGTTCGTGGCCGGTGCACCGCTGTCGCAAGCGGAAGCGCGCCTGGACGAGGGCGAACCCCAGGGCGAGGTCTTCGTGATGGAAGGACGGGTGCTGGATCTTGACGGCCAGCCTCTGCCGCATGCGCTCATCGATGTCTGGCATGCCAATGTCCAGGGCGGCTACTCGCACTTCTTCCCGGACATGAAGCCCTACGAGCTGCGCCGCCGCATAGAAGCCGACGACCAGGGCCGCTACCGCTTTCGCAGCTATGTGCCGCCCGGCTACTCCATACCGCCGAACAGCCCCACCTCGGAACTGTTCGACGCGCTGGGACGCCACGGCCATCGACCCGCCCACATCCACTTCCTCGTGGTTGCACCCGGCATGCGCACGCTGACCACCCAGGTCAACCTGCCCGGAGATACCTACCTGGACGACGACTTCGCCTTCGCCACGCGCGACGGCCTGATCGTCGAGCTGGAGCGCGGCGTGGCGCCGGCCGGCTATGAGACGCTGGGCGTGAACGCGCCTTTCGTCCGCACGCGCTTCGACTTCGTGCTGCAGCCCGCAGTCAGCGAAGGCGAGTCCTTGCCGCTGACACGCATGGAGCGTGTGCGCGCCTGAGGCGCCTCCACCTTCCGGGGCCTTCCGGCCTGCCATTTTTTCGATTCTTCCGTTCCACAGCAGGCCGCCCCTTGGAGTGCGGCCTGCTTCACCGTATCCGCTTCCCACACCATGTCCAGCCTGCATCGCATCGCCGCAACCCTGCTGACCGCCACCGTGGCCCTCGTGCCCGCCCTGGGCCACGCCCAGGCTCCGGCAGCCTTTCCTTCCAAGCCGGTGAACATCGTCGTGCCCTACGCGGCCGGCGGCCCCGTGGACAACCTGGCACGCGCGCTGGCCACGCGCCTGAACAAGGTCTGGTCGCAACCCGTGGTCATCCTCAACCGCACAGGCGCCAACGAGATCATCGGGGCCGAGTACGTGGCCAAGAGCGCACCCGACGGCTACACGCTGTTCGCCGCGACCGAAGCGTCGCTGACCATGAACCCGCACCTGTACAGGAAGCTTCCCTACAACCCGCAAAAGGACTTCGCCCCCATCTCCCGCCTGATCAGCGTGCCCATGGTCTTCTTCGTGCCCCAGAGCTCCAAGGCCGGCACGCTGCAGGAGTTCATCGCTCAGGCACGCCAGGCAGGCAAGACCAAACCGCTGACCTATGGCTCATCGGGCGCGGGCGGCATCGTGCACCTGCCGCTGGCCATGTTCGCCAAGCAGGGAGGGCTGGAGATGGTGCACGTGCCCTACAAGGGCGCCGCACCGCTGATCCCCGAAGTCATCGCCGGCCAGATCGACGCAGCGGTGCTGGGCGTGTCGGTGATCGAGCAGCACATCAAGTCGGGCAAGCTCAAGGCCCTGGCAGTGTCCTCGGAGACACGCAGCATCGCCCTGCCGGATGTGCCCACCTTCAAGGAAGCCGGCGTGCGCGACATCCAGGCTGTCTTCAACATCGGCCTGCTGGCACCGGCTGGAACGCCGGCGCCCCTGGTGGAGAAGATCGCCGCCGATGTGCGCCGCGTGCTGCTGGAGCCCGAATTCCGCAAGACCCAGGTGGACGCGTTCTCTTACGTGGCCGTGGCCTCCAGCCCCGCCGAATACCGCGACTTCCTGGCGCGCGACTACCAGGTGCAGGGCGAGCGTGTGCGCACCTCGGGCGCCTCGCTGGATTGAACCGGGCGGGGTCCGTTCAGCTCTGGACTGCGGTGCGCTTGGCAACCACGTGCACCGCAGCCGCAGGCCTGCGCCCCCAGTTCATCAGCGCCGTGCCGGCCACGGCCATGCCGCCGCCCAGAACGATGCTGGCATCGATGCTCTCGCCCAGCCACAGCGCCGACAGCGCCACGCCGATCACGGGCACCAGGGTGATGTAGCCAGAGGCCGCACCCGCGCCCAGCGCCTTGACCCCATCGAAATACCAGGCATAGGCAAGCGCCGTGGCGCCGAAGGCCAGGAAGGCCAGCGCGCCCCAGGCGGTTGCGTTGCCAAGCACGGCAGCCTGCAGGCCGGCCGGCCCTTCCACCACCAGACTGGCCACCAGCAGCATGGCCGCGCCCATGGTCGAGGTCACGGCCGTGGCCGACAGCGCATCGACACCCGTGAGCAGCCAGCGGCCGATCAGGGTGTAGCTCACCCAGCACACCACGCAGCCCAGGATCAGCAGCTCGCCGGCGCCCACCGATCCCTGCAGCAGCGCCAGCGGCTGGCCATGCGAGATCACCACCACGGCACCGCAGGCCGCCAGCGCCATGCCCAGGGCAATGGTGCGGTTGAGCCGCTCGCCGAACAGCCAGACCGCCAGCGCCAGCGTGAGCACCGGGTTGAGCGTGATCACCAGGGCCGCCTTGCCGGCCGGCACATGCTGCAGCCCCATGAGGAAGAAGGCCGCATAGCCGAACACGCCCGTGGCGCCAGCGGCCGCCATGCCCAGCCAGCGTTTGGCACTCCATTGCCGCAGGCCCGCCATGCCACCGGCCCAGTACAGCCACGGCAGCAGCACGGCGGCGGCCAGCAGAAAGCGCAGGCTGGCGGCTGCCAGCGGCGGCATGTTCTGTGCCACCACGCGGCCCGCAGGCCAGGAAGCGCCCCACAGCAGGGCCATGCCGACAAGCCGCAGGTGGGGACCGAAGAAGCGTTGAAAATTCATGGCGCGTACTATGTGCTCATATTGATTCATAGACAAATGAGCGAATGCTCATGACCTGGACACCGTGATCCCATGACCTTCACCCAGCTCGAAGTGTTCGCGGCGCTGGCCCGCGCCGGCAGTTTCTCGCGCGCGGCCGCGCTGCTGGGCATTACCCAGAGCGCCGTCAGCCATGCCCTGCGCGCGCTGGAAGGCGAGCTGCAGGTGCAGTTGGTGCGGCGCGAAGGCCCCCACTCCCCGCTGACCGACGCAGGCACGCGGCTGCTGCAGCGCGCCAACGACATCCTCCAGCAAAAGGAGGCCTTGCGGCAGGAGGCCGATGCCGAGCGCGGCATGGCGCGCGGCACGCTGCGCGTGGCCTCGTTCGGCGCCACCTCTTCGCTGCGTCTGCTGCCCCCGCTGATCACCGAATACCGCCGCCGCCAGCCCGCCGTGCTGGTGCAGATCGACGAGCAAAACGACGACACCGTGGTCAAGTGGCTGCTGGAGCGGCGGGTGGAGATCGGCTTCGTCGTGCTGCCCGACGAGCGCTTCGAGACCGTGCCCCTGGTGGAAGACGAACTGGTGGCGCTGCTGCCCGCATCGCACCGGCTGGCGGCCCAGCGCAGCATCCGCGCCGCCGACCTGCAGGGCGAGGCCTTTGTGCGCACCTCGGCCGGGTCGGGCGCGCACATCGACCGCTTCCTGGCCGAGGCCGGCGCCCAGCCTGCGGCCATCTACCACTTCGAGCAGATGTCCTCCATGCAGGGCTTCGTGGCCCAGGGCCACGCCATTGCGATTGCCGCACGCCTGGCCGTGCCCGAGCAGGCGCCCGAAGGCATGGTCTACCGCAGCCTCTCGCCCCGCCAGCGCCGCGTCACCGGCCTGGCCGTGCGCAGCATGGAACGGCTGTCGCCGGCCGCTGCCGGCTTTGTGGCGCTGGCGCGGGAGATGGCGAGGAGGAAGCAGTTTGGCTAAGCCTGCGCCGCCGACGGCAAGGTCAGCGGATGCAGCACCAGCGCCTCGCGCACGATGGGCTTGAGCGCCTGGGCCTCGTCGGGGCTGGCCAGCACGCGGGCCAGTTCGGCGCGCATGCGGGGCTCCCAGAATTTGCGGATGTGTTCGGCGATGCCCTGCAGGGCCTCGTCACGCTCGGGCATGGCTTCGAAGAACTCGCCGATGCGGTTGGCCATGCGGACCAGGTTGGCGCTGTCCATCACTTGCCCCCTGCCACGGCCATGCTGCCTGCCTGCGCGGCATGCAGCAGGCCGATCTGCTCTTCATGCATGCGCGCAAAGCCGCGCTGCCAGTCTGACGGCTGGGCGTGCTGGGGGACGGGCAGCACCTGCACGGCCGTGACCTTGTATTCGGGGCAGTTGGTGGCCCAGTCCGAGCTGTCGGTGGTGATGACGTTGGCGCCGGATTCGGGAAAGTGGAAGGTGGTGTAGACCACGCCGGGCTGTATGCGCTCGGTGACGGTGGCGCGCAGCACGGTCTCGCCCGCGCGGCTGGCGATGCCGACCCAGTCTCCGTCGCGTATGCCGCGGTCCTCGGCGTCATGCGGATGGATTTCCAGCCGGTCCTCGCTGTGCCAGTGGCTGTTGTGCGTGCGCCGGGTCTGGGCACCCACGTTGTATTGCGACAGGATGCGGCCCGTGGTCAGCAACAGCGGAAAGCGCTGGGTGACCTTCTCGTCGGTGGCCACGTACTGGGTGATGATGAAGCGGCCCTTGCCGCGCACGAAGCGGTCCCTGTGCATGATGGAAGTGCCGGCCTCTTCGGTGCTGTCATTGCAGGGCCATTGCACGCTGCCCAGCCGGTCGATCTTGTCGTAGTTCACGCCCGCGAAGCTGGGCGTGAGCGCGGCGATCTCGGCCATGATCTCGCTCGGGTGCGTGTAGTGCATGGCATAGCCCAGCGCATTGGCCAGCAGCTGGGTGACTTCCCAGTCGGCATGGCCGGCCAGCGGCGCCATGACCTTGCGCACGCGCGAGATGCGGCGCTCGGCATTGGTGAAGGTGCCATCCTTTTCGAGGAAGGAGGCGCCCGGCAGGAAGACATGGGCGTACTTGGCGGTTTCGTTGAGGAAGATGTCCTGCACCACCACGCATTCCATGGCCGAGAGCGCGGCCGTCACATGCTGGGTGTTGGGGTCGGACTGCACGATGTCCTCGCCCTCGCAGTACAGGCCCATGAAGCTGCCGGCCAGGGCCGCCTCGAACATGTTGGGAATGCGCAGGCCGGGCTCGGGGCTGAGCGCCACGCCCCAGGCCCCCTCGAACTCGGCGCGCACCGTGCTGTCCGAGATGTGGCGGTAGCCGGGCAGCTCGTGCGGGAAGGAGCCCATGTCGCACGATCCCTGCACATTGTTCTGGCCGCGCAGCGGGTTCACGCCCACGCCCTCGCGGCCCACGTTGCCCGTGGCCATGGCCAGGTTGGCGATGCCCATGACCATGGTCGAGCCCTGCGCATGCTCGGTCACGCCCAGGCCGTAGTAGATGGCCGCGTTGACGGGGCGGCCCGCCGCGTGGTCCTCGGCGCCCAGCGCATACAGGCGCGCGGCGCCGCGCACCAGGTCGGGCGCCACCCCGGTGACCTCGGCCATGGCCTCGGGCGAGTTCTCGGGCCGGGCCACGAATTCCTTCCACTGCGCGAAGGACTTGGCATCGCAGCGCTCGGCGATGTAGTCCTCGGCCAGCCAGCCTTCGGTGACGATGACATGGGCCAGCGAGGTGATCATGGCCACGTTGGTGCCGGGCCGCAGTTGCAGGTGGTAGTCGGCGCGGATGTGGGGCGACTTGACGAGCTCGATCTCGCGCGGGTCGATGACGATGAGCTTGGCGCCCGCACGCCGGCCGTCGCCGCGCAGGCGCTTTTTCATGCGCGAGCCGAACACCGGGTGCGCGGCCGTGGGGTTGGCTCCGATGACCATGACCACGTCCGTATGCTCGATGGACTTGAAGGTCTGCGTGCCGGCCGAGGTGCCATAGGTCTGGCCCAGGCCATAGCCCGTGGGCGAGTGGCACACGCGCGCGCAGGTATCGACGTTGTTGTTGCCGAAGGCCGTGCGCACCAGCTTTTGCACCAGATAGGCCTCCTCGTTGGTGCAGCGCGAGGAGGTGATGCCGCCAATCGAATCCTTGCCGTGCTTGGCCTGGATGCGGCGGAACTCGCGGGCCGTGTGGGCAATGGCCTCTTCCCAGCTCACTTCGCGCCAGGGGTCGGTGATCTTCGCGCGGACCATGGGCCGGGTGATGCGGTCCTTGTGCGTGGCATAGCCCCAGGCAAAGCGGCCCTTGACGCAGGCATGGCCCTCGTTGGCCTGGCCGTCCTTCCAGGGCACCATGCGCACGACCTGCTCGCCCTTCATCTCGGCCTTGAAGCCGCAGCCCACGCCGCAGTAGGCGCAGGTGGTGATGGCGCTGTGCCCGGCCTGGCCCAGCTCGGTCACGGTCTTTTCCTGCAGCGTGGCCGTGGGGCAGGCCTGCACGCAGGCGCCGCAGCTGACGCAGTCGCTGTCCATGAAGCTGCCGCCCTGCCCCGCCGTGACGCGCGAGTCGAACCCCCGGCCCGAGATGGTCAGCGCAAAGGTGCCCTGCGTCTCCTCGCAGGCGCGCACGCAGCGGTTGCAGACGATGCACTTGCTGGGGTCGTAGCTGAAGTACGGGTTGGAGTCATCGACCTCGGCGCGCGCCTGGCCCTTGAAATGGTTGGCGCCGTCGAAGCCGTAGCGCACCTCGCGCAGGCCCACGGTGCCGGCCATGTCCTGCAGTTCGCAGTCGCCGTTGGCGCTGCAGGTCAGGCAGTCCAGCGGATGGTCGGAGATGTACAGCTCCATCACGCCGCGGCGCAGCTCCTGCAGTTGCGGGCTTTGCGTGCGCACCTTCATGCCCGGCTCGGCCGGCGTGGTGCACGAGGCCGGAAAGCCCTTGCGGCCTTCGATCTGCACCAGGCACAGGCGGCAGGAGCCGAAGGGCTCCAGGCTGTCGGTGGCGCACAGCTTGGGCACGCTGACGCCGCCTTCCATGGCAGCGCGCATCAGCGAGGTGCCCTCGGGAACGCAGACCTCGCGTCCGTCGATCTCCAGGGTGATCAGGCGTTCGGACGGGCTGGCGGGTGTGCCCCAGTCGGCTTGCTTCAAATGGTCGAGCATGGTGTTCTCCGGTCAGGCAGCCGCTGCGGCCGTGGTGGACTCGATGCCGAAGTCCTGGGGGTAGTGGGTCAGCGCCGAGCGCACGGGATACGGCGTCATCCCGCCCATGGCGCACATGGAGCCGTGCTGCATGGTGTCGCACAGGTTCTCCAGCAGGGCCACCTGGCTGGCGTGGGCGGCAGGGTCGCCGCCGGCACGCACGATGCGGTCGATGACCTCCACGCCGCGCGTGGAGCCGATGCGGCAGGGCGTGCACTTGCCGCAGGACTCGATGGCGCAGAACTCCATGGCGTAGCGCGCCAGCTGCGCCATGTCGGCCGTGTCGTCATGCACGACGATGCCGCCGTGCCCCACCACATTGCCCTTGGCGGCATAGACCTCATAGTCCAGCGGCGCATCCCAGTCGGCCGGCGCCACATAGCTGCCCAGCGGGCCGCCCACCTGCACGGCCTTGACGGTGCGGCCGGTGGCCGTGCCGCCGCCGAAGTCTTCCACCAGCTCGCGCAGGCTCAGGCCGAAGGCCTTTTCCACCAGGCCGCCGCGCGCGATGTTGCCGGCCAGCTGGAACGGAAGGGTGCCGCGCGAGCGGCCCATGCCGAAGCCCTGGTAGAAGGCCGCGCCGCGCGCCAGGATCAGCGGCACCGTGGCCAGCGTGATCACGTTGTTGATCACCGTGGGCCGGCCCCACAGCCCCGCTATGGCCGGCAGCGGCGGCTTGGCGCGCACGATGCCGCGCCGCCCCTCGATGCTCTCCAGCATGGCCGTTTCCTCGCCGCAGACATAGCTGCCCGCGCCCTTGCGCACCTCCATGTGGAAGGCCCGTCCGCTGCCGGCCACGTCGCGGCCCAGCCAGCCTGCGGCCTCGGCGCGCGCAATGGCTTCGCGCAGGGTGGCGATGGCATGCGGATACTCGCTGCGCACATAGACCAGGCCCTGCGTGGCGCCCACGGCCAGGCCAGCAATGGCCATGCCTTCGATCAGCGTGTAGGGATCGCCTTCCATCAGCAGCCGGTCGGCGAAGGTGCCCGAGTCGCCCTCGTCGGCGTTGCAGGCAATGTACTTTTGCGGCCCCGCTGCGGTGGCCACGGTCTTCCACTTGATGCCGGCCGGAAACGCCGCACCGCCACGGCCGCGCAGGCCAGAATCCAGCACCTCCTGCACGATGGCCGCGGGCTCCATGCGCGCCGCGCGCTCCAGCCCCTGCCAGCCGCCATGGGCTGCGTAGTCGGACAGGTTCAGCGGATCGATGACGCCCACGCGCGCAAAGGTCAGGCGCTCCTGGCGCGCCAGGTAGGCAATGGCCTCGGTCAGTCCATGGCACAGCGCATGGCTGCCGCCCTGCAGCATTCCGGCATCGATCAGGCCCGGCACCGCATCGGCCGTGACCGGGCCGTAGGCCACGCGGCCTTCGGGCGTCTCGACTTCCACCAGGGTCTCCAGCCACAGCAGGCCGCGCGAGCCGTTGCGCACGATCTGCACCTGAAGGCCGCGCGCCGCGCACTCGCGCTGCAAGGCGCCGGCCACGGCGTCAGCGCCCAAGGCCAGCGCAGCGGCATCGCGGGGCACGTAGACGCGCACGCCGGTGCCTGCCCCTGCTCCTGCCTCTGCCCCTGCATGCGCAGGCTGGGCCACCGGCTCGCCGGCCTGCTCCGGCTGGCGGCATTGCGCGATGAGTGCATCCAGGCCGTTGGCCGTGACATGCGCATGGGGCCGGCCATCGAGCATCACGGCAGGCGATGACGCGCACAGGCCCAGGCAGTAGACCGGCTCCAGCGTGACGGCGCCATCGGCACTGGTTGCATGCCCATGCCCATGCCCACTCGATCGGCAGCCCAGCGCCTGGCCTGCGTGGGCCAGCAGCGCGTCGGCACCGCGCGACTGGCAGGCCTCGGCGCGGCAGACCTGCAGCACATGGCGGCCCGCTGGCGTGCTGCGGAAATGGGGGTAGTAGGAGATGACGCCATGCACCTCGGCACGCGAGAGGTTCAGCGCATCGGCGATGCGCGGCACGGCGGCTTCGGGGATATGGCCCAGCATGTCCTGCACGGCGTGCAGCAACTCGATCAGGGGGCCGGGGCGCCGGGCATGGACGGCAATGGCGTGCTCGACGGCCTCGCGCTCATGGACGCCGAGTGCGCTGCCGGCAACAGCGGCATTGAGGACGGCAATGGGAATGATCTTCCCTTGTGTGGCTGGCATGGGTGTCCCTGCTGGCTTTCGTTGTGGGGAGCGGCGCGGTCCGGTCCGCTGGCGCTTTGTCTCTGATGCCCATTTCAAGCCTTGCCGGGCAAGCCGTCAAATTCAAACGGATGATTGCGCCATTCAATCGGCAAATGAGCCGCCGGGCAGTGCTGCGCCTGCTGCCCCAGGTCTTGCGGATGCCGCAGCCAGCGCGGGTTTGCGCCACTTGGCAAATGCGCCCGGCTTGTCGCAAATCACACGGTATTTGGTGTGAATTTTGATAAGCTCACGCGCACCATGAACCACCCGCCATCAGCCATGACGCCACAGGATGGCTATCATTTTTCAGACCAGATCGGCCACCTGCTGCGGCGTGTCTATCAGCGCCACACTGCACTCTTCCAGCAATACATTCCCGACTCGCAGCTCACCGCCGCGCAATTCGTGGTGCTGTGCTCCGTGCGCGACAACAGCGGCAGCTCGCTGGCCGACATCGTCAAGGCCACCGTGATCGACCAGGCCACCATCCGCGGCGTGGTGGACCGGCTCAAGCAGCGCGAACTGGTGCAGGTGGACCATGACCGCATCGACCGCCGCAAGGTCGTCATCAACCTCACCGAGGCCGGCCAGGACCTGGTGCGCGACATGGAGCCCTTCGCCAAGCAGATCACCGAAAGCACCTACGGCAAGCTCAATCCGGCCGAGCGCCTGGCGCTGGATTTTTTGCTCAAGAAGATGCTGGAAGGTGGCGAGGCGGGTTGAGCCCTTGCAGCCTCCCCCCCAAAAAAAGGCCAGAAGGACAAATCCTTCTGGCCTTTTTGCTGAGCCGACCTTTCAGTCAGCTCAGGCCGTCATCAATCCAGCGCCCGGTTGCGCGATTCCACATCCACGGCCCAGATCGACAGGGCGCCGCCCACCAGCATGGCAGACAGCACGGCCAGCGCCAGGGTGAAGTGGGTGGCCATGATGGGCGCAATGATGGCCGGGGCGAACAGGCCGCCGAAGCGCGCCACGGCGCCGGCCATGCCCATGCCGCTGGCACGCAGGTCGGTGGGGTAGACCTCGGGGGTGAAGGCATACAGCGCGCCCCAGGTGCCCAGCAGCGAGAAGCTCATCAGCAGGGTGGAGCCGATGACCACGAAGGGCGACGAGCCCAGGCTGTAGAACATGCAGCCGACGGCGCTGAGCAGCAAAAAGCCGATCAGCGTGGGCTTGCGGCCCCAGCGTTCCACGCCATAGGCCGACAGCGCAAAGCCGGGCAGTTGCACCAGGGCCAGCACCACCAGGAAGACCTGGCCGCGCATGAAGGCGAAGCCCTCGCTGCTGAGCTTGACGGGCAGGTAGACGAAGACACCGTAGTAGGCGATGGAGATCAGCGCCCAGGCCAGGAACAGCGAGAGGCTGCGGCGGCGCAGGCCGCCGTTGAACAGCGCGAGGATGGACTTGCGCTCCTGCTTTTCAGGCTGCAGCGCGGGGATTTCCGCCGTGGTGCCGTTGACCTTGGCCACCCGCTGCAGCACCTTGCGCGCCTCTTCGGACTTGCCGTTGCGGTTGAGGAACATGGGCGACTCGGGGATGTAGAAGCGCAGCACCACGCCGATCAGCGCCGGCAGTCCGGTCACGAAGAAGATCACGCGCCAGGCATCGTCACCCCAGGACACGGCCACCAGCGCCAGGATGGCCAGGAAGATGGTGCCCACGGCCCAGAACGATTCCAGCAGCACCAGCCAGCGGCCGCGGCGGTCGCTGGGCAGGAACTCGGCCATCATGGTGTAGTCCACGGGCAGCGTGCCGCCCACGCCGATGCCGGTGATGAAGCGCAGCACCAGCAGCCAGGCGAACTCGGGCGCAAAGGCCGAGGCCACGCCCGCGAAGGCATCGATCACCACGGCCATCATCAGCACCGGGCGGCGCCCGATGCGGTCGGCCAGGCGGCCGAAGACGAAGGCACCGATCAGCATGCCGATGAAGAAGAAGGTGCCGGTCTGCAGCGCCTCGGGCACGGTCTTGCCGAAGGTCTTGGCAATGGACGGCGCGCTGAAGCCGATGGACAGCACCTGCATGGCGTCGGCCAGCCAGACCAGCCCGAAGATGACGAACAGCCGATATTGGAACTTGCCGACACCCGCTGTCTGGATGCCTTTTTCCACCGAAATGTATGTAGATGACATGCAGGGACTCCTTTTCTAGCCATCGCAATTGTTGAATCTGTCTTTTCCCAGGCAAGGCCGTTCAGCTTGTGTTGCCGTCTCCTGCCGTGCCTTCCACCCTTCACACATCCGGAGCGAACCGCTCCCTCGGCGCCATCTCCATGGCCCGATGAAAAAATTCAGGATGTCGGTCTCTGCATCCGGGCGATGGGCGCATTGCGGACAGGCTGCACACCGACAGCGCCGTCCGTTGTTGCCCATCACCCGTCCCCAGCATCAGATGTCAGGACCCAGGCCCTGGAGAGATTCCAGGGCAAGGTGTCCATATCCGCGGCATCGCCCATGCCGCCGCCCATTGCTGCCCATTGCCGCCCTCAGTGCGCATGCGCCTGTGCCTGCATGCGCAGCCGGTTAATCGTCTTCGTGTCGTCTGGCCAAGCTTTTTCCTCCGGTGCAAATCGTTCGCGCAAATATCCGAGCAGGTCCGCGATCTGCCTGTCATCCAGGCTGTCCCCGAAGCCGGGCATGTAGCCCAGCGCATCGTCGGCCGGCGCCTGTATGCCGTTCAGGATCACCTGGACCAGGTTGTCGGGGCTGGCCGCATGCAGGTTGGTGTTCAGGGCCAGCTGCGGCTTGACGCCGAACAATGTGGGACCGCTGCCCGCCTCATGGCAGACCGCGCAGGCGTTCTGGTAGATGCGTTCGCCATTGGCGTGGCGGTCCAGGGCCCTGGCAGGTGGCGCCGCAGGCGCTGCCGCCTGCACGGCGGCCTGCGCCGGTGCCGGCATGGCCGGGGCGGCCTGGGAAGCCTGAGGGGCCTGGCCCGGCAGTTCCATCAGATAGGTGGCCATGGCGCGCACATCGGCTTCGGGCAACTGGGCCAGGCCGTGGATGACGGGCGCCATGGGGCCTGCCGCCACGCCGTGGCGGGCCGAGAAGCCGGTGCGCAGGTACTGGTACAGCTCTTCGCGGCTCCAGGGCAGCTTGCCGCCGGCCAGTTGATTGAGCGCGGGCGCCGTCCAGCCTTCGGCCTCGCCGCCGCCCAGGTAGTGGATGCCGGTCTTTTCGGCACCCAGCGCATTGCGCGGCGAGTGGCAGGCCGCGCAGTGGCCCGCGCCTTCGACCAGGTAGGCGCCCCGGTTCCATTCGGCGCTGCGCGCGGGGTCGGCCTTGAACGGCGTGGCGTCGTGGAACAGCAGGTTCCAGCCCGCCATGGCCGGGCGCAGGTTGTAGGGGAAGGCCAGCTGCGTCTCGGGCGCCTTGGCCTTCACGGCGGGCTGGGACATCAGGTAGCCGTAGAGGGCCTGCAGATCGCCATCGCTGAGCTTGGCGAAGGCCGTGTACGGGAAGGCCGGATACAGCTGGCGTCCATCCTGGTGGATGCCGTGGCGCATGGCGCGCTCGAAGGCCGCGTAGGACCAGCGGCCGATGCCGGTTTCGTTGTCGGGTGTGATGTTGGTGGAGTAGATCGTGCCGAACGGCGTCTCCAGCCCGAAGCCGCCGGCATTGGCCGCGCCGCCCGGGGCCGTGTGGCAGACCACGCAGTCGCCCGCAGCGGCCACCAGGCGGCCGCGCTCCAGGGCCTGCGGCGAGTACAGGGACACATCGGGCCCGTCGGTCAGCGGCAGGGCCGGCTTCAGCGGCCAGGCCATGGCCGCCATGCCGGCAAGGCCTGCGGCGCCTGCGGCCAGCCAGCCCCAGCCACGGCCGGGCCGCGCCGCACCGGGCTTGCCGACACCCTCGCCCGCCAGGGCCAGGCGCAGCTGCTCGGGCTGGAAGGGCACTTCGCGCAGGCGCACGCCTGTCGCATGGTGAATGGCGTTGGCAATGGCGGCGGCGGCGGGCAGCGTGGCCACGCCATCCAGCGCCAGATTGCCCTGGCGGACGACCGCGATATCGCAGGGCGCATGCTGCGCCAGGTCGGAGCCGGGCTTGGCGATCACATCGAAAGAAGCAGCGGAAGCTGTGGACCCTGCCCAGTCGTCAAAAGCGGGCGCCGTGCCCAGCAGCCGGCGCGCGTCGGCCAGCAGTTGCGGGTCCTGCTGGACGATCTCGGGCCGCGTGCTGGCGGCCTGCGTCGCCTGCATGCTGCGGCTGTCATGGCCGGCCACGACGCGGGTCACTTCGATCTCGCCCGTTTGCGGGTGCACGGCCACCTCGGCCACCCAGGCGCTCCAGGCATGGAGGTCGGCGCCCTGCGCATCCAGGGTCTGCAGCTGGGCGGTGGCAAAGCCCCGGCCCAGCAGGCGGCCATCGGCACCCTGGTGGGATGGTGCCTGCTGCGATGCCTGCGCACGTTCGGCCACCTGCCGGGCCAGATCGCGCACCGGGCCTTCGGGCAGGTGCTGCAGCCGCCATTGCAGCGGGTCACGGCCCTGGTCCAGCGCCTGCTCATGCCAGTGGCTTTCGCGGGCAAAGACCTGGGCGGCATTCAGATCATCGACGCCGGCATGCCGCAGGCCGGCGGCCAGCCTGCGTTCATGCACTTCGCCGGCATCGAGCACGGTGGCCAGGGCCGCGGCGCGCGCCAGCTCGGGCTGGCTCAACAGGCGTGCCATGCTGGGGCGCACGGCCCAGGGCGTGTCGGACAGCAGCAGGTCTGGCTGCGGCGATGCATTGCCCGGCTGAGGCTGCACCGCCGTGTCGGCTTCAAGCCCTTGCGAAGGCCGCGCATCCACGCTCAGCACCAGTTCCCGGCTGTCTGCGCTGCCCGCAGCAGTCCAGGCCTCGCAGGCCACGCTGACAGGCCGGCCCACGGCCTGGGACAGCAGGGCCGCATCGGCCGCTGCGTCCATGAGATCCAGCACATGCGGGGTGCCGGCCGCCGTGGCCGGCAGGCTGAACAGCCGCAGCGCGGACTCGGGGCATTGCAGCAATGCGGCCAGTTCGCGGCCGATCATCTGCCGCGCATCCGCGTCACAGGGCGGCAGCCAGACGCTGGCATGGCCGTCCAGGCACCACACGGCTGCGCGTGCGGCACCCTCGCAAGACACGGGCGCCGCCATGCGCCAGACATAGCGGCCGGCATCGGGCAGGTCGGCCTTGCCAGCCTTGTCGGCTCTGTCGGCTCTGTCAGCAGCACGGGGCGCGCTGGCGGCCCTGGCTTCCTGCCGGTCATCCCAGGCAGGGGCCAGGCCGGCAGCGGCCTGCCGGGCATGGACAGGCGCCACGGCCACCACACCCAGAAAATGCCCGCGCTGCACCGCGGCCACCACGCCAGCCATGGCCTGGGCGTCCTGCAACCGTGCATGCAGGGGCACGCTGCCCCGGTAGCGCAGACCGTCCCAGGCCGCGACGGGCGGGCGCAGCGCCAGGCCGTGCAGCAGGTCGGAAGGCAGGGCGGGTGTGTTGCCGGCCGGGCTCATGGCTGGACCTCGCCCGCGCTGGAAGATGGAAAACCGGGGGGCGCCTGCAGCGCGGCGCGTTGCGCACGCAGTTGCACGGCGCGCAGGGCGGCCTGCATGATTTCCACATGCGTGCCGCAGCGGCACAGGTTGTGGTGCAGCTCGTTGCGCAGCTCCTGCTCGGTGGGATTGGGGTTGCGGCGCAGCAGGGCCTCCACCGTCATGATCATGCCGTTGAGGCAGTAGCCGCACTGGGCCGCCTGGCAGTCGATGAAGGCCTGCTGCGTGGGGCCGGGGCACTGGCGCGAGCCCAGGCCTTCCAGCGTGGTGACCTCGCGGCCCACGGCCGCCCGCACGGGGATCACGCAGGAACGCGCGGCCACGCCATCGATCAGCACCGTGCAGGCGCCGCATTCGCCCAGGCCGCAGCCGTACTTGGGCCCGTTCAGCTCCAGGTCATTGCGCAGCACATGCAGCAGCGCCGTCCCGGGCGCTGCCGGCACCTCGCATGCGCGTGCATTGACCTGCAGGCGGATGGGGTGGGGGGTACTGCTTGGATGGACTGGGGTTCCCATGGGACGAGGCTCTTGCAACTTGGCTGCGGTTCAGGATGTCGGCGTTCTGCGGCCGGACAGGAGTGGGGGGATTCCCTCCCCTCCCCTCGTCCGGCAAGGCAGCGAGTATCAGGCCGCTGCCTTGACCTTGGGCTCGACCAGGGGCACGTTGAACACGTCGTAGCCGAAGCACCAGGACGGATCTTCGTTGGTGCGCAGCCAAGTGTTGTCGTGTGAGATGCGCTGCACCTTGCTGGCGCGCTCGGCACGGTTGGCTTCGTACAGGGCGAAGGCCAGCTCATGGTTGTGCGCGCCGACTTCCTTGAGGCAGCGCGCCAGCATGGCGCCGTCCTCGATGGCCATGGCGGCGCCCTGGGCCATGTGGGGCTTCATGGGGTGGCAGGCATCGCCCAGCAGCACCAGGCGGCCACGGCTCCACAGCGGCAGCGGATCGCGCTCGAGCAGCGACCACTTGGTCACTTCCACGGTGGCGTCGATCAGTGCCTGCACGGTGGGATGCCAGCCCGAGAAGGCCTCGCGCATCTCTTCCTTGCTGCTGGGCAGCCAGCGGTCGTTGAGGTCCCACTTCTCGACGGGCACGCCGGTCACGTAGTACAGCTCGTCGGCCTTGCCGGTGACGAAGTAGGTCATCATGTGGCGGTCATCGCTCCACCACTTCACGCAGGCGTCGAAGGGCAGCATGCCGGCCTTGACCTCGGGCGTGGGGAACACGGCGCGGTGGGCCAGGTAGCCCGCGTACTTGGGCAGCTCCGGGCCCAGGAGTTCCTCGCGGATGCGGGAGTTCACGCCATCGGCGCCGATGACGATGTCGGCCTCCTCGGTCGTGCCGTCGGCAAAGTGCATGACGACCACATTGCCGCGGTCCTCCACCTTGGTCAGGAACTTGCCGTAGGCCATCACGCTGTCGGGCAGGGCCTCGACCAGCAGCGCATGGAAGTCGCCACGGTGCACGGTCAGGTAGCTGGCGCCGTATTCCTTGACGGCGTAGTCGCCCAGCGGGATCTGGGCCAGCACGTCGCCCGTCTGCCAGTGGCGGCTGTACCAGTAGTCGGGATGCGAGCCCTGCTCGTTGAGCGCGTCCTCGATGCCGATGCGGCGCAGGATCTTCATCACATTGGGCCCGACGTGGATGCCGGCTCCCAGGCGCGAGAAGCTGGGCGCCTGCTCATAGACGCGGACATTGAAGCCTTCCTGGAGCAGCAGCTTGGCAGCTGCAGCCCCGCCGAGACCGGCGCCGACAACGGCGATTCGAGGGGATTGAGACACAGTTTTCTCCTTGCAGGAATGTTGAAAGCCAGACGGGGCAACCGTTGCTTCGGCGCGTCCTTGCAGGGTGTAGAGCAGGAAGCGTGCCAGGCAACAAAACACTTAATTCAGGTGTATGCGCTTGAATTTTTCAAATCGACGCATGCACCATAGGGCGGCAGAATAAATTGAAGTTCGCCATTTTTGGTGCAATTTCTGCACCAAATAAGTACAAACCCCGAGAAAATTCTCATTTCCAAGGCGGCACGTCTTTTGCAAGAATAAAGCGTACACACTCAGTTGATTCTGATCAGAAACCCTCGAAACTTCGCAAAGGCAAGTCCATGACCAAAACGTTCCGCATCGGCCAGATCGTCCCCAGCTCCAACACCACCATGGAGACCGAGGTGCCGGCCATGCTGCAGGCCCACTCCACGCTGCGCCCGCAGGACCGCTTCACCTTCCACTCCAGCCGCATGCGCATGAAGAAGGTCCAGAAGGAGGAACTGGCCGCCATGGACGCCGAAAGCGACCGCTGCGCGCTGGAGCTGAGCGACGCGCGCGTGGACGTGCTGGGCTATGCCTGCCTGGTGGCCATCATGGCCATGGGCAAGGGCTACCACCGCGTCTCGCAGCAGCGCCTGACCGAGCGCACGGCCAGCAATGGCGCCACCGCCCCGGTGATCACCAGCGCCGGCGCGCTGGTGGAAGCGCTCAAGGTCATGGGCGCCAGGAAGATCGCTCTGGTGGCGCCCTACATGATTCCGCTGACCCAGCTGGTCATGGACTACGTGGCCGCCGAAGGCTTCGAGATCGTGGACTGGCGCGCGCTGGAGATCCCCGACAACCTGGACGTGGGCCGCCACGACCCCGCCAAGCTGCCCGGCATCGTGGCCGGCATGAACTACGCCGACGCCGACGTGATCGTGCTGTCGGCCTGCGTGCAGATGCCCTCGCTGCCGGCCGTGGCCCAGGTCGAGGCCCAGACCGGCAAGCCCGTGCTGACCGCCTCCATCGCCACCACCTATGCCATCCTCAAGGAACTGGGGCTGGACCCCGTGGTGCCGGGCGCGGGTGCGCTGCTGTCGGGCGCCTACCCCTACGACACCGGCAACAGCGCAGCCAAGGCCTGAGGAACACACGCATGACCAGCACCTCCAGCACCCCCAGCACATTCCGCTACGGCGGCAACGTCCATGCCAACGGCATCCGCCAGCACTACCTGCGCTACGGCGGCGCCGAGGGCGAACGCGCGCAGCGCGACGCCGTCATCCTGATCCCCGGCATCACCAGCCCGGCCGTGACCTGGGGCTTCGTGGCCGAGCACCTGGGCCGCCAGTTCGACACCTATGTGCTGGACGTGCGCGGGCGCGGCCTGTCGTCCTCCGGCCCGGGCCTGGACTACAGCCTCGATGCCCAGGCCGCCGACGTGGCCGCCTTCGCCCAGGCCCTGGGCCTGCAGCGCTGGGCGCTGGTCGGCCACTCCATGGGCGGGCGCATCGCCGTGCGCGCCGCGCGCAGCCAGCCGGTGGGGCTCACGCGCCTGGTCATCGTCGATCCGCCGGTCTCCGGCCCCGGCCGCCGCGCCTACCCGGCCGCCCTGCCCTGGTATGTGGACTCCATCCGCCAGGCCACGCTGGGCATGGATGCCGAGGCCATGCGCGCCTTCTGCCCCACCTGGACCGAAGAGCAGCGCCAGCTGCGCGCCCAGTGGCTGCACACCTGCCACGAGCCGGCCATCGTGCAGAGCTTCGAGGACTTCGGCCGTGACGACATCCATGCCGACCTGCCCCGCATCCAGCACCCGCTGCTGCTGGTCACGGCCGAGCGCGGCGACGTGGTGCGCAGCGAGGACGTGGCCGAGTGGCAAGGCCTGGCACCCCAGACCGAGCATGTGCGCGTGCCCAATGCCGGCCACATGATTCCCTGGGACAACGAGGCCGGCTTCTACGCTGCGCTCGGCGATTTCCTCGGCGCAAGCATATGCCCCCCCTGAGCGGCTGCGCCGCTTCCCCCAGGGGACGACACCCTCGCTGCGGGGCGGCCCTTGCTTGGTGTCTCTGGCGCAATTCACGCGCCCACCACCCATATCCCAGTCAATCAAGGAACCGACCATGTCCGTCAGCGATATCGATCTGATCCACGCCTGGAAGCAGGTGCTCACGCTGTCCCGGCTCGAAGCCGGCCAGACCGTCACCGTGCTCACGGGCGCCGACACGCACCCGCAGACGCTGCGCTGCGCCATTGCCGCCTCCAGCGAAATGGGGGCGCGCGTCAACCGCCTGGACCTGCCGCCCGTCAACGCCGAAAAATCACTGAGCCGCGACTCCCTGGCCTACCTGGGCACGACGCCGCTGACCGGCAACCCCGCCGCCATCGCCGCGCTCAAGGCCAGCGACCTGGTGCTGGACCTGATGACCCTGCTGTTCTCGCCCGAGCAGCACGAGATCCTGCAGACCGGCACCAAGATCCTGCTGGCCGTGGAGCCGCCCGAGGTGCTGTGCCGCCTGGTGCCCACCGAGGGCGACCGCGCGCGCGTGCAGGCCGCATCCAAGCTGATCGAGGCGGCCGGGCAGATGCACATCACCTCGGCCGCGGGCACCGACCTGCGCTGCCGCCTGGGCAGCTTCCCGGCCATCTGCGAATACGGCTTCGTGGACCAGCCCGGCCGCTGGGACCACTGGCCCAGCGGCTTCGTGCTGACCTGGCCCGACGAGGGCGAGAGCAACGGCCGCGTGGTGCTTGACCGGGGCGACATCCTGCTGCCCATGAAGGACTACGTGACCGAGCCCATCGAACTCGTCATCGAAAAGGGCTACGTCACGCGCATCAGCGGCGGCCTGCAGGCCGACATCCTCAAGGAGTACATGGCCTCCTACGAGGACCCCGAGGCCTATGCCGTCTCCCACATCGGCTGGGGGCTGCAGCCGCGCGCCCACTGGTCCATGCTGGCCCACTACAACAAGGAAACCCACATCGGCATGGACGCCCGCGCCTTCGAGGGCAACTTCCTGTGGTCCATGGGCCCCAACAACGAGGCCGGGGGCAGCCGCACCACGGCCTGCCACATCGACATCCCCATGCGCCACTGCTCGGTGGCGCTGGACGGCAAGCCCACGGTCATCGACGGCGTGGTGCAGGACGAGGAAGGACTGGCGCGCGCCGCCAAAAGGTCCAAGCAAGGAAAGGACATCGCATGACAACCGCCACCACCAGCACGCAGAGCGTTCCCACCGAGGGCGTGCAGGGCGACATCTCTGCCTACGCACGCCAGGGCTTCGGCACGCCGCTGCCGCTCAAGGCCCCGTTCGGCCTGCTCATCATCGACTTCGTCAACGGCTTTGCCGACCCGGCCGTCTTCGGCGGCGGCAACATCCCCGAAGCCATCGCGCAGACGCAGCACCTGCTGGCCCATGCGCGCGAGCGCGGCTGGCCCGTGGCGCACAGCCGCATCGTGTTCTCGGACGACGATGCCGACCACAACATCTTCTGCCTGAAGGTGCCCGGCATGCTGACCCTGAAGGAAGACAGCCCCAACAGCGCCATCGTGCCCCAGCTGGCCCCGGCCGCTGGCGAATACGTGGTGCGCAAGAGCACGCCTTCGGCCTTCTTCGGCACCATGCTCGCACCCTGGCTGGCCCAGCGCGGCGTGCAGACCCTGCTGGTGGCCGGCTGCGTGACCAGCGGCTGCGTGCGCGCCAGCGTGGTCGATGCCATGCAGTCGGGCTTTCGCCCGCTGGTGGTGGCCGACTGCTGCGGCGACCGCGCCCTGGGCCCGCACGAGGCCAACCTGTTCGACATGGCCCAGAAGTACGCGGCCGTGATGCCGCTGGGCCAGGCCATCGCCGACACCGACGCCCTCGCCGCAGGTTGATCCCACCGCGCCAACGCGCCTATGGAGCCGGCCCTGCGCAGCCGGCCCCGGAGTGCATAACATGCACAGGGCACGCCTGAAGGCGTGCCCGCGAAGAACACCGCCCCATGAACCTGCCCCAGCCCCAAGCCCTGCACGCACAGCTGCTCACGCGCGCCGACACCCTGCTCGTGGTGCGCCAGCCCGTGGCGCCGCCGCGCCCTGCGCCCGGCCAGCCCGGCACGGCCTCCGACTATGTGCAATCCACGCCCGAGGTCTTCGTGGCCGTGCTGGCCGACGAAGCCGCGCCCCAGGGGTGGCGCGCCCTGGCCTTCAACGGCCATGTGGACCTGGGCACGGGCATACGCACGGCCCTGGCGCAGATCGTGGCGGAAGAACTCGAAGTGCCTCTGGAGCGCCTGGACATGGTGCTGGGCCACACGGCCGCCGCACCCAACCAGGGCCCGACCATTGCCAGCGCCAGCATCCAGATCTCGGCCGTGCCGCTGCGCCGCGCCGCCGCCCAGGCGCGCGAGCAGTTGCTGGCGCTGGCCGCGCAGCAATGGAATGTGGCGGCGGACCGGCTCCAGGCGCGCGAAGGCCTGGTGCGCTTTGCCGATGGCAGCGATGCCCGCGAACTCGGCTATGGCGATCTGCTGCGCGGCCAGCAGCTGCAGCTGACGCTGGCCCCGCCCGATCAGGAGGTGAAGCTCAAGCCCGCCAGCGAATACCGGCTCGTCGGCCGTGGCGCGGCGCGCGTGGACATCCCTGCCAAGGCCACGGGCGAGCTGAGCTTTGTGCACGATGTGCGCGTGCCCGGCATGCGCCATGGCCGCGTCATCCGCCCTCCGCACCCGGGCCGCGACGGCGGCGATTTCATCGGCCGCTGCCTGGTGGCCGTGGAGCGCGACTCCGTGGCCCACCTGCCCGGCAACGTGCAGGTGGTCACCGAGGGCGACTTCGTCGGCGTGGTCGCCGACCGCGAGGAACAGGCCATTGCCGCCATGCGCGCGCTGCGCGTGCAATGGCAGGCCGTGCCGCCGGCGCCTGACTTATCCGATCTGGCTGCGGCGATACGCGCCAATCCCGCCCAGCACCGCTCGCTGGTGGACCTGGGCACTGTGGACGATGCCTTCGCGGGCGTCGGCACGGGTGCGGCCACCGAACTGCGCCGCAGCTACGTCTGGCCCTACCAGATGCATGCCTCCATCGGCCCGTCCTGCGCCGTGGCCGATTTCAGCGAGGGCCGTCTCAAGCTCTGGGCCGGCACGCAGAACCCCCACATGCTGCGCACCGACCTGGACCGCCTGCTGCAACTGGGCGAGGACCGCATCGAGATCGTGCGCCTGGAGGCGGCCGGCTGCTACGGCCGCAACTGCGCCGACGATGTCTGCGCCGACGCCGCCCTGCTGTCCATGGCCGTGGGTGCGCCCGTGCGCGTACAGCTCACGCGCGAGCAGGAACACCAGTGGGAGCCCAAGGGCACGGCCCAGCTCATGGACGTGAGCGCGGCCATCGATGCCCGGGGAGAACTGCTGGCCTATGACTTTGCCGTGCGCTACCCCTCCAACGACGCGCCGCTGCTGGCCCTGCTGCTCACCGGCCGCATCCCGGGCGAGCCGCGCACGCTGGAGATGGGCGACCGCACCGCCGTGCCGCCCTACCGCTACGCCAGCCAGCGCATCACCTGCCATGACATGGCGCCCATCGTGCGCTCGTCCTGGCTGCGCGGCGTCTCGGCCCTGCCCAATTCCTTTGCCCACGATTGCATGATCGACGAGCTGGCCCATGCGGCCGGCGCCGACCCCGTGGACTACCGTGTTCGTCACCTTGATGACCCGCGCGCCGTCGAGCTGATCGAGGCCACGGCCCGCCACGCGGGCTGGCAGCCAAACCAGCCGGGAAGCCGGGGCCTCCCCGGCGCCGACGGCCTGCTTCACGGGCGCGGCGTGGCCTATGCGCGCTATATCCACAGCCGCTTTCCCGGCTTCGGCGCGGCCTGGGCCGCCTGGGTCATCGACATCGACGTGGACCCCGCCAGCGGCCGCATCGCCGTGCGGCGCCTGGTCGTGGGCCAGGACACGGGAATGATGGTCAACCCCGACGGCGTGCGCCACCAGATCCACGGCAACGTCATCCAGACCCTGAGCCGCAGCCTGATGGAGGAGGTCGCCTTCAACGAGCAAGGCGTGGCCAGCCGCGAATGGGGCAGCTACCCCATCATCGGCTTCCGCGACCTGCCACCCATCGAAGTGGTGCTGATGCCGCGCCAGGACGAGCCCCCCATGGGCGCAGGCGAATCGGCCTCGGTGCCCGGCCCGGCCGCGCTGGCCAATGCGCTGTTCGACGCCACCGGCCGGCGCTTCTACGCCGCGCCCTTCACGCCCGACGTGGTGCGCGCCGCACTGAATGCCGCGCCGAACGCCACGCCAGAGACTGCACAACCCGCCTAGTCTTTCAGCGCCCCCGCATGCCGCAGGCACTGCGCGCGCCAACCGGCGTCGTCCTGCAGTTGCAGCGCGGCCTGCAGCGCGCGCGTGGGCGCCACGCCCTGCTGGGCCATGAAGCCTATGGGGGTGACCAATTCGGGCGAGCGCAGCGGCCGCGCCACCAGGCCCGGCATGTGGCGCACCGTGGCCACCATGGCGCCGGGCAGCACGGTGGTCATGCCATCCGTTCCTTGCGCCACGGCCATTACCAGGGTCAGCACGGAGTTGGTTTCCATGGCGGGCTGCACGGTCATGTCCACGGCGGCGAAGGCCTCGTCGATCACCGTGCGGTTGTGCATGTCGGGGGTGAGCAGGCACAGCGGCATGCCGGCCACTTCGCGCCAGGCGATGTCGGCGCCAAAGGCAAAGGGCCGGCCCTCGCCCTGCCCATCGCGGCACTCGGGGCACTCGCGGCACAGCAGGTAGTAGTGCTCCTCGTACTGCGGCCAGGACTGCAGGCGCGGGCCGCGCGGCGGCATGCGCGCGCTGTAGCCCAGGGCCAGGTCCAGGGACAGGTCTTCGAGCCCGCTCTCGATCTCGGCCGAGCTCATGGACAGCACCACGGGCGTGATGCCCGGATGGTGCTCTCGCAGCAGGGCCGCAAAGCGCGTGAGCATGGGCATGGCCGTGGGCACGGCCGCCATGCGCAGCTGCCCGCGCAGCGCGCCGGCGGCAGCGCTCAGTTCCTGGCGCAGGCCTTCCTCGGCCCGCAGCATGGCCAGGGCGGTGGCCAGCACCTGATCGCCCTCGGGCGTGAAGCCCGCGAACGAGCGGCCCCGGCGCACGATGACCGTGCCGAACTCCTCCTCTAGCGCGCGCAACGCATTGGACAGCGCCGGCTGGGTGATGTGGCATGCCAGCGCCGCGCGGCCGAAATGGCGGTGCTCGTTGAGCGCCGCCAGATACCGCATCGAGGTCAGCAGGTTCATGCCGGCGGCGCCAGAAGGGTCAGGTTCCCTGGCTGACGGTGATCGTCGGGAACTTGCTCGTGAAATCGCGTGCCTTGAGCGCCACCTTCACGGCCAGGTCGCGCGCCACCTTCTTGTAGATCTGCGCGGCTTCGCTATCGGGCTCGGCCACCACGGTGGGCTTGCCGCTGTCGGCCTGCAGGCGGATCTGCAGCGAAAGGGGCAGTGCGCCCAGGTAGTCGATGCCGTACTCGGCCGCCATCTGCTTGCCGCCCTCGGCGCCGAAGATGTGCTCCACATGGCCGCAGTTGGTGCAGACGTGGGCCGCCATGTTCTCCACCAGGCCCAGGATGGGCACGCCCACCTTCTCGAACATCTTCACGCCCTTCTTGGCGTCGATCAGGGCGATGTCCTGGGGCGTGGTGACGACCACGGCGCCCGTCATGGGCACGCGCTGGGCCAGCGTCAGCTGGATGTCGCCGGTGCCGGGCGGCATGTCCACCAGCAGGTAGTCCAGATCCTTCCAGTTGGTCTGGCGCAGCATCTGCTCCAGCGCCTGCGTGGCCATGGGGCCGCGCCAGATCATGGCCTGGTCGTTGTTGACCAGGAAGCCGATGGACATGACCTGCACGCCATGACTTTCCATGGGCTCCATGGTCTTGCCGTCGGGGCTTTCGGGGCGGCCGGAGATGCCCATCATCATGGGCTGGCTGGGGCCGTAGATGTCGGCGTCCAGGATGCCCACGCGCGCGCCCTCGGCGGCCAGCGCCAGCGCCAGGTTGGCCGTGGTCGTGCTCTTGCCCACGCCGCCCTTGCCGGACGAGATGGCGATGATGTTCTTGACGCCCGGCAGCAGCTGCACGCCGCGCTGCACCGCATGCGCGGCGACCTTGGACGTGATGTTGACCGAGACATTGCCCACGCCCTCGACGGTCTTGGCCGCCGCGACGAACTGGCCGCGCAGCGCCGGCACCAGGCTTTGCGCCGGATAGCCCATCTCCACGTCGAAGGCCACGTCGGCCCCCGTGACCTGCAGGTTGCGCAGGGCGCGGGTGCTCACATAGTCCTTGCCGGTGTGGGGGTCGAGCACGCTGGAGAGCGCGGCCAAGAGCGCTTGTTCTGTGACTGCCATTGCTTTGATTACTCCTAGAGCCGGATAGTCTATCCAAGGCCCCAAGCCCTCGCCCGCGCGAGACAATGCAGGCCCCGCTGGCTTTGTTCCCATTTCTCCCGCCTTTTTCCGCGAAAGATCCGCCCCGTGAAATTCAAGATGGCCCACAACTCCCTGTTCGCGATCCTGCTGCGCTCGCGCTGGTGGATCAGCATCGCGCTGGCCGCGCTGGTGACCCTGGTGTCCACGGCGCTGCTGCCCAAGGACATCGCGCCGTTCGCCGCCATCACCGCCCTGCCCTTCTTCGGCATAGGCTGCGTTGCCGCCTGGCGCCAGCTGCGCGCGCCCAGCCCCGCCAAGGTGGAGCAGGCCCTGGAGATCGCCGCCCAGCAAAGCTGGCGCGAGTTCGCCGATCGGCTCGATCGCGCCTGGCAGGCCGAGGGCTACACCGTGACCCGCCTGTCCGATAAGGACGGCGCCGACTTCGTGCTGGAACGCGAAGGCCGCACCACCGTGGCCAGCGCCAGGCGCTGGAAGGCCGGCGTGCACGGCATGGAGCCGCTGCGCGCCCTGCTGGCCGCAGGCCAGGCGCGCGATGCGGCCACGGTCTGCTACCTGTCGCTGCAGCCGCCGGCCGAGAATGCAGCCGCCTGGGCCAAGCAGCAGGGCATCGCCCTGATCTCCGGCAAGGACCTGGGCTTCCTGCTGGCCAAGGCCTGATTCCTTCGGGGTCATCCCCTGATCTGATGACGGCCGGCGCGCGGCACACTCCAGGCATGCCCGATGCCGCGCCCTCACCCGACTCCAGCCTCCCTCCCCCCAGCACCGGACTGCTGCTCAGCGGCGGCGGCGCCCGCGCCGCCTACCAGGCCGGCGTGCTGGAGGCCATTGCCGAGATACGCCGCGCCTGCGGCCAGCAGCATGGCCCCAATCCCTTCCCCATCCTGGTCGGCACTTCTGCCGGCGCCATCAACGCGGCCGCCCTGGCCTGCGGCAGCGACCATTTCGACCGGGCCGTGCGCCGCATGTCGCGCATCTGGCGCAACCTGCGGCCCGAGGACATCTACCTGTCCGACTCGCTGAGCGTGCTGCGCAGCGGCGCGCGCTGGCTGACCCTGCTGTCCCTGGGCTGGGCCCTGGCGCGCTGGGGCCGCATGCGCCCGCGCTCGCTGCTGGACAACCAGCCACTGGGCCGCCTGCTGTCGTGTGGCCTGGTTCCGCTGGAACGCCTGCCGCAATTGATCGCGGACGGCCACCTGCGCGCGCTGGCGGTCTCGGCCTCCAGCTACACCACCAGCGAGCATGTGACCTTCTGCCAGGCGCAGGACCAGCTCCAGCCCTGGGTGCGCAACCAGCGCAAGGCCGCCGCCGCCCAGATCACGCACGCGCACCTGCTGGCCTCCTCGGCCATTCCCTTCATCTTTCCGGCCACGCCGCTGCCGCTGGACGGCGCCACCGAATACTTCGGCGACGGCTCCATGCGCCAGACCGCACCGCTGGCGCCCGCCATCCACCTGGGCGCAGAGCGCATCCTCGTCGTGGGCGCGGGCCGGCGCACCGAGCCGCCGGCCAGGCCTCCGCCGGAAGGCGCAAGCTACCCGTCGCTGGCCCATATCGCGGGCCACACGCTGTCGAGCATCTTCCTGGACGCCCTGTCCCTGGACGTGGAGCGCGCCGAGCGCATCAACCAGACCCTGGCCCTGATCCCGCCCGCCGACCGCGAACGCAGCCGGCTGCGCCCGCTGCAGTTGCTGGTCATCTCGCCCTCCGAGCGCATAGACGCCATCGCCGCGCGCCACGTGGGCCAGCTGCCGCTGCCCATGCGCACCCTGCTGGGCGCCCTGGGCGTGCGCCAGGACGCCAGCGACCCGCGCGGCGCCGCCCTGGCCAGCTACCTGCTGTTCGAGCGCAGCTTCACCCGCGAACTCATGGCCCTGGGCCGGCGCGACGCGCTGGCGCGGCGCAGCGATATCGAGCAGTTCCTGGGCTGGCAGCGCCCGCTGGTCGCCAACTGATGCCTGCAGCCAACAGGCCTGGCGCAGCGAAGGCCCTCAACAACTCCCCGTATGTCCGCCTGCACGGAAAAGCCATCGCCGCCCCACAACCGCCCAGCCCTTCTAGAATGTCAGGTTCCCCCGAGAAAGCCGCCATCCATGACCGCACGCAAACTCTTCGTCACCACCGCCCTGCCGTACGCCAACGGCAACTTCCACATCGGCCACATCATGGAATACATCCAGGCCGACACCTGGGTGCGTGCGCAGCGAATGCAGGGCAACGCGGTCAACTTCGTGGGTGCCGATGACGCCCACGGCGCGCCCATCATGATTGCGGCCGAGAAGGCCGGCAAGACGCCCCAGCAGTTCGTGGCCGACATCGCCGCAGGCCGCAAGCAGTACCTGGACGGCTTCCACATCGCCTTCGACAACTGGCACAACACCGATGCGCCCGAGAACCACGCGCTGGCCCAGCAGATCTACAGGGACCTGAAGGCTGCCGGCTTCATCGAGACGCGCACCATCGAGCAGTTCTTCGACCCCGAGAAGAACATGTTCCTGCCCGACCGCTTCATCAAGGGCGAATGCCCGCGCTGCCACGCCAAGGACCAGTACGGCGACAACTGCGAGGTCTGCAGCGCCGTCTACGCGCCCACCGACCTGATCAACCCCTACTCGGCGCTGTCCGGCGCCAAGCCCGTGCTCAAGAGCTCGGAGCATTTCTTCTTCAAGCTGTCGGACCCGCGCTGCGTGGAATTCCTGACCGAATGGACCCAGGACGGCCAGCACGTGCAGCCCGAGGTGGCCAACAAGATCAAGGAATGGTTCAGCGTGCGCACCAACCCGGACGGCACGACCAGCGAGGGCCTGGGCGACTGGGACATCTCGCGCGACGCGCCCTACTTCGGCATCGAGATCCCCGATGCGCCGGGCAAGTACTTCTACGTCTGGCTGGACGCGCCCGTGGGCTACCTGGCCTCGCTCAAGAACCTGCTGGACCGCCGTGGCGAGGACTACGAGGCCTACATGGCCGACCCCGCGCTGGAGCAGTACCACTTCATCGGCAAGGACATCATCACCTTCCACACGCTGTTCTGGCCCGCCATGCTCAAGTTCAGCGGCCGCAAGACGCCCACCAAGATCTGCGTGCACGGCTTCATGACCGTGAACAACGGCGAGAAGATGAGCAAGAGCCGCGGCACCGGCCTGGACCCGCTCAAGTACCTGGGTCTGCAGATGAACCCCGAGTGGCTGCGCTACTACCTGGGCGCCAAGCTCAACGGCAAGAATGAAGACATCGACTTCAACCCCGATGACTTCATGGCCCGCGTCAACTCCGACCTGATCGGCAAGTACGTGAACATCGCCTCGCGCGCGGCCGGCTTCATCGCCAAGCGCTTCGACGGCCAACTGGGCACGGTCAGCGAAGACGGCCAGGCCCTGCTGGCCCAGCTGCGCGGCCAGAGCGAGGCCGTTGTCCAGGCCTTCGAGAACCGCGACACGGCCCGCGCCGTGCGCGAGATCATGCAGCTGTGCGACCGCGTCAACGAATACGTGGACGCCAACAAGCCCTGGGAGCTGGCCAAGCAGGAAGGCATGGACGCCCGCCTGCAGGACGTGTGCACCACCTGCATCGAGGCCTTCCGCCTGCTGACCATCTACCTGAAGCCCATCCTGCCGGCCGTGGCCGAACAGGTGGAAGGCTTCCTGAACGTGGCGCCGCTGCAGTTCGCCGACGCACAGAGCCTGCTGGGCGCCGGCCATGCCATCGGCCTGTACAAGCACCTGATGCAGCGCGTGGACGTCAAGCAGCTGGAGGCCCTGTTCGAAGCCCCCGAGCCCGTGGTCGAGAAGGTCCTGCCCGGTGGCGAGGAAATTGCCGAAACCATCAGCATCGACGACTTCGCCAAGGTGGACCTGCGCATCGCCAAGATCGTGGAATGCAAGCCCGTGGAAGGCTCGACCAAGCTGCTGCAGCTCACGCTGGACGTGGGCGAAGGCAAGACACGCAACGTGTTCTCCGGCATCTCCAGCATGTACCAGCCCGAGCAGCTGCAGGGCAAGCTCACCGTGATGGTGGCCAACCTGGCACCGCGCAAGATGAAGTTCGGCATCTCCGAAGGCATGGTGCTGGCCGCCAGCCACGCCGATGAGAAAAGCAATCCCGGCATCTATGTGCTGGAGCCTTTCCCAGGCGCCACCCCCGGCATGCGTATCCACTGAAGCAAGCCATCCATGTCCCGCAAGCCCTCACGGTCCCCGGCCCTGGGGGCTTTTCTTTGCCTGTGCGCCACCGCCCTGCTGTCCGGCTGCACCGTGGTGGCCGTGACGGCCACGGCGGTCAGCGTCACGGCCTCGGCCGTGGGGCTGGCCGCGGATGCGGCCGTGGGCACGGCAAAAATCGTCGGCAAGGGAGTGGGCAAGGCCGTCGATGCGATGAGCGATGACGGGGCAGCCGCAGACAACAGCGGCATCACGGTCCGCTACCGCACGCCCGATGGGCAGCCCCTGACGCCCTGAGGCTACTGCCCGGCGTAGCGCCCGGGCCGGTGGCTCACGGCCAGGAACACGCCCATGATCACGGCCGCCAGCACCGACCAGGCCACACGCTCGAAGGGCACCACCCACAGCGCCAGCAGCACCACGCAGCAGTCGATGGCCATCTGCACCTTGCCGGCGCGGATGCCGTAGCGGTCCTGCAGGTAGAGCGAGGCGATGGTGGCGCCGCCCAGGCTGGAGCGGTGGCGCGCCAGGAACAGCAGGCCCGAGCCCATGAGCAGGCCGCCCGCAATGGCGGCAAAGGCCGGGTGCAGGTAGTCGATGTGGATGAGGCGCGGCCCCATTTCGGTGATCAGCGACAGCGCGCCCACGCAGATGAAGGTCTTGACCGTGAAGGTGCGGCCCACGCGCGTCCAGGCAAACCAGTAGAACGGGATGTTGATCGCGAAGAAGATGAGGCCGAACGGCCAGCCCGTGGCGTAGTGCAGCACGAAGGCCAGGCCCGCCGTGCTGCCCGTCAAAAGCCCCGCCTGGGCGAACATCATCATGGCGATGCCCACGAACAGGGTTCCGGTGAAGAGGGCCTGGACATCCTCGAAGAGGCCATGGCGCAGCGAAGCGGTGGCCGAAACAGGCGCAGCGGGTAGGGAGGGCGTGGACATTGTCGGGGTGATGACAGATCTATCGTCGCAAAGGCCCCGGTTCGGGGCCTTCACCGTACCCATGGGGTGTCATAGGTACAAACCCGGATTCTAGAGACTGTTGCCCCGGCGCGCTGTGGCGTGCAGGGTACAGCGCGCCGCAGGGGCTTGCAGGAGCTTGCAAGGGCCTGTTGTCAGGCTCCGCCGTGCAGTTTCTCGCGGCCGGCGCTGCGCAGCACGCGGCCGTCGGGGCCGAAGGTCACGGTGAACTCCATGTCGCGCGTGGGGGGATCGATGTAGTTCCAGTCCCAGTCGGTTTCCTGCTTGAGCTGGTAGGTGGTGACCTTGGCAGGCTTGCCCAGCATGCGGCGCACCTGCTCCTCGTCCATGCCGGGGCGGATTTTCTCGAAGTTGTGCGGCGCCAGCACCTGGCGCAGCGCGCTCATGCGGCCATCGGTGCCGATGGTGATCATGTAGTTGCGGCTGCCGGCGGGCTGGCGGTTGTACTCGAAGGTGCGCGAGCCGTCGGGCTCGGTCCAGATGCGTTCGGGCTCGCCAAAGCGGGCGCGGACGTCGGCCTCGGTGGACAGGCCTTCTTCGAGTTCCTTGATGTTTTGGGGATCGCAGCCGGGCAGCCCAAGCATGCCCATCACGGCCACGGCAACGCCCAGAAGACGGGAGACTAGGTTCATCGGCGGTGTCCCGGTAAAATCACGCGATTCAAGAGGTTATCAGTCTATGTCATTCTTTCGCCGCCCCGATTACCGTTCCGACGCCACGAACTTCATCAACGAGCTGAAGAAGCAAAAGCCCGAGCTGCCCAGCCAGCAGCTGGCCGGCCGCTCGCTGCTGTGGGACAAGGACGTGAACCACGAAGTCTGGGAAGACCTGCGCGCCGGCCGCGTGGACCAGAAACCCTACGTCTACCAGACGAACTCCTGATTTCGGCTGCAATGACACATCAGCCTGTTTCGCTGTGGCACCGTGCGCATGCAGCTGATGCCTGCGCAGCAAGGCATGGCCGAGGCTGAGTCCGCACTGGCGCCTGCGGGCGCCGGCGCCGCATCCCCCGCTCCTGGCGACGATTCACCGGTCGTGATCGACCAGGTGGCTTTGGCGCGCCTGTACGGCGAGCCGCTGTTCGCCCTGCCGCAGGACCTGTACATCCCGCCCGATGCGCTGGAGGTCTTCCTCGAAGCCTTCGAAGGGCCGCTGGACCTGTTGCTGTACTTGATCCGCAAGCAGAACTTCAACATCCTCGACATTCCCATGCTGGACGTGACGCGCCAGTACATGCGCTATGTCGACGAAATCCGCAGCCGCAACCTCGAGCTGGCGGCCGAGTACCTGCTGATGGCGGCCATGCTCATCGAGATCAAGTCGCGCATGCTGCTGCCGCCCAAGAAGCAGGACGATGGCGAGGAAGCCGAGGACCCGCGCGCCGAACTGGTGCGCCGCCTGCTGGAATACGAGCAGATCAAGCTGGCCGCCCAACAGCTGGGCCAGGTGCCGCACTACGGGCGCGACTTCCTCCGGGCCCAGGTCCATATCGAGCAGAACCTGCAGCCGCGTTTCCCCGATGTGGACGTGGCCGAGCTGCAATCGGCCTGGCGCGACATTCTCAAGCGTGCCAAGCTTGTGCAAAGCCACAAGATCACGCGCGAGGAACTCTCGGTGCGCGAATACATGAGCCAGGTGCTCAAGGCCCTGCAGGGCCGGCGCTTCGTCGAGTTCGAGACCCTGTTCCAGCCAGAGAAGGGATCGACCGTGCTGGTCGTGACCTTCATCGCCCTGCTGGAGCTGGCCAAGGAAACGCTGATCGAGATCACCCAGGCCGAAGCCTTTGCGCCCATCTACGTGCGCCTGGCCTATACGCCCGTCTAGCGGGCACGGATACAGGCACGCGCACACCGACAGGCCGGCACCACCGGCCTCCATGCACCATGACTTACAGCGTCAAAGAAATCTTCTACACCCTGCAGGGCGAGGGCGGCCAGGCCGGCACGCCGGCCGTGTTCTGCCGCTTTGCAGGCTGCAACCTCTGGACCGGCCGCGAGCAGGACCGCGCCAGCGCCATCTGCCAGTTCTGCGACACCGACTTCGTGGGCACCGACGGCACGCTGGGCGGCAAGTTCGCCACGGCCGACGCCCTGGCCGAACGCATCCTGTCCCAATGGCCGGCCGGCGACAGCCGGCACCGCATGGTGGTGCTGACCGGGGGGGAGCCCCTGCTGCAGGTGGACGCGCCCCTGATCGCGGCCCTGCATGCGCGCGGCTTTCGCATTTCCGTGGAAAGCAATGGCACCGTGGCCGCGCCCGAGGGCATCGACTGGCTGTGCATCAGCCCCAAGGCGGGCGCCGACTGGGTGCAGCGCAGCGGCCAGGAGCTCAAGCTGGTCTGGCCGCAGCCCGGCTTCGATCTGCAGGCCATCGAGGCCGGCACCCGTTTCGACCACTATTTCCTGCAGCCCATGGACAACGTCCTGCAGGCCGACAACACGGCCGCCTGCATAGCGCAATGCCTGCAGCACCCGGCCTGGCGCCTGAGCCTGCAGACCCACAAGCTCACCGGCATCCGCTGATTTTTGCCATGCAGTTCACCGTTCACCAGCGCTTTTTCTTCGACGCCGCCCACACGCTGGAGCGCGCCATCGAGACCGAGAGCAGCCGCCGCATCCACGGCCACACCTACTACGCCGAAGTCAGCGTCACCGGCCCGCGCAACCCGGACAACGGCATGGTGATCGACCTGGGCTACCTGCGCTCGCGCCTGAAGACTCTGGGCGACGCGCTGGACCACCGCTTCCTCGACGAAATCCCCGGCCTGGGCAAGCCCACGCTGGAAAACCTGTGCCTGTTCATTGCCGATTCCCTGGCCGACCTGCAGCCCGCTCCCAGCCGCATCCGCGTATGGCGCGACAGCATCGGCGATGGCTGCGTGCTGGATCTGGGCTGACCTCAAGCCAGGCCTGCCAGAGAGCCGCCCCCGAAGAGCAACTCCACGGCCATCATGGGTTTGGCGGTTCGCAGATAGACTTGGTGGCTTTTTTTGCCAGTCCCCGCCACCGTCAAGATCGCGCCCAAGCGCCCCCTCGAGAGACAAAACATGTTCCGCACCCTGCTCAAATCCAAGATCCACCGCGTCAAGACCACGCAATGCGAGCTGCACTATGAAGGCTCCTGCGCGATCGACGAGGACCTGCTGGACGCCGCCAACATCGTCGAGAACGAGCAGGTGCACATCTGGAACATCGACAACGGCGAGCGCTTCGTCACCTATGCCATCAAGGGCCAGCGCGGCAGCGGCATGATCTCGGTCAACGGTTCGGCCGCGCGCCGTGCTGCCGTGGGTGATCTGCTGATCATTGCGTCCTTTGCCCAGGTGCATGAGACCGACGTGGCCGAGCACCGGCCCCAGCTGGTCTTCGTGGACGATGCCAACCGCCAGGTCGAGCTGCGCCACCACGTGCCCACGCAGCAGCTGTGAGCTGCGCTGCGGTGTGACAATCGCGCGATGACTCAATCGCTTGCCGCCCGCAGCCTTGCGGCTGTGTGGCACCCCTGCACCCAGATGAAGCGGCACGAGGCCGCACCCCCCATCGCCATCGCACGTGCCCAGGGCCCCTGGCTCCACGACACCGAAGGACGCCGCTACCTGGATGGCGTCAGCTCCTGGTGGGTCAACCTCTTCGGCCACAGCCATCCGCACATCCAGGCCGCGCTCACCGACCAGCTCGCCCGGCTGGACCATGTGATGCTGGCCGGCTTCACGCACGCGCCCGTGGTGGAGCTGTCCGAACGACTGGCCACGCTCACCGGCTTGGGCCACGCCTTCTACGGCAGCGACGGCGCATCGGCCACCGAGATCGCCCTCAAGATGAGCGCGCACTACTGGCGCAACCTGGGCCGCCCCGCCAAGAGCCGTTTTGCCGGCCTGGCCGGCGGCTACCACGGCGAAACCGTGGGCGCGCTGGCCGTGACCGATATTCCCATCTTCCGCAAAGCCTATGCCCCCCTGGTGCGCCTGGCCGACACCGTGCCCAGCCCCGATGCACGCGGCGCGCAAGGCGGCGAAAGCCCGGTCGATGTGGCACGGCGCGCCGCCGAAGGCCTGCGCCAGTGGCTGGAGCAGCACCACGAGACCACGGCCGCACTCATCGTCGAGCCGCTGGTGCAGTGCGCGGCCGGCATGGCCATGCACGACCCCGAATACCTGCGCCTGGCGCGCGCCCTGTGCGACCGCTACGAGGTGCACCTGGTGGTGGACGAGATCGCCGTGGGCTTCGGCCGCACGGGCAGCATGTTCGCCCACCAGCAGGCCGGCATACGGCCGGATTTCATCTGCCTGTCCAAGGGCCTGACGGGCGGCACGCTGGCCCTGTCGGCCGTGCTGACCACCGAGGCCGTCTACGCCGCCTTCTACGACGATTCCGTGGCGCGCGGCTTCCTGCACTCGCACTCGTACACCGGCAACCCGCTGGCCTGCCGTGCGGCCCTGGCCACGCTGGAGCTGTTCGAGCAGACCGATGCCATCAACGCCAACCTCGCGCTGGCGCAAACGCTGGACGGCGCCTTCGCCCCTTTGAACCAGCACGCCCGCGTGCGCCACGCACGGCGCCAGGGAATGATCTGGGCCTGGGATGTGCAGACCTCGCTGCCCGACTTCTCGCGCCGCTACAGCGCAGCCGCGCTGGAGCGCGGGCTGCTGCTGCGCCCTATCAGCAACACCCTCTACGCCATGCCTCCCTATTTGCTGGACGAAGAAGCCGTGCTGCACCTGGCGGCCAGCGCGCTGGCGGCCCTTGAAGACACCCTGGCCCAGGAGAACCATTCGTGAACGCCCACCGCACCATTGGCTGCTTTGTCACCGGCACCGACACGGGCGTGGGCAAGACCCTGGCCTCCTGCGGGCTGCTGCATGCGCTGGCCCGCCACCATGCCCGCGTGGTGGGCATGAAGGCCGTGGCCGCAGGCGCCGAGCCCGACGGCCAGGGCGGCTGGGCCAACGAGGACACGCTGGCGCTGCGCGCCGCCTCCACCCTGGCCGTGCCGCCCGAACTCGACAACCCCGTGCTGCTGCCCGATCCCATGTCGCCGCACATCGCCGCGCAGCGCGCGGGCCGCTCCATAGAGATCGCACACATCGTGGACAGCTACCGGCGCCTGGCCGAACAGGCCGACGCCGTGGTGGTGGAAGGCGCGGGCGGCTTTCTCGTGCCGCTGTCCGACCAGCTCTCGGGCGCCGACCTGGCCTGCGCGCTGGACCTGCCCGTGGTCATGGTCGTGGGCCTTCGGCTGGGCTGCCTGAACCACGCCGCCCTCACGGCCGAGGCCATCCGCGCGCGCGGCCTGCGCCTGGCCGGCTGGATTGCCAGCCGCGTGGACCCCGCCATGCTGGTGCCCGAGGAAAACATGGCCTGGCTGCGCCAGCACCTGGACCGGCAACTGCAGGCGCCGCTGCTGGCCGACATCCCCTTCCAGCAGCACCCCGACCCGCGCGCCACCACCTACACCCTGCCGGAGCAATGGCAATGAGCGGCTCCTGGCTGGACGACATCCCCGCGCGCATCGCCGAGCTCGACGCGGCCCACCTGCGCCGCCGCCGCCGCGCCACGGCGCCGCTGCAGGGCGCCGCCAGCGGCGCCCACATGGAGGTGGACGGCCACCCCATGCTGGCCTTTTGCAGCAACGACTACCTGGGCCTGGCCGGACACCCCACCCTGGTGCGCGCCGCCTGCGCGGGCGCCCAGGCCTTTGGCGTGGGCTCGGGCGGCTCGCCCCTGGTCAGCGGCCACAGCACGGCCAACGCCGCGCTGGAGGAACAGCTGGCGCACTTCGTGCAGCTGCCGCGCGCGCTCTACTTCTATGCGGGCTACGCCACCAATGCCGGCATCGTGCCGGCCCTGGTGGGCGCGGGCGATGCCCTGTTCTCCGATGCGCTCAACCACGCCTGCCTGATCGACGGCGCACGCCTGTCGCGCGCCCAGGTCCACCGCTATGCCCATGCCGACCTGGGCGACCTGGCCGCGCAACTGGCCGCCAGCACGGCCCGGCGCAAGCTGGTCATCAGCGATGCCGTGTTCAGCATGGATGGCAACGTGGCCGACATCCGCGGCCTGCTGGCGCTGTGCGAGCAGTACGACGCGCTGCTGCTGCTCGACGACGCGCATGGCTTCGGCGTGCTCGGCCCACAAGGCCGGGGCAGCCTGGCCGAGGCGGGACTGACGGGCGCAAATGCCTCGCCCCGCGTGCTCTACATGGCCACGCTGGGCAAGGCCGCTGGCGTGGCCGGTGCCTTTGTCGCAGGCAGCGACATGCTGGTCGAGTGGCTGCTGCAAAAGACGCGCAGCTACATCTTCGCCACGGCCGCGCCGCCCATGCTGGCCAGCGCTCTGCAGGCCAGCGTGGCCCTGATCGAGGCCGAGGACGAGCGCCGCGAGGCCCTGGCCGAACGCATTGCCGAGCTGCGCGCCGGCCTCACGCCGCTGCTGGCGCGCACGGGCTGGCAGTTGCTGCCTTCGCGCACCGCCGTGCAGGCCCTGGTCATAGGCTCCAACGCCACGGCCCTGGCCGTGATGGAAGGCCTGCGCGAGCGCGGCCTGTGGGTGCCCGCCATCCGCCCGCCCACCGTGCCCGAAGGCACGGCGCGGCTGCGCATCGCGCTGTCGGCCTCCCACACGCGCATCGACGTGCAGCTGCTGCTGACGGCGCTGGACGAGGTCTCGCGCCTGGCCCCACCCCTGCCCTGAATCCCTCTTCACCACCGGAACGGAGACATCCATGCCCCATCTCTACGTCGAATACACCGACAACCTCGCCGGCCTGCCCGGCCAGCAACTGCTGACCGAACTCAACGCCTTCGTCTGCGGCCACCCCAGCATCCTGGACGAGGCCGACGTCAAGGCCCGCCTGCTGCCGGTCAGCCAGTTCGAGATCGGCTCGGCACCGGCCAACCGCGGCTTCGTCCACGTGCAGCTGCGCCTGCTGGCGGGCCGTACCGACACGGCCAAGAAGGAACTGTCCGAAGGCATTGCCGCGGTGCTGCGCCGCCTCACGCCCCAGCCGGCCGGCATGATGGTCCAGCTCAGCGTGGAAATCGCCGACATGGACAAGCCCAGCTACTACAAGGGTCGCCTGTAAGGCAGGCGCCGGGCCTTGTCCGCCGTGAGCACCCGCGCACGCTGCGCGCAATGCCTGCGCCCTGAGCGCACCTGCCTGTGCCCCCTGGTGCAGCCGGTGCCGCATGCGGTGCAACTGCTGGTGCTCCAGCATCCCGAGGAAGAACTGCAGGCCAAGGGCACGGGCCGGCTGCTGCACCTGTGCCTGCCCGCCAGCCGCCTGGCGGTGGGCGAGGCCTTCGAGCCAGCGCAGTTGCAGGCACTGCTGCACGCGCCCTGGCAGTCGGGCGACGCCCCGCGACAGGCCGTACTGCTCTATCCGGAAACACCGCACGGCGACCAGCTGGGCCTGGCCAGGCAAGCGCCCTGGCCGCAGCCCGCGCCATGCCCCGAGGACCTGCGCCTGGTGGTGCTGGACGCCACCTGGCGCAAGAGCCGCAAGATGCTCTACCTCAACCCCGGCCTGCAGGCCCTGCCCCGCCTGGCACTGCAGGGCGACCTGCCCGCCTCGCGCTACGGCGCCCTGCGCAAGGCCCATGCGCCGGGCCAGCTGTCCACGCTGGAGGCAGCGGCCTGCGCGCTGCAACGGCTGGCGCCTGCCGGCCCGTCTCTGCAGCCGCTGCGCGATGCGCTCGAGGGGCTGCTGGCCCTGCATGCCCGGCACAGGCCCGAATGAAAAAACGCCTCGGGGAACGAGGCGTTTTTCATGGCAGCCGGCCGTGCTTCAGTTTTCCGGCGTGATCCTGGCGAACTTGACCAGTTCGGCGTACTTGCCCATGTCGGTACGGATGATCTGGGCCAGGTTTTCGTCGCCCGTGGGGGCAATGATGCCCGCCCCTTCCAGGCGCGCGCGCATCGCCGGATCGGCCAGGCCCGCCTTCAAGGCCTTCTGCAGGCTGGCCACCACATCGGCAGGCAGGTCCTTGGGACCCGCCAGCCCGAACCAGCCGCTCAGCGCATAGCCCTTGAGCGCTGCGTTCTCGCCCAGTGCGGGCACGTCCTTCATCATGGCGATGCGGTGGGCCGTGGTCACGCCCAGGGCCTTGATCTTGCCGCTCTGGATGAACGGAGCCGCCACCGAGGGAGAGACGATGGCGAAGTCCAGGTTGCCGCCCGCCAGGTCGCTGGTCATCGCGGCCGAGCCCTTGTAGGGCACATGGACGATGTCCACCCCGGCCATCTTCTTGATCAGCTCGCCCGAGAAATGCGGCGTGGACCCGATGCCCGGGCTGCCGTAGCTGTACTTGCCGGGATGGGCCTTGGCCAGGGCGATGAACTCGTCGATGGTCTTGGCCGGCATCTTGGTGCCGGCCACCCACAGGTTGGGCAGCACGCCGGTCAGCGCGATGCCGGTCAGGTCCGTGGCCGGGTCGTATTTCTGCGCGGCGTTGACGAACTTCGTGCCCGCCAATTCGTTGCTGGAGCCTGCGAGCAGGGTATAGCCGTCGGCCTTGGCACCGACCACGCGCTGCGCGGCCACCACGCCGGCGGCACCGGGCACGTTGTCGACCACGACGGTCGCATTGAGGTGCTTGGCCAGGATGTCACCCACCACGCGCCCCACCAGGTCGACCGAGCCGCCTGCCGCGTAGCCGACGACGACGCGAATGGGCTTGTTGGGATAGGTGGTCTGGGCGCACAGCGGGCCCGCCGCCAGGACAGCCGCGGCGCTGATCAGCGCGCGGCGGGAAATATGGAATTCATGCATGGATCGATCTCAGGAGAGGCAGGCATCAGCCAACAATCAAAATGATATTGCTCAACAATATTCACCGATTGTCTGACATTGCCTTGTGGAATCCATCCCTGAAAACCATGAGTTCCGCCCGTGGCCCTGGCCTGCAATTCAGCGCAGGACCGCCGGCAGCCAGCCGCGCAGGCTGTTGACGAAGGCCCAGCCCTGCACGCGTGGCAGGTCGTCCAGCCGCACCGGGTGCTCCACCACGCGGCCCTCGTCCAGCGCCACCGCGCGGCCCACGCCGGGCAGCAGGCCGCTGGACAGCGGCGGGGTCACCCAGCGGCCCGCCAGCAGCACGGCGATGTTGCCGCGCGTGCCCTCGGTGATCTCGCCGTCCTCGTTGTGGAGCACGGTGTCGAACACCGAGGCATCGGTGGGCTGCAGGCTGTCGTAGTGCGCGCGGCGCGAGGTCTTGAAACGCACCCAGTCGCCACGCGCCACCGCATTGGCGATGGGCCGGTCGGCCAGCGCCAGCCGAACAGGCGTGGCCGAAGGCGGCAGCGGCGCCGCCTGGGTCTGTATCCGCCCCGTGGCATCCAGCGCCAGGCGCACGCGCCAGTGGCCGCTGGCGTGCGCCTGGCGCAGTTGCTGCAATGCCTGCTCCAGCACGGCATCCGTGCAGGGCCGGCCGAAATGCCGCGCCGCGTCCTGCATGCGCGTCACATGGCGCTGCAGGTGGATGAAACCGCCATCCCGCAGGGCCAGGGTTTCCAGAATGTCGAAATCGAAGTCCGTATCCGCCATGGCTGCACGCCCTTTCACACCTTGTCCAGAAAAGCCCTCTTGTGGCGCCATTCCTGCCATTCGGCAGGCGCCTCGGCGCCCGAGGTGATGCCGCTGCCGATGCCGCAGCGCAGTTCCGTGCCACGCGCCACCACCGTGCGTATGGGCACATTGAAGGTGGCGTGCACGCGCCCCGCGGTGGTGCCGGGCCGCACCACGCCCACGGCCCCGCAGTAGACGCCGCGCGGACCCGATTCCAGCTCGTGGATGAGCCGCATGGCCTGGCGCTTGGGCGCGCCCGTGATGGAGCCGCAGGGAAACAGCGCCGCAAACACGTCCGCCAGGCCGGTGCCGGGCCGCGTGCGCGCCTGCACGTCGGACGTCATCTGCCACACGGTGGGCAGGGGTTCGGCATGGAACAGGCGCGGCACCTGGACGCTGAAAGGCTCGGCAATGCGCGAGACATCGTTGCGCAGCAGGTCCACGATCATCACGTTCTCGGCCCGCTCCTTGGGCGAGGACCGCATGGCCTGGACATTCGCCTCGTCCTGTGCAGGCGTGGCGCCACGCGGCGCCGTGCCCTTCATGGGGCGCGTGAGGATGCGCTCGCCATCCCAGTCGAAGAACAGCTCGGGCGAGACGGACAGCACCTGCTCGTCGCCGCTGTCCATGCAGGCCACGTAGCCGCCGGGCTGGGCACGTCGCAGCGCGGCGAACAGCGATGGGATGTCGCCCAGCAGCCGGCCCATGAACTGGGCCGTGTAATTGATCTGATAGCAGTCACCGGCCGCAATCGCCTCGTGGATGCGCGCAATGGCGGCATCGAAATCGGCACGCTCCAGGCCGGGCTGCCATTGCGCCTGAGATTGCACCTGAGATTGCGCCTGAGGGCCGGTCTCGACCGCGTCCGCGTCTTCAGGCCAGGGCCGGGGGCCGTCGAAGACGGCAAACCAGGCCAGCGGCTCGCCTGGCGGCGTGGCATGCAAGGCGCCCGCGTAGGCCGCGTCAAACGCCGCCGCCGCCTCGTAGCGCACCCAGCCCAGGCACCACAGGCCGGCCTGGGCGGCCTGCTGCACGGCGTCAAGCACACCGCGCACCTGCTCGGGCACATGGGCTGCCAGGCTGCGCAGCGGCGGCCCGAAGCCATGGCGCAGCCGGGCGGCCGAGCCGTCATGGGGGTTGGGAAAATCGATCAGAAACTTCACAAAACGGCCGTCAACGCATTGCTGTACTTGCATCAGCAGCTTCGCTATCGATAGCAGCCACTGACACGGGGCCGCCCAGTGTAGAGCGAGGGAAACAAAAAAGCGCCCCGAAGGGCGCCAAACCAAGCATCCCGAAAGGACGCTTTCCACCAACAGGTCCGGCACCATGCCGGACCCATATCCATTCACATCACTTCTGGGTGACGGTGTGCTGGCCTTCCAGACGGGCCACGGCCTCGCGGTAGGCAGGGCCGCTGCGCAGTTGCTGGTAGCGGGCCAGGCCGCGCTGGTATTCGGCCGAGTTGTAGCCGATTTCGCGGTCAGCCGAGGGCGAGGGCAGGTAGGTCATGCCTGCCTGGTGCCACATCTCGAGGTCGGCCAGCACTTCGGCGCGGCTCAGGCCTGCGGTGGCGGAGGACGAGGGGGAAACGGCTTCTTGGGCCATTGCAGTGCCGGCGAGGCCCAGGGTCAGGGCGGCCAGTGCAGCGGAGAGGGTACGCATGTCAGATCCTTTCAAAAGGCCGCTCGGCATTCATTTCCTCACGGCATGGACGTACTATGCGGCGCTGCAGCATTCTTCGTCTGTGCGTTTTCTCACGTGTTTTGGCATCCGGCCCGGGCGGCCCGCTGCCTTTTCACCCGTGCTCCCCTCGACAGAAGGCCGATTCACGCGTTCTAGAAACAGTGTTTTTCGCGGCTTGAAACAGCCGCGGCAGACAAGGCTCAGCGCGCTTCCTCGAGCAGCACGCGCAGGCCTTCGACATGGCAGATGCGCAGGTTGCGGCCTTCGCGCCGCAGCAGGCCCAGGCGCACCAGGCGCGACATCTCGCGCGCCACTTCCTCGCGGCTGGAGCCCAGCATCAGGGCCAGATCGGTCTGCCGGGGCGCGGGGGCGAGCAGGGCCTGCCCCTGCTCCTCCCCGGCCAGTTCGGCGCGCTCCAGCAGCAGGGCATGCAGTCGGCTGCGCACGCTGAGGGTTCCCAGATTGACCATGCGCCGCGCCAGCGTCACGGCCAGGCTGCTGAGCCGCACGATGAAGGCGCGCAGCACCAGGGGCTCGCTCATCAGCAGTGCTTCCACATCCTCGGGCGCGAGCGAGGCCACCAGGCTGGGTTCTCCCGCCTCGACGACCAGTGGTATGCCCCCGCATTCGTTTTGCTGCTGCTGCATCTGGCCGCCGACGAACATGCCTGTGGCAATTTCACCGAGCGTCAGCCCGCGTCCGTTCGCGGCATAGCTGCTGACGCGCAGGCTGCCGTGGACGAGCATGTACATGCGCTGGTCGGCATAGGCGCCCTCCAGCCTCTGGTGCGTGGCCAGTTGCTGCCAGCGGCATTGCGCCGCCAGTTCGGCCAGGCGCTCGTCGGACAGGCTTTGCAGCACATGGACCTGGCGCAGGCCCTGCCAGGCCACGGCGGGAAGAAGCGGAGATGTCTGTAAGGAACCGGACATGGTGCAACACCGTTGAAGCGCATCCGCAGGGCCTGTACGGTCCCTGTCGTCCGTCGCGGGAAGTACAGCATAGCGGGATCGCATAGACTCGTTGCGCGCCGGGAATCGCACTGTCCGGCTCCCCGGATGGCCGCACCGCGCAGCACAGAAAAAAGGGAGGGCTTCATGGAATCGAGCATCGAATCGGCACGACCACCCGCGCGCCCGCAGGCCACCGTGGCGGCCTGGGCGCAATCCGTGGAACAGGCGATCGCCAGCCAGCAATGGCATGGCGCGTGGCGTGCACTCATAGACGCCGCCCTGCCGGCCGAAACCGCCGTGCAGCAGAGCCTGCTGACTGCGCTGGACGCCTGGGATGGCCTCGCTGCCGATTCCGGCGCAGAGCCCCGCCGCGCGCTGGTGCAGCAGGCCTTCGACGCCCTGCATGCCGCCCATGCCCCGGGCCAGGCGCTGCAGGCCGATTCCGCACCTCCCAGCGCGCACCGTGCATACCGTGCGCACTGCATACTGGGACGGCAACTGGTCAAGCGCTACCGGCGCGGCGGCTTTGCGCTGGGACCGGTGGATGTGGCCGTGGAGCCCGGCACCATCCTCGGACTGGTGGGCGAGAACGGCAACGGCAAGACCACCTTGCTGCGCCTGCTGGCCGCCGATCTGGCGCCCGACGCGGGGCAGCTGGACTGGGGCGTTCCTGCCGCCGATGCCTACCTGCTGCGCACCCAGCTCGCCTATATCCCCCAGCGCCCGGCCGTCTGGAGCGGGCGCCTGATGGACCATCTGCAATTCGCCGCGCGCAGCCATGGCGCCGTGGGCCCACGCAACATCTGCCTGGTACAGCTGGTCATCGCGCAGCTGGGGCTGCGCGCCTTCCGGGGCCACCAGTGGAAGCAGCTGTCCTCGGGCTACAAGATGCGCTTCGAGCTGGCGCGCGCCCTGCTCTGCCGGCCGCGCGTGCTGCTGCTGGACGAGCCGCTGGCCAACCTGGACATCAACGCCCAGCAGACCCTGTTGACCGATCTGCAGTCGCTGGCGCGCTCGCCCTGGCAACCCATGGCCCTGGTGCTGAGTTCACAGCAGCTGTACGAGGTGGAAAAGGTGGCCGACCAGGTGCTGTTCCTGGAGCAAGGCCAGCCGCGCAGCGTCCAGCAGAGCTTTGCCGCCATGCAAGGCTGCGCCATCGAGTTCGAGACCGGCTGGGCCATGGCGCAACTGAAACCCTGGCTGGACCGGCTGCCATCCCATACGCACCAGCTCAGCGGCCAGACCCACATCGTGAGTTTTCACGTGCCCTTCACGGCAGCGCAGTTCCTGGCGCAGGCCGTGCAGGCACAGATGCCCGTGCGCTATTTCCGCGACATCACCGCATCCACCCGCCGCCTGTTCGTGAGGGACTGAGCCATGCCACGTTTTTCCGATATGACGAACCGCTGGGACCAATGGGTGCTGATGCGCTGCCCCCTGCTGTGGCAGTTGCGGCTGCACTGGTATCTGCCGCTGGCGCTGCTGTGGTGCGTGCTGGTGCTGGGCATCTGGGTGCAATGGATGGCCGAACCCGCGCGCTGGATGGGCTCCCTGCCCGGCGTTGCGTCCACGGCACAGCAAACGCCCGAGCAATTGGCACTGGACATCGGCTCCGTCGTGGCCTGGATCGTGGCGATCGGCCTGGCGCTGTGGTGGTTGCTGCGCGTGCGCATCCACAACCGCTGGCGCGAACACGCCCCCGTGGGCCGCTGGGGCCTGTGGTGGGAGTACCTGTGGGGAGCCTTGTTCCTATCGCTATTGTTCGCGCCTGCGATCGCCTTTTCGCCCATCTATGAAATGCGGATGCAGCGCCAATGGTCGGACACGGATGTCAGTGCACAGATCCAGACTGTCGAGCAAGTCGCCGCCCTGGAGGCGCTTGCCGCGCCACGCCAGGCGGCCATGCTCGTGGAATGGATACGTGTGCTGCGCGAGGAAGAGGTCGATCCGGCGAAGTACCCGGGCATCCAGGCCCTGGTCTGGTTGATGCGCGGAGACCAGGCCGCGATTGCCCAGACACTCGAGCGCTACGGCCAGCCATTGCAGGCCAGAGGCTATGTGCGCCAGTCTGCCAGCTCCGCGCAGGACCAGGCTGAGCACCTGCTGGCCAGCTACCGCAGCGCGCTGCAATCCCCCCTGGCCCAGGAATGGCGCGCCTACCTGGCAGCGAACCCGCAACCAGAGACTGGCGAGAAGGTATCCAGAGCGCAGAACTCCAACTGCAAACCACCCCTGGGTCGCAGCAGGCCTTTGGATCTGGAGCCGGATCCGCGCAAATGCTTCGGTACCTATCTGGCCCAGAGCAACCGTGAGTGGCTCATGCTGCTGGAGAGGTTCGACAGCCGGTGGAGCCCGCCGCAGCATGTGCAATGGCAGCACCCGCGCTACGGCCTGGCCCTGCCGGCTTACCAGGAAAGCCATCTGCGGCGCGCTGACAGGTCCCGCGACGACGAATGGCCAAGGATGTCCCAGTTGCTGGCGGCAGTCAGCGCTGGCTTCTTCCTCGCCTTGGCCCTGGTGCTGGTGCGCCTGATGCCCGCCATGCAGCTGGTGGCCTGGGGCGCATGCCTGGTCCTGACCTTGCTTGGCAGCGTGCTGGCCGGGATGCTGGGAATCACCAACCTCTATGTGCTGGGGCTGTTTCCCGCCGCGCTGATATCGGTCGCCTGGATGCGCATCCGTCTGCTCAAGCGCCCCTGGGCCGGCGCGGTGCTGCTGGCCCTGGGCATGTCGCTGGCCCTGATATGGCTCGCCGCCGCCTGGTCTGAGTGGTCCAGACTGCTGTTGCCACGCCCTACCGGCAGCGCAGGCCCTTGGACGGATACCCAGCACTGGCTGGACCTGCTGATGGGAGCGCCTGCCGTGGCAGCCAGCACGGCCCTGCTCGTGGCCCTGCTGTCTCCGCTGTGGCGCCGATGGCGTGGCCTGCCCGAAAGGTGACGGAACAGCAAAGGACAGCTCAGGGACAGGTGCCCCCGGCGCGCATCGCATAGACTCGCGGCAATTCCATCCCCCTCCGAGCGCCCCATGACCCAAGCCCCCGTCACCGCCGGCACGCCCTACGGCACCATCCCTCCCGCCTCGCCGCTGCCCCAGCGCCGCCCCGTGAGCCTTCCGCGCCTGGCGCAGATGCGCGAGGCCGGAGAGAAGATCACCATGGTCACCGCCTATGACGCCACCTTCGCGGCCGTGGCCGATGCAGCCGGCGTGGAGTGCATCCTGGTCGGCGATTCGCTGGGCATGGTCTGCCAGGGCCTGCACAGCACCGTGGGCGTGTCGCTGCAGGACATGTGCTACCACACGGCCAGCGTGGCGCGCGGGCTGCACCGCGTGCAGGGCACGGCCTGGCTGATCGCCGACATGCCCTATGGCAGCTATGCCGAAAGCCGCGAGCAGGCCATGCGCAGCGCCTGCGAGCTGATGCAGGCCGGCGCCCATATGGTCAAGCTCGAAGGCGGCGGCTGGACCGCGCCCACCGTGCAGTTCCTGGTCGAGCGCGGCGTGCCCGTCTGCGCCCACCTGGGCCTGACGCCGCAGACCGTGCATGCGCTGGGCGGCTACCGCGTCCAGGGCAAGAGCGACGAGGGCGCGGCCACGCTGCGCCGCCATGCGCTGGAACTGCAGGATGCAGGCGCCTCCATGCTGGTGCTGGAGATGGTGCCGGCACAGCTGTCGCGCGAACTCACGGCCGAGCTGCCGCACTGCCATACCATCGGCATCGGCGCGGGCAGCGGCACGGCCGGCCAGGTCCTGGTGCTGCACGACATGCTGGGCGTGAACCTGGGCAAGATGGCCCGCTTCGTGCACAACTTCATGGCCGATGCGGGCAGCGTCAAGGGCGCCTTCGAGGCCTATGTGCATGCCGTGAAGAACGGCAGCTTCCCCGACGACAGCAAGCACGCCTGGTAGTCCGGCAGGCTGCACGGTCCGTTTTTCCGCTTCCCGCTTCCCGTTCCCCCGCTTTCCCGCTTCCCCGCTTTCCCATGCAAATCGTCCACTCCATCGCCGACCTGCGCGCCATCCTGGCCAGCAAGGGCCGCCCTGCCTTCGTGCCCACCATGGGCAACCTGCACGATGGCCACCTGTCCCTGGTGCGCGCCGCGCGCCAGCACGGCGACATCGTCGTGGCCAGCATCTTCGTGAACCGCCTGCAGTTCCTGCCGCACGAGGATTTCGACAGCTATCCGCGCACCTGGGCGCAGGACTGCGCCAAGCTGGAGAGCGAAGGCTGCGACCTGCTGTTCGCCCCGCGCGAAGCCGATCTCTACCCCGAGCCGCAGACCTTCAAGATCCAGCCCGACGCGCAGCTGGCCGACATCCTCGAAGGCCATTTCCGCCCCGGCTTTTTCACGGGCGTGTGCACCGTGGTGATGAAGCTGTTCTCGGCCGTGTTCTTCGCCAGCGGCGGCGGCACGGCCGTGTTCGGCAAGAAGGACTACCAGCAGCTGCTGGTGATCCGCCGCATGGTCGAGCAGTTCGCCCTGCCCGTGAACATCGTGGCCGGCGACACGGCGCGCGCCGACGACGGCCTGGCGCTGAGTTCGCGCAACGGCTACCTGAGCCCCGATGAACGCCAGCAGGCCATGGCGCTGTCGCAGGCACTCAAGCAACTGGCCGACGCCACGCGCGCAGGCCAGGCTCCGCTGGCCGAACTGGAGGCATGGGCCATGCAGTCCCTGGCCGCACAGGGCTGGGAGCCCGATTACCTGACCGTGCGCCTGCGCCGTGACCTGCAGCCGCCGGCCGAGGGCGCGCAACTGGCCGGTGCACCACTGGTGGCACTGGGCGCCGCGCGCCTGGGCAAGACGCGCCTGATCGACAACCTGGAATTCTGATCCAGCGCAAAACCCTGACGGCCATGGCGGTCCAAGCTGGATGCCATGGCCAGGAAATTCCCCATCCACCCCGCCCATCCCGAGCGCACCTGCTGGGGTTGCGACCGCTACTGCGCCCGCGACGAGCTGGCCTGCGGCAACGGATCGGACCGCACACAGCACCCGGTGGAGATCTTTGGCGACGACTGGATGGAGTGGGGCCTGCCGCCCGAGCCGGCGGCAGACAACGCAGCCAGCCTGAAGGACGCGGCGCGCTGAAGTCGCCCACCCCACTTCAAGCGACCGCGGCCACCTCGGCGGCGAGCGCGTCCACCAGCCACTGCACCTCGGCCACGGCCGGCCGGTGCAGCGGCAGCAGCGCATGGACCTGGAAGGGAATGGAAAACGCCAGCGGCCGCACCACCAGCTGCGGCCCGGCGCAGGCACGCGCCGTCAGCGGATTGACGATGGCCACGCCCAGGCCATGCTGGACCATGGCGCAGACCGCCACGGCGCTGTGGGTCTCCAGGTGCAGCTGGCGCTGCACGCCGGCCTGCTCGAACACGGCATCGATCTGCTGGCGATAGGGATCGTCGCGCGCCAGGCTGACAAAGCTTTCCCCGGCAAAGTCAGCCACCTCCAGCACCGGCCTTGCGGCCAGCGCATGGCCTGCGGGCAGCACGGCCACCTCGTCCATGGCGGGCAGCGCAAGGGCACGCGTGCCGGGCGGCGCCTCGGCCAGCTCGGCCAGGCCCAGGTCGTAGCGCTGGGCGGCCATCCACTCCTGCAGCAGCGGCGCCTCCTGCGTGGCCACGCTGACGGCCACTGGGCCGTGCTCCGCATGCAGGCGCGCCAGCGCTGCAGGCAGCAGCGCATGGCTGAGGGCGGGCAGGCACAGCACGTTGATGCGCGCCTGGTGCGGTCGACCCAGGGCCAGCGCATGCTCCACCACCCGGTCCAGACCCTGCCAGCTGCGCTGCACTTCGGCCCACAGCGAGAGGGCGCGTGCCGTGGGCCGCAGCCGGCCCTGGGCACGCTCGAACAGCGCATAGCCCAGCAGGCTTTCCAGGCGCGCCAGTTCGCGGCTGACGGTGGGCTGGGAGCTGAACAGCATCTGCGCCGCCGCCGTGGCGCTGCCACTGAGCATGAGCGCGCGAAACACCTCCAGGTGGCGGTGGGAGATGCGGGGTTCGGGGGACGTGTGCGGCAGCTCGGGGTCTTGCATGGCCAGAGCATATCCAAATCAAATGGACACCATAAGAACAAGCATTGGACTGAATGACCCCAATCCGCCATCATGCGCGGCAGTTCCCCTGAAAGAGACACCATGTCCAATCCCTTCTCGCCCGCCCAGCTCTGGGCCCTGGCCGACCAGCACGGCACGCCGCTGTGGGTCTATGACGCCGCCACCATCCGCGCGCGCATCGCCCAGCTCAAGGCCTTCGACACCATCCGCTTTGCGCAGAAGGCCTGCTCCAACATCCACATCCTGCGGCTGATGCGCGAGCAGGGCGTGAAGGTGGATGCGGTATCGCGCGGCGAAATCCTGCGCGCGCTGGCCGCCGGCTACGCGGCCGGCCATGGCGACGACCTGCACAGCGACATCGTGTTCACCGCCGACGTGATGGACGAGGCCACGCTGGCCTGCGTGGCCGAGCACAAGGTGCCCGTGAACGCCGGCTCCATCGACATGCTGCACCAGCTGGCCCAGGCCTCGCCCGGCCATCCCGTGTGGCTGCGCATCAACCCCGGCTTCGGCCACGGCCACAGCAACAAGACCAACACGGGCGGCGAGCACAGCAAGCACGGCATCTGGCACAGCGACCTGCTGGCGGCGCTGCAGGCCATCCGCGACGGCGGCCTGAAGCTGGCCGGCCTGCACATGCACATCGGCTCGGGCGTGGACTACGGCCACCTGCAGCAGGTCTGCGGCGCCATGGTCGAGCTGGTGCGCGCCACCCGCCAGGCAGGCCATGACCTGCAGGCCATCTCGGCCGGCGGCGGCCTGTCCATTCCCTACCGCGATGGCGACGCCACCATCGACACCGCCCACTACCACGGCCTGTGGGATGCGGCACGCAAGGACGCCGAGGCCATCGTGGGCCACGCGCTGGGCCTGGAGATCGAACCCGGCCGCTTCCTGGTGGCCGAGTCGGGCGTGCTGCTGGGCCAGGTGCGCGCCACCAAGAATGCGGGCAGCAACCATTTCGTGCTGGTCGATACGGGCTTCAACGAGCTGATGCGCCCCTCCATGTACGGCAGCTGGCACGGCATGGAAGTGCTGCGCCGCGACGGCCAGGCCATGCCCCTGCGCGATGCCGTGGTCGCCGGCCCGCTGTGCGAATCGGGCGACGTGTTCACCCAGGGCGACGGCGGCGTGGTGCTGCCGCGCGCGCTGGCAGGCGCAGCGGTCGGCGACCTGCTGGTCATCCATGACACGGGCGCCTATGGCAGCTCCATGTCCAGCAACTACAACACGCGCCCGCTGGCCGCCGAGGTGCTGGTCGATGGCGACAGCGCCCGCCTCATCCGCCGCCGCCAGACGGTGGAGGAACTGCTGGGTCTGGAGCTGGGCCTGTAACTGGGCCTGTAACTGGGCATGTAGCGCGCCAGGCGCCAGGATTTCTGACGCAAAAAAGCCCCGGGGCCTTCCAGCTCCGGGGCTTTTTCATCGCCGGGCCGCCCCAAGATGAAAAGCGGCCCCCTCGGGGGGCAGTGGACCTTGCGCAGCAAGGGGAGCGTGTGGGCCATTTTTCATGGACACCGAAGAATCACTCGCCGCGTGGATCGCGCGCCATCAGGTGCTGCACGGCCTCGGCCGCCTGCAGCCGGCCGTCCAGCAGCTCGACCACGGTTTCGGTGATCGGCATCTCCACATTCAACAGCCGCGCGCGCGCCAGCACGGTGCGTGCGCTGTACACGCCCTCGGCCACATGGCCCAGCGAGGCCACGGCCTGCTCCAGCGTGCGGCCCTGGGCCAGCAGCAGGCCCACCTTGCGATTGCGCGACAGGTCGCCCGTGGCCGTCAGCACCAGATCGCCCAGGCCGGACAGGCCCATGAAGGTCTCCACCCGCGCGCCCAGGGCCAGGCCCAGTCGCGTCATCTCGGCCAGGCCGCGCGTGATCAGCGCGGCGCGGGCGTTCAGGCCCAGCTGCAGGCCGTCGCACAGGCCGGTGGCAATGGCCAGCACGTTCTTCACGGCGCCGCCCACTTCCACGCCCACGATGTCGGCGTTGGCGTAGACGCGCATGGCATCGCCATGGAAGGCCGCGACCAGGGCGTCATTGACCTCGGCATGCCGGCTGGCCGCCACCAGGGCCGTGGGCTGGTGGCGCGCCACCTCGGCCGCAAAGCTGGGGCCGCTGAGCACGCCGCACAGCAGATCGGGCGCCACCTCGGCGCAGACCTCGTGCGCCATCAGTCCATGGGCGGCGGCCGACGCGCCTGCGGGCACGGCCTCGAAGCCCTTGCACAGCCACACCACGGGCGCCCGCACATTGCGCAGGCGGCCCAGCCATTCGCGCAAGGCCGCCATGGGCGTGCCGATCACGATCAGGTCTGCCGCAGCCAGATGGCCGTCGATCTCGCCATGCACCACCTGCAGCGCGGCAGGCAGCGCCACGCCCGGCAGGTAGCGCGCGTTCTCGCCGCTGTCCCGCATGGCCTGCGCCTGGGCAGCGTCGCGCGCCCACAGCGTCACGACTCGTCCGTCATCGCGCGAGGCCGCGCTCATTGCCAGCGCCGTGCCCCAGGCGCCTGCACCAATCACCACAATGTTCATATCTGCCCGACGTTGAAGAAGCGACGTTGATGAAAAAAAGAGGCCCTCGGGCCTCTTTTCTTGTACCACAGCGATGCGACGCGCCTGGGCGCAAGTCTCATCGGCCGGGATGGGACCGGCTTACTGCGGCAGCGAGTTGCCGTCCGCCTGGGCGGCTGCCTGCTGCTGCTCGTACATGGCCTGGAAGTTGATCTCGGCCAGGTGCACGGGCGGGAAGCCGGCGCGTGTGACCACGTCGGCCACGTTGCCGCGCAGGTAGGGATAGATGATCTGGGGGCAGGCAATGCCGATCACGCCACCCATCTGGTCTTCGGGCACGTTGCGGATCTCGAAGATGCCGGCCTGCTTGGCCTCGACCAGGAACACGGTCTTGTCCTGGATCTTGGTCTGCACGGTGGCCGTCACGGCCACTTCGTAGATGCCTTCGGCCACGGGAGTCGCCTCGACGCCGAGCTGGATGTCCACGCTGGGCTGCTCCTGCTCCAGCAGGATGGCGGGCGAATTGGGCTGCTCCAGCGACAGGTCCTTGAGGTAGACGCGCTGGATCTGGAAGACGGGAGTGTCCTGTTCGGCCATGGAATCAGTCTTTCTGGGCAAAAAACCCTGGCACGGCGGCCAGGGCATCAAAAAAATCACCAACAAAATGCCCGCTGCCAATAGGTTGCGCAGCGGGCACCTGGGCCTGCATTATGCAGTGCCCGTGTTTCAGCTTTGCAGCATGGGCACCAGGCCACCGTCGGCGTCCAGCGCCATCAGGTCGTCGCAGCCGCCCACATGGTGGTCGCCGATGAAGATCTGGGGCACCGTACGGCGGCCCGTGCTCTGCATCATCACGTCACGCGCGGCAGGGTCGGTATCGATGCGGATCTCTTCGATCTGCTCCACGCCCTTGGACTTGAGGATCTGCTTGGCCCGGATGCAATAGGGGCAGACAGCGGTGGTGTACATCTTCACGGCTTGCATATGCGACTTTCTTCGAGTGGGCGGCTTGCCGGCTGCAGGCGCCGGGGACGCGGCGCAGCGGCTTACATCGTGATCAACTGGAGGCGCTTCAGGCCTTTTCAACCGGCATGCCGGCATCACGCCAGGCCTTCAGGCCACCGGCCAGGGCCTGGGCCTTTTCGTAGCCCAGCTTCTTCGCAATGCCTTCGGCACGCGAGGCGCGGTTGCCCTTGGTGCAGATCAGCACCAGCGGCAGGGCCTTGTTCTTCACGGTGGCAGGCAGCTTTTCCTCGAACTGGCCCAGCGGCACATTCTTGGCGCCATTGGCATGGGCGGCCGCGTACTCCTCGGGCTCGGAGACATCGATGACCACGGCCTTTTGGCGGTTGATCAGTTGCACGGCCTGCGCCGCCGTCAGCGAGCCGCCGCCTGCGCCGCGCACCAGGGGCAGCAGCAGCATCACGCCGGAAGCCAGCGCGATCAGGATCAAATACCAGTTATCGATGATGAATTTCACGTCATTCCTTGGGTTGGCAAACCTGTCAATTCTAGAATGCTGGCTTTTGCCCCCGCGACAGCCCAGCTTTGTCGCATCGAGAGACTTAGAAAGCCGCCATGTACAAGCTCGTGCTGATCCGCCACGGTGAATCCACCTGGAACCTCGAAAACCGCTTCACCGGCTGGACCGATGTGGACCTGACCGCCACCGGCGTCGAACAGGCCAAGAACGCCGGCCGCCTGCTCAAGGCCGAAGGCTACGACTTCGACCTGGCCTTCACCAGCGTGCTCAAGCGCGCCACGCGCACGCTGTGGCACACGCTGGACGAAATGGACCGCACCTGGCTGCCCGTGCAGCACAGCTGGCGCCTGAACGAGCGCCACTACGGCGGCCTGCAGGGACTGAACAAGGCCGACATGGCCAAGCAGTACGGCGACGCCCAGGTGCTGGTCTGGCGCCGCAGCTACGACACGCCCCCGCCGGCCCTGGAGCCCCAGGACCCGCGCAGCGAGCGCAGCGACGTGCGCTACGCCCAGCTGGACCCCAGCCAGGTGCCGCTGACCGAATGCCTGAAGGACACGGTCGCCCGCGTGCTGCCGTTCTGGAACGAGTCCATCGCGCCCGCCATCCTGTCCGGCAAGCGCGTCGTGGTTGCCGCGCATGGCAACTCCATCCGCGCGCTGATCAAGTACCTGGACGGCATCTCGGATGACGCCATCGTCGGCGTCAACGTGCCCAATGGCATTCCGCTGGTCTATGAGCTGGATGCCGATCTCAAGCCCATTCGCCACTACTACCTGGGCGATGCCGAGGCTGCCGCCAAGGCGGCAGCCGCCGTGGCCGCACAGGGCAAGGCTTGAGCCTGACCCGCCTGAGGTGAGCGCCTGCTACGGAAATTGCGCTTGCTGCGCCGTTTTTAGGGAACCACGCGGGCGCTTGCCTTTCCAAGCGGGTGTATATTGACGCGGTTAAAGGGGTGATATGGGCCAGAAAATCAAAATTGCCGGCTGGGTTTCCGTAGGCGTAATCGCCGGAGCACTGACCACGGTTTCCTTGCAGACCGTGGCCCGCGGTGCCATGACCCCGCTGCCGCTGGAGGAAATCCAGCAGCTGTCCGCCGTCTTCGGCCTGATCAAGACCGACTATGTCGAGTCGGTCGATGACAAGAAGCTGATCACCGATGCCATCTCCGGCATGGTGTCCAGCCTCGATCCGCATTCACAGTACTTCGACAAGAAGTCCTACAAGGAATTCCGCGAGGGCACCTCGGGCCGCTTCGTCGGCGTGGGCATCGAGATCACGCAGGAAGACGGCCTGATCAAGGTCGTCTCGCCCATCGAAGGCTCCCCCGCCTTCCGCGCGGGCCTCAAGACCGGCGACCTGATCACCAAGATCGACGACACGGCCGTCAAGGGCCTGTCGCTCAACGACGCCGTCAAGCGCATGCGCGGCGAGCCCAACACCAAGGTGCAGCTGACCATCCTGCGCAAGGATGAAAGCCGCAGCTTCCCCGTGACCATCACGCGCGAGGAAATCAAGACGCAATCCGTCAAGGGCAAGGTCATCGAGCCCGGCTACGGCTGGATCCGTCTGAGCCAGTTCCAGGAACGCACGGTGGACGACTTCGTGCGCAAGGTCGAAGAGCTGTACAAGCAGGAACCCAACATGAAGGGCCTGGTTCTGGACCTGCGCAACGACCCGGGCGGCCTGCTGGACGCGGCCGTCGCCATCTCGGCAGCCTTCCTGCCGCCCGATGTGACCGTGGTGTCCACCAACGGCCAGCTGGCCGAGAGCAAGGAAACCTACAAGGCCTCGCCCAGCTTCTATGCCCGCCGCGGCATGGGAGACCCGCTGCAGCGCCTGCCCGCCTCGCTCAAGAAGCTGCCGCTGGTGGTTCTGGTCAACGAAGGCTCGGCCTCGGCCAGCGAAATCGTGGCCGGCGCCCTGCAGGACCACAAGCGTGCGGTCATCATGGGCAGCCAGACCTTCGGCAAGGGCTCGGTGCAGACCGTTCGCCCGCTGGGTCCCGACACGGGCCTGAAGCTGACCACGGCCCGCTACTACACGCCCAGCGGCAAATCCATCCAGGCCAAGGGCATCGTTCCTGACGTGATGGTGGACGAGACCCCTGAAGGCGATCTGTTCGCTGCCCTGCGCATGCGCGAGGCCGACCTGGAAAAGCACCTGTCCAGCGGACAGGGCGCCGAAGTCAAGGACGAAGTGCGCGAGAAGGCCCGCGAGGAAGCCCGCAAGCGCCTGGAGGAAGAGGCCAAGAAGCCCCTGGCCGAGCGTCGCCTGCCCGAGTTCGGCACCGAAAAGGACTTCCAGCTGCAGCAGGCGCTCAACCGCCTCAAGGGCCAGCCCGTCATGGTCAGCAAGACCCTGACCGAGCGCGAGCCCGAAAAGAAGGAAAACTGAAGAGCGCGGACCGGGTCCGCGCTCCCACCAAGCCGGGCCCGCGCCCGGCTTTTTCACGTCTGGAGACGCGAATGAACGACGATCAACTGCTGCGCTACTCGCGCCACATCCTGCTGGACGAGATCGGCATCGAAGGCCAGGAGCGCATCCTGGCAGCGCATGTGCTCATCATCGGCGCAGGCGGCCTGGGCGCGCCTGCCTCGCTGTACCTGGGCTCGGCCGGCATCGGCCGCATCACCCTGGTGGACGACGATGCCGTGGACATGACCAACCTGCAGCGCCAGATTGCCCACACCACCGATCGCGTGGGCCAGCCCAAGGTGCAATCCATACGCACGGCCGTGCATGCCATCAACCCCGGCATCCGCATCGATTGCCGCCAGCAGCGCGCAGACGATGCCCTGCTCGACGACCTCGTGCCCCAAGCCACGGTGGTGCTGGACTGCACGGACAACTACCGCACGCGACACATGATCAACGCGGCCTGCGTGCGGCACAAGGTGCCCCTGGTGGCGGGGGCGGCCATCCGCCTGGATGGCCAGCTCATGGTGATGGACCCACGCGACGAGAACTGCGCCTGCTATGCCTGCGTGTTCCCGCCGGAGGCGCAATTCGAGGAAGTGCAGTGCTCGACCATGGGCGTCTTCGCCCCCGTGGTCGGCGTCATGGGCACGCTGCAGGCGGCCGAAGCCCTCAAGCTGATCGCGGGTTTTGGCACGCCTGCAACAAACCGCCTGACCATGTTCGACAGCCGCAGCCTCGATTGGAGTAGCATGCAAACCACCCGTGTGCCGGACTGTCCCGTTTGCGGCAACAAGGCGTAGGAATCGGCTGACTTCCAGGCCGATCCCCCACTGGCACAATCGCCCGCTGTCGCGCAGGACAATGAAGGCCGGGTTCCGCCGGACTCCGATTGCCATCCGCGTCCCTATTGGATACAGCCGTGAAATTGCGCACCTATCTTGTTGAAGACAACCCTACGATCCGCGAGAACCTGATCGCCACGCTCGAGGAACTCGCCGATGTCGAGGCCGTGGGCATCGCCGAGACGGAAAGCGCGGGGACGGACTGGCTTCAGCAGAACCCCGACGCATGGGATCTGGCCATCGTCGATCTGTTCCTGCGCCAGGGTAGCGGCCTGGGTGTGCTCACCGCCTGCCGCGAGCGCCAGCCGCACCAGAAGATCGTGGTGCTCAGCAACTACGCCACCCCTGACATCCGCAGCCGCTGCGCCCAGCTCGGCGTGGATGCGGTCTTCGACAAGTCCAATGAGATCGATGCACTCATGGACTATTGCATGAATATCGACGCCGCATCGCTCAATCAACTCAAAACAGCCTGAACCCAAAACACGGCATTTTTACTCTCCATCAAAGAAAAAGGCTGCACGACTTGATAATCGTGCAGCCCGTATTTTCTATTGACTGGAAATCAGTCGATCAGCCGGTTTTTCAGCGCGTAATACGTGAGATCGCTGTTGGATGACAATCCCATTTTCTCCATAAGCCGCGTGCGATAGGTACTGACCGTCTTCACGCTCAGCGAGAGCGATTTCGCAATATCACCTGCCGTTTCGCCGCGCGCGAGTTTGAGGAAGACCTGGAACTCACGCTCGGACAGCTGTTCATGGGCCGGGGCATCGTCCTTGCGGTTGAGCTGCTGGGCCAGCAGGTCGGCCACGGCGGGCGTCAGATAGCGGCGGCCCAGGGCCACGGTGCGGATGGCCTCGGCAATCTCCTGGGGATCGCATTCCTTGTTCAGGTAGCCGCTGGCGCCCTGGCGGATCAGGTTGATCGCGTAGTGCTCCTCGGGATATCCGCTCAGGATCAGGATGCCCATGTCCGGGGCCTTGGCCCGCAGCATGGCCAGCGCATCGATGCCGCTTTGCCCGGGCATGGACAGGTCCATCAGCAGCACGTCGATCTCGTGGGCTCGGACCAGGTCGATGGCCTCACGGCCATTGGCGGCCTCACCGACTACACGCAGGTCCACATGTTCCGAGAGAAACTGACGCAGACCCGAGCGCACAATTGCATGGTCGTCCACAATGCCGATTCTGATCATGAATACCTCTTTTTCGGGGGACCAGCAGGAACGCCGGTCGTGCAAACAATATATGGTAACGGCCGGGGCAGGAACTGCTCCGGCTGCCGATAACACGAATTATGCAGAATATCGGCGAAGATCTTGTAGGTGAGAGGATGCTTATGCGTTGGATAAATTTCCGAAGAATTGCGATCAGCCTGGCATTTGCCATCGTTGCGGCCGTGCTGCTTGTCAGCATTAACGAGGCCAGCTACAAGCGCTCGACCAAGGCGCTGGAGGCCATGACCCAGACCCAGGCGACCCGCTCGGAAATCAGCCAACTGCTGCGGTTGATGCTCGATGCAGAGACCGGCCTGCGCGGCTACCTGCTCACGGGGGAGGAGCGCTACCTGGAGCCCTACAGCAAGGCGATCACGGCCATCAACTACAACATGGACGAGTTGCGCCAGATCTTCATCTACGACCCCCAGGAACTGGCCATCTTCACGCCGCTGGCCCGCCAGGTCGAGCGCAAGATGAGCGAGATGGAGTTGAGCCTGCGCCTGTACCGCCAGGGCAACGAGGAAGCCTGGCGCTTCGTCATGTTCACGGACGTGGGCATGGAGAACATGGACGCCATCCGGGACTACACCGGCAAGCTGCTGTCAGGCATAGACGAGCGCTCGGCCAAGAACCTGCAGGATATCGAGCACACGCTGTCGCTGTCGCGCATAGGCATTGCCACGGTGACCGCGCTGGGCGTGCTGGGCTTTTTCATGTACCTGCGCCAGGCCCACGCGCTGCAGCAGGCCCATCAGCGCGAGCAGGAAATCCAGCGTGACGAGCGCAACCGCCTTGAAGCCCTGGTGCGCGAACGCACGGCCACGCTGACGGAGCTGGCCAACCACTTGCAGCAGGTGCGCGAGGATGAGCGCGGCCACCTGGCGCGCGAGCTGCACGATGAACTGGGCTCGCTGCTGACGGCGGCCAAGCTCGATGTGGCCCGGCTCAAATCCAAGATCGACCTCAGCGCCCCCGACGTGGGAGAGCGCGTCAGCCATCTGGTGGAGACGCTCAACAGCGGCATTGCCCTCAAGCGCCGCATCATCGAGGACCTGCGTCCTTCGTCACTGTCCAACCTGGGCCTGACCACGGCGCTGGAAATCCTGGCACGCGAATTCGGCGAGCGCAGCGGCATCGAGGTCACAGCGAACCTGGAGCAGGTGGAGCTGCCGGAATCGACCCAGCTCACGGTCTACCGCATCGTGCAGGAGTCGCTGACCAATATCGGCAAATACGCCAAGGCCAGCCACGTACTGGTCTCCGTGCACAACTACCCGACCTATGTGACGGTGCAGATCCAGGACGATGGCGAGGGCTTCGAGACCTCGGCCATGCGCCCCAACTCCCACGGGCTGGCCGGCATGCGCCATCGCGTGGAGGCGGCAGGCGGGCGGCTGACCGTCTCCTCCGAACTGGGCAAGGGCACGGCCATCTCCGCCGTCATTCCGCTGAGCCCGGCATCCGCCTGACCACGACGCATCGCCTGCACGCACAACCCCTGCCCGGCACCGCCCTGGCAGGGGTTTTTCTTGATGGGCACTGCGGGCCGGCGCTTTTCCTACACCCACCCCCTGCCTAACCCTGACGCCATGCCACGCCGGGCACCGTCAATCCGGCCTCGGGCGGCTCGGTACAGTCAATCGCATGGGAACAGCACTCGGCTCCTGACAGCCAGATGCCGTTTCTTGGCAACGAACAACCAAGGAGTTCTACATGCTGCACTACGCCATCGTGTTTTTCGTGATCGCTCTCGTCGCCGCCATCTTCGGCTTTGGCGGAATTGCGGCAGGTGCTGTAGGCATCGCCAAGATCCTGTTCTATATTTTCGTGATCATGGCTGTAGTCACCTTTGTGATGAGCCTGATCAAGAAGTAGCGGCGGCGCCGCCTTCAGCCACCTGCCAGCCCAAGCCCGCCTCCGGCGGGCAGCCAGCCCGGCAGCCCCACCGCCTTTCCCATTCATGCAAGTTTTGAGGAGATAGAACCAATGAGCCAAGCCGAGAAAGCCGTGAACAAAGCCGCCGATACCGCCAAGGACGTTGCCCAGGACGTAGCAGACACTGCCAAGGAAGCCGTCAACACCACGCGCCGCACTGCAGCAAATGCTCTGGACAAGGCCGAGGAAGGCGTGAAGTCCATCGAGCGTGAACTGAATCCCGTCATCGACGACCTCGCGGCACGTGCCCAGGAACTGGCCACGCGCGGAATCAACTTCTGCGCCGACAGCTCCGACCGCGCCCGCCGCCAGCTGCAATCTGCCACGGAAGCCACCACGCGCTACGTCATCGAGCAGCCTGGCCGCTCCATGCTGCTGGCAGCAGCCACGGGCGCAGCCCTGGCCACCGCGTTCTTCATGAGTTCCCGTTCGCGCAAGTGAGCTGCAGCCCAGCCCCCCGAGTTCCCTCGACTACCGTTTCCCTCCATTTCTTGTCCAAGAAAGAACTGACCATGCAAAAGTACACCCGTGCCATCGCTTTCGCTCTCGTCGCCGGCGCCACCGTGCTCGGCACCACCGCCTGCTCCGTGGCCCGCGACCAGCAGACCGTGGGTTCGTATGTGGATGACGCCGGCATCACCACTGCCGTGAAGGCCAAGATGGCAGAGGACAAGAGCGTCTCGGCCACCTCCATCAGCGTCGAGACCCTGAACGGCACGGTGCAACTGTCGGGCTTTGCCAAGTCGGAGTCGGAAAAGGCCCGCGCTGCCGAGATCGCACGCACCACCAAGAACGTGCGCGAAGTGCGCAACAGCATCGTGGTTCGCCCCTGATGCAGGCCCCCATGGGGCCATCGAAAGGCCGGTGTCATCCGGCCTTTTTTCATTGCAGGGCCACCCCGGTGAAAACCACCCTTGGGGGAATCTGACCTTGCAGCGCCAGGGCGACATGGGAATCATTTTTCATGGCGCCAGGGCATACGGCGTAAAGTGACCGACATGCGAGTTTTCAACTGCGATGCCTGCGGCCACCCGGTTTTCTTCGACAGCGTTCAATGCGTGCACTGCGGCGCCACCCTGGCCTTCCTGCCAGAGCGACTGCATGTGGCTTGCCTGCGACCGGTTTCCGGCGCGCGGGACAGCGCGCTGTGGGAGAGCCTGTCCTCCCTGGGCGCAGGCAAGCCGCCAGGCCGCCTCTACAAGATGTGCAGCCACCGGGGACCTGTGGGCCAGTGCAACTTCGCCCTGCCCGCCGACGACCCCCACGCGCTGTGCGAATCCTGCCGCCAGACACGCTGGCTGCCCGATCTGTCAGACCCGGCCAATGCCTTGCGCTGGACCAAGATCGAGGCGGCCAAGCGCCAGCTGTTCTATACGCTGGCCCGCCTGGGCCTGGGCCCCAGGCCTGGAGAGGACGGGCCGCGCTTCGAACTGCTGGCCGACCTGCCCGGGCAGGCGCCGGTGATGACCGGCCATGCCAACGGCACCATCACGCTGAACGTGGTGGAGGCCGACGATGCCGAGCGTGCCCGGCGCCGCCAGGCGCTGCATGAGCCCTACCGGACGCTGGTGGGCCATCTGCGCCATGAGTCCGGCCACTTCTTCTGGGACAGGCTGGTGGTGGGCGCGGGCCGTATCGAGGAATTCCGCCGCCTGTTCGGCGACGAGCGCCAGGACTATGCCCAGGCCCTGCAGAACTACTACGCACGCAGCCCGCTGGATGGGCAGTGGCGCGACAACTTCGTCAGCGCCTATGCCACCTCCCACCCGTGGGAAGACTGGGCCGAAAGCTGGGCCCACTACCTGCACATGGTGGATCTGCTGGAGACTGCGGCCAGCTATGGCACCTGCATCACCTTGCCAGGAGGCGCAGGCACGGCGGCGGGCATGGGAACGCCGGCCGCGCTGTGCGTGCAGGACCCGTTCGCGGTCCCTGCCCGGCCGGACTTCGGCACCATGCTGGACCAGTGGGTGCCGCTGACGCTGCTGACCAACAGCCTCAACCGCAGCCTGGGCCACGGGGATGCCTATCCGTTCGCTCTTTCAATGGGCGCGCGGCGCAAGCTGGAATTCGTGCATGCGGCCGTGAATGCAAGTGCCGCCACGCAGAGCGCCTGATATCGTGAACTCGTCATGGGGGCGGGCCAAGGCGCCTGGCCGGCCTCCCTCTCTCAAGGAGCGCGATTGGCCTGCACCTTCTCAAGCAGTCGCGTGCGCACGTTGGGCGAGACGAACTTGTCGATCTCGCCATCCAGCGTGGCGATCTCGCGCACGAAGGTGCTGCTGATGAACTGGTAGCGGTCGCTGGGCGTGAGGAAGACGGTCTCCACCTCGGGCATCAGCGTGCGGTTCATGCCGGCAAGCTGAAACTCGTAGTCGAAGTCGGTGACCGCGCGCAGGCCGCGCACCATGGCCTTGCCGCCGCGCTCGACCACGAAGTCGCGCAGCAGGCCATGAAAGCTCTCGACCTGGACATGGGGATAGATGGACACGGCCTCGCGCACCATCTCCATGCGTTCCTCGAGATTGAACATGGTCTTCTTGTGGTGGCCGGCCGCCACGGCCACGATGACGTGGCTGAACAGCTGGGTCGCACGGCGCACCACGTCTTCGTGGCCCAGCGTGATCGGATCGAAGGTTCCGGGGTAGACGGCAATCACGTCGTGGCTCATGGCGTTCACTTTCCTTGGCTGCGCGTGCCCTGGTCCGGCACGGATGGCGCATTATGCATTGCACTGCAGCATGGCCCGTCGGCTGCGCGACAGCCGCATTCCTGCGCTGGAACACGGCTGCGGCGCCAGACTACTCGTCCTGCGCGGCCTTGCGCAGCAGATGGGCGTGGACGGCACCCGCCTTGAGATGGCGGAACAGCTGCAGGCCGCCAGCCTCGGCCAGTTGCTCCTCGGTCCAGGCCTGGGGCGCCTCCAGATAGACATAGCCCTGGGCGGAGACGGCCAGCGCAGCGGCCTTCAGCGCAGGCTCGAACAGCTCGGCATGGTCGAACGGCGGATCGATCAGCACCAGGTCCAGCGTGCCCGGCGCCACCTGGCGCAGGCAGCCGATGCCATCGCCGCGCAGCACGCGCACGGACTGGGCGTCCAGGCGCTCGCGCAGGCGCTGCAGCTGCAGCACCAGGGCGGCGTCCTGCTCGTTCATCAGCACGCTGGTCGCGCCGCGCGATGCGGCCTCGAAGCCCAGCGCACCCGTGCCCGCGAAGGCGTCCAGGCAGTGCCAGCCCGTCAGGTCCTGGCCCAGCCAGTTGAACAGGGTCTCGCGCACGCGGTCCGGCGTGGGGCGCAGGCCCGGGCGCTGCGCCACGGGCAGACGCGTGCGGCGCCACTGGCCGCCGATGATGCGGACCTCGCCCGCACCCGAGGGTGCCGGCTTGCCCGCCTTTGCCTTTGCGGCCGGCGCTGCGGCAGGCGCCTTGGGCGACGCGGCCTCGGCCGTGGCCTTTTCCAGCCAGCGCTTGCCGGCAGGGGTATGCAGTTTGATGCTGTTGCGGCTCATTGCTTGCCTCCCACGACGACGGTCACCATGCGATCGGGCTGCAGCATGCGCTGCATGGCCTCGCGCACATCACGCACGGTCAGCGCCTGCACGCGCTCGGTCCAGTGCTCCAGATAGTCCAGCGGCAGGCCGTTCCAGGCGATGTTGGCCACATTGCCCAGCAGCTTGCGGTTGCTGTCTATGCGCAGCGCAAAGCCGCCGATCAGATTGTCCTTGGCGGCCTTGAGCTCCTTCTCGGTCGGGCCGTCGGCGACAAAGCGGCGCAGCGTGTCCTGCGACACCTTCAAGGCCTCGGCCGCCTGGTCGGGGCGTGTCTGCAGGGCGATCGTGAAGGCACCCGCGTCCAGGCCCGGCGAGAAGTCGCTGTAGACGCTGTAGCTCAGGCCGCGCTTTTCGCGCACTTCCTCGGTCAGCCGCGAGGTGAAGCCTCCGCCGCCCAGGATGTGGTTGCCCACGAGCACGGCCATGAAGTCCGGGCTGTTGCGTGCAATGCCGGGCTGGGCGATCAGCACCTGCGCCTGGGCCGAGGCGAAGGGGATGTTCTCGTTGACCGGCGCCTTGAGCGCCTGCACCTTGGGCACGTCGGGCAGCGGAGCGCAGGCGCCCGCATCCTGGCCCTGCGCCGCCTGCAGCGGAGCCAGCAGTTGCTGCACCAGCTGGTCGGCCTGCTCGCGGCTGACGGCGCCGACGATGCTGACCTTGGCACGGCAGGCGGCGATCAGCCGGCGGTGGAAGGACTGCATGTCCGACAGGTCGATGCGCGACAGGCTCTCGGCCGTGGCACGCGCACCGTAGGGGTGGGTGCCGAACACGCCCTGGCTCAGGGCCTTGCCGGCCACCGTTACGGGGCGCGTGTCCGATTCCTTGATGGCCGCAGTCCAGCGCTCGCGCTCGCGCAGCCACACATCCTGCGGCCAGCTGGGGCTGGCGATCTGGCGCGCGGCCAGGGCCACGGCGCGCTGCAGCAGCGCGGGCTCGGTCAGGGAGCGCAGCCCATAGCTGAAGCTGTCGCGGCCCGCCTGGGCGCCAAAGCTGGCCCCCAGATCGGCCCAGGCCTGGCCCAGGCCGTTTTCATCGAGAGCAGGCGCGCTGCCCTGGGCCGTGACGCCCTTGGACGCCATCAGCGCCACGGCGCTGGCCAGGCCGACCTGATTGGCGGGATCGCGCCGGCTGCCGGCGTCGAAATCCATCTGCACATCGACCATGGGAATGCCCGGGCTGTCCACCAGCCAGACCTGCGCCCCGCTGGGCTGGGTCCAGTGCTGGATGGGCAGCAAGGCCCATGCGGACGTGGCGCCAAAGCCCAGGCCCACGCTTGCCAGCACGGAGCTGGCCACCATCTTTTTCATGTTCTTCATCTTCACTCCAGCGTGCTTCGGGGGCATCAATGCAGGGGTCCGCCAATGCCTGCACCCGCGTCGGTGCGGCGGGGCTTGCCGCCTTCAGGCAGGGGCTGCGGCACCAGGGTGCCCACCGTGAGCTGGTCATCGCCAAAGTACTTGGCCGCCACGCGCTTGACGTCATCGGGCGTGATGGTGCGAAGCTGGGCCAGCAACTGGTCTTCCGCATCCAGCGGCATGCCCTGTATCCAGTAATTGCCCAGGCTCTGGGCCTGGCCCATGACCGAGTCGCGCTCATAGACATTGGAGGCCATCCATTGCGTCTTCACGCGCTCCAGTTCGGCAGGCTCGACGCCGTCCCTGGCGACCTTGGCCACTTCGGCGCGCAGCGCGGCCTCGACCTCGGCCGCAGTCTTGCCGGTGGCGGGCACGCCCGTCAGCATGAACAGGCCGGGGCCGCGGCTCATGAGCGACATGGAGCTGCCCGCGCCGTCGGCCACGCGGCCTTCGCCCTGGACCAGGGCCCGCTCCAGGCGGGCGCCGTCATAGCCGTCGAGCACGGCCGAGAGCACCAGCAGCGCCAGCGCATCGCGGTCATCGGCCTGCAGATCGCTGACGCGCGTCAGCGAGGGCGCACGGAAGGCCAGGGCCACCAGGGCCTGCTCGGCCGGCTGCTTGACCTCGATGCGGCGGATGCCGATCTGCGCAGGCTCGGTGCGCGGCTTGCGCACCGGCACGGCGCGTGCGGGAATGCTGCCGTAGTACTTCTCGGCCCAGGCGCGGACCTTGGCAACGTCCACATCACCGGCAATGACGACGGTGGCATTGCCGGGCACATACCAGCGGCTGTGGAAATCGCGCACGTCGCCGGGCGTCAGGGCGTCCAGATCGCTCATCCAGCCGATCACGGGCCGGTGGTAGGGCGAGGCCATGAAGGTCGCCGCCATCAGTTGCTCCATGAGCACGGCGCGCGGCTGGTCCTCGGTGCGCATGCGGCGCTCTTCCTTGATGACCTCGATCTCCTTCTTGAACTCGCTGTCGGGCCAGTGGTTGTTGGCGAAGCGGTCGGATTCGAGCTTCATCACGTCTTCCAGCCGGCTGGACGGGATCTGCTGGTAGTAGCCCGTGTAGTCGCGGCTGGTGAAGGCGTTCTCCTGCCCGCCCAGGGCCGCCACCCGGCGCGAGAACTCGCCGGGCGCCACCTTGCGCGAACCCTTGAACATCATGTGCTCGAGCGCGTGGGCCACGCCCGAGGTGCCGTCGACCTCATCGATGGCGCCCACGCGCACCCAGACCATGTGCACGGCCGTGGGCGCGCGCCGGTCGGGCTGCACGATGAGCTGCATGCCGTTCTTCAGGGTGAATTGCTGCGCTGCTGTGGCGGACCGCTGGCCGCCTGCGGCCTGGCTGGCCACCGTCTGCAGCAGTGACGAAGGGGAGGAAGAGGATGCATCCGGGGCTGCCAAAGCAGCCCCGGTGCCCATGCAGGCCATTAAGCCCAGGAGGGTGAGTGCATGTTTCATAGAATGCTGTGATTCTAAGAACCTGCCGATGTTCAGTTTTTTCAAGAAAAAGCCCACCCCCTCCTCCGCCGAGATTTCCCCGGCGGACAGCAGCGCCGCGCCTGAAGAGGCCGGCATTCCCGCAACCCCGCCGCAGGACCGCGCCCCAGACCTGCCCCCTGGCACACCTGCCCCACCGGCCGCAGCCGACACCGGCAGCGCCTGGTGGCGCAAGCCCTTCGGCGGCGGCAAGGGCGATGCCGCCCCGCCTGCCGCACCCGCTGCACCCACTGCTGCTGCTTCCACGCTCGCGCCTGCCGACTTCATTGCCGCACCCGAGCCCACGGCCAAGCCCGAAGCCGAAGGCGCCAGCCGCCAGAACTGGATGCAGCGCCTCAAGGCCGGACTGCGCAAGACCGGCAGCAGCATCGCCACGGTCTTCACCGGCACGCAGATCAACGATGCGCTGTACGAAGAGCTGGAAGACGCCCTGCTGATGGCCGACACCGGCGTCAAGGCCACCGAGCACCTGCTCACCGACCTGCGCCGCCGCGTCAAGGAAGCCAAGGCCACCGACCCCGCCGCCGTCAAGGCGTTGCTGGCCGATGCACTGGCCGACCTGCTGCGCCCGCTGGAAAAGCCGCTGATCATCGGCGAGCACCAGCCTACCGTGGTCATGGTCGCTGGCGTCAACGGCGCAGGCAAGACCACCTCCATCGGCAAGCTGACCAAGCATCTGGCCGACGAAGGCCAGAGCGTGCTGCTGGCTGCCGCCGACACCTTCCGCGCCGCCGCGCGCGAGCAGCTCGGCGTCTGGGCCAACCGCAACACGGTGGAGATCGTCAGCCAGGAAGGCGGTGATCCTGCAGCCGTGAGCTTTGATGCCGTCACCGCCGGCCGCGCCCGCAAGAAGGATGTGGTGCTGGTGGACACGGCGGGCCGCCTGCCCACCCAGCTGCACCTGATGGAAGAGCTGCGCAAGATCCGCCGCGTGGTCACCAAGGCCGATGCCACGGCACCGCACGAGGTGCTGCTGGTCATCGACGGCAACACCGGCCAGAACGCGCTGGCCCAGGTGCGCGCCTTCGACGATGCACTGCAGCTCACGGGCCTGATCGTCACCAAGCTCGACGGCACGGCCAAGGGCGGCGTGCTGGCCGCCATTGCCCAGGAACGGCCGATCCCCGTGTACTTCATCGGCGTGGGCGAAAAGGTCGAGGACCTGGAGACCTTCAACGCCAGGGAATTCGCGCAGGCGCTGCTGTCCTGAGGCCACCCGGCCCACCACCACCCAAAGGAGCGCGCTGCGCTCCTTTTTTCATGGGCATGCGAGCGCAGCGAATGCCCAGGCATGCAGGCAAGGGTTTTCCCTTGATTCGAATCAAGCCGCAGGTTTTATGCTTTGCATTGATTTATAAGAAGAACGTTGTTTTATACAAGAAACAATCGATAGCCCTCAGGCATTTCTTTTGCTTGTACCTGCCTTGCCTTGTTCCCCGGAGTTCCCCATGAAAGCCCCCACCTTGCTCGGCGCTGCCGCCCTGCTGGCAGCAGCCGCATGCCAGAGCGCCCTGGCCCAGGATGCCGCCGCGCAGCAGCAGCTGGCCGCCAAGCCTTTCACCATCGTCGCGCCCTTTCCGCCCGGAGGCCCGGTCGATGCGCTGGCCCGCCTGCTGTCCACGGGATTGGCCGAGCGCTACAAGCAGACTTCGGTGGTGGAGAACAAGCCCGGGGCCAACGGCAATATCGGCATCGACATGGTCAAGCGTGCCGCGCCGGACGGCCATGCGCTGCTGGTCGTGCCCCAGGGCAACCTGACCATCAATCCCACGCTGCTGGCCAGGCCCGGCTACAGCGTGGAGACGGACTTCGCTCCCGTGGCTTCGCTGGCCAAGGCGGCCAATGTGATCGCCGTGCACCCCGGCGTGCCCGCCAAAACGGTGCAGGAGCTGGTGGCCCTGTCCAAGGCCAGGCCGGCCACCATCAGCTATGCCTCGCCCGGCGTGGGCTCCAGCCTGCATCTGGCCGGCGAGCTGTTCAAGCAGCAGACCGGCGCCGACATCCTGCACGTGGCCTACAAGGGCACGGCGCCCGGCCTCAACGATGTGCTGGGCGGCACGGTGCCGATGATCGTGGGCAATGTGCCCGCGCTGCTGCCGCATGTGCAGTCGGGCAAGCTGCGCGCGCTGGCCGTGACCGACCCGGCGCGCAGCAAGTACCTGCCCGAGGTGCCCACGCTGGCCCAGGCGGGCGTGCCGGGCATTGCCATCTCGTCCTGGTACGGCGTGATGGCGCCCAGGAAGACGCCGCCGGCCGTGCTCAAGCAGCTGGAAAAGGATATTCAGGAGATCTTCAGCACGCCGGCCGTGGTCAGGCAGCTGGACCTGCAGGGGATCGAGCCCTGGGTGGTCACGGGCAGCGCCTTCGGCGAGCTGATCCGCAAGGAGACAGCGACCTGGGTGCCCGTGATCAAGGCCGCCAACGTCACGCCGCAGTGATGCGGGGCGCGGCGGCCCTTTCTGCAGTGTCCGCCACGTCCCGGGTCGAGACCTGGGAGCGCAGCCACTGCGCATAGTCGGCCATGCAGCGCTCGGTGCGCATGGTGATCTGCGGCACGCTGTAGCTGTGCTCGGCGCGCAGCAGCCGGGCCAGGCGCTCCAGCACGTCGGGCAGGGTCTTGCAGACCAGCCGCCACTCGGGCGTGGCGTGCATCTCGCCCTCCCACACGTAGTGCGAGGTGATGGCCTCCACCTGCACGCAGGCCGCGGCCTGCTGCTGCACCAGGCTGCGCGCCAGATGGGCGGCCTCCTCGGCGCTGGGGACGGTGGTGGCCACCACGCACAGCGTGGACCAGGGCGAGGCGGGGTTCTTGGCGGAAGTCATGGAGGCGTAGTCTACGGTTGCGTGCTGCAGGCCGGTACTGGCCCTTGCGGCGTCAGGCCATCAGCCCCTTTTGCCGCGCCTGCAGCCGCGCCAGGCCCAGCAGCGCATCGGTGAACGGGGTGTCCACGCCGCACAGCTGGCCCATTTCGCGCACCGCGCCCACCAGGGCATCGAGTTCCACGGGCTTGCCGGCTTCCACGTCCTGCAGCATGGAGGTCTTGAAGGCGCCCAGCTTGAGCGTGACCGCATGGCGGTCTTCGGGCGATTCGTTGATGGGCAGGCCGATGCGCGCGCCGATCTCCTTGGCCTCCAGCATCACGCGCGTGATCAGGCCGCGCACCAGGTCGTCGCCCAGGATGCGGTCCGAGGTGGCCCCCGTCAGCGCGCTGACGGGGTTGACGGTCATGTTGCCCCAGAGCTTGTACCAGGCGTCGCGCTGGATGTTGTCGGAGACCTTGGCCTCGATGCCGCCGCGCTGCAGCAGTTGGGCCAGTGCCGCCAGGCGCGGCGTGGGCGGCTGGCCGGGCCCTGTGGCCAGGGGCTCGCCCAGGATCAGGCTGTTGCCGAAGTGGCGGCGTACCACGCCGGGCGCATCGTTGGAGCAGCTGGCATGGACCACCGAACCCAGCACCTGGCCCCGCGGGATGGCTTGCGCAATGCGGCCTTCAGGGTCCACGGCTTTCAGCTGCCTGCCGCGCACGCTGGCATCGACACCGCCTTGCAGAAACCACCAGGGCACGCCGTTCATGGCCGTGAGCACCACGGTCTGCGGGCCGATCAGCGGGGCGATGCGCTCGGCCACATCGGGCATGCCCGGCGCCTTGACGGAGATGATGACCAGGTCCTGCACGCCCAGGGCGGCCGGGTCCTGTTCGGCACGCAGCGCGAAGTGCTCGCGCTGCTCGCCGTGCACCAGGGTCAGGCCCTGGGTGCGCAGGGCCTGCAGCGCGGCGCCGCGCGCCACGGCGCTGAGCTGGCAGCCGGCGCGGGCCAGGGCCGCGCCCATCCAGCCGCCGATGGCACCGGCGCCGAAGATGCAGGCCTTGTCGAATGAAATGCTTGTCTGTTCCATGGTCATGCGCGGGAAGCTCCGGGTTCAAAGATCGAGATAGCTGCTGTCGCGCCGGTTCACGCGGCGCACCAGGTGGTCGAACACATCGCGTGCACCGCCGTGGCTGTCGTTGAAGGTCAGCGAGTCCTCGTTGCAGCGCTGGGCCATGGCGTCGGAGACCATGCGCGGCGCGCCCATGGACAGGGTGGCCATCTGCACGTCGCAGGCGCGCTGCAGCGTCCACAGCACCACGAAGGCCTGGGGCAGGTCGCTGCCCCAGCTGAGCAGGCCGTGGTTGCGCAGGATCACGGCCTTGCGGTGGCCGATGCTGGCCAGCAGGCGCGGCCCTTCGTCGGCATGGATGGTGATGCCCTCGAAGTCATGGTAGGCCACCATGCCGTGCAGCTGGGCGCTGTAGAAGTTGCTTTGCGACAGGCCCTGCTCCAGGCAGGCCACGCCCATGCCCGAGGTGGTGTGCGTGTGCATCACGCAGTGCGCGCCCGGCAGTCCGTCGTGGATGGCCGCATGCACCACGAAGCCGGCCGGATTCACCGGATGCCGCGAGCCGTCCAGCACCTCGCCGCGCACATTGATGCGCACCAGGTTGCTGGCCGTGACCTCTTCGTAATGCAGGCCGAAGGGATTGATCAGGAACTGCTTTTCACCGCCCGTCACGCTGTCGGGCAGGCGCACCGTGATGTGGTTGTAGATCAGCTCGTCCCAGCCCAGCATGGCGAAGACGCGGTAGCAGGCGGCCAGTTCGATGCGGGCGGCCCGCTCTTCAGGGTGCATGGAGCAATTCATGGTGTGGCTCGTGGGGTGGGTTCTGAGGTGGGTCTTGAGGTGGGTTGTGCAGTGGCTTGTGGGGAAATCAGGCATCCAGCCCCTGGTCCAGCCCTTGGTCCAGCGCTTGGGAGGCACGGCCCAGCTTGTCCAGGATGCGGTCCAGCATGGCGCGCTCATCGGCCGTCAGGGCATTGAGCAGGGCCGCCTGGTAGGGGCGTGCGCGGGACAGCACCTCGTCGAAGAGCGCCTGCCCTGCTTCGCTCAGCTGCAGCAGGTGGCGCCGCGCGTGCTGCGGATCGGCGCGGCGAAGCACCCAGCCCCGGTCGATCAGCGGCTGCAGCGCGCGGCTGATCTGGGCCTTGTCCATCAGGCTCAGGCGCGACAGCGCGCTGGCATGCAGCTCGCCGTGGCGCTGGATCTGGCCCATGAGCCGCCACTCGGTCAGCCCCACGGGCGATGCCGGCGCGATGTAGTGGCGCGTCACCTGGGTCTGCAGCGCATTGGACAGCGCGCCCAGGCGGAAGGTGATGAAGTCCTCCAGCGCCAGCGTCTGGCTGCAGACCTGCGTGTCCGGTGCAGGGCCGGTGGTGGCATCGGCGGCAGGGATCGTGGATGGGCGTGGGCGGGGCATTGGGCGGAGGAAACCGGGCGGCGATTGCGATTTCGATTGCGATGGCCGCATGATCCATCAATGTTGACATATCAACATTGGTGGCAACCCTGAGAGCCCTGGCGGCCTGCAGGCCGCCAGCGGGCGCAGGGTGAAACCCATGCGCCCGCGCCGCGCTCAACGCTTGAGCAGTTCGTTGGAAGGCAGGGTCTCGTCCAGCAGCTTGCGGGCCGTCTCCACGCCCGCCACGGGCAGCAGCGCCGGGTCCAGCAGGCCCACCTGCACCAGCACGCTGGCCTGGTCCCAGTAGATGTGCTCGTGGTAGAGTTTGTCGCCCCGGAACTTGACCACGGCCAGCAGCGGGATCTCCACGCGCCGCCCCGTGGGCCGCACGCCGGGCAGCATCCACGGGATCTCGGTGGTGTGCGTGAAGCAGAACAGCATCTCGTCCACCACCTGCGAGGCCCCCACCGTGCGTGAAATCGGGGTCAGCGACGTGTCGGGCGGATTGCTGTTGACGAAGTGGTTCGTATAGAAGGCGTGCAGGTTGCTGAAGCCCACGCCGCCGGTCATGGTGGGGATGTGGTTCACATAGGGCTCGGCCACCATGGTGGCCATGGTGTCGTCCACGTTGCGCGTGGCGAATTCGTACTCGCAGTGCTTGTCCCACAGCGCGGCCAGGTCAAAGTGCGGGCCGATGGCGGACTTGAGCGTGGCAATGCTGCGTTCATGCGCCATCAGGGCCGAGGCGCGGTGGAAGTGATCGCCGCCCTTGCGCGCAAAGGCATGGTCCACGCCCGGATAGACATGCACGGCCACGCCGGGACGACCGCCCAGCGCCTGGACGATGCGCTGGCGCGCCTCGGGCGGGCAGAAGGCGTCGAGCTCGGCCACATGCAGGGTGAGCGGGCAGCGGATGCGCTCGGCCTCGTCCAGCGCCGCCTCGATGCCCACGCCGTAGTAGCCGACCACCGCATCGGCATCGGTGCGGCAGGCGGCCAGGTAGGCCAGCTTGCCGCCCAGGCAAAAGCCCAGCACGCCGGCCTTGCCGTCCGTGACCTCGGGGCGCTGGCGCAAGGCGTTCAGGCAGGCCTGGATGTCCTGCACGCCCAGGGCCTCGTCGAATCCCTTGTAGAAGCCGAAGGCGCGCTCCCAGTCCGCCGGCGTGTAGCCCAGCTCCACATCGGGCTGCTGGCGCCAGAACAGGTCGGGCACCAGCACCACGTAGCCTTCTTCGGCGTAGTAGTCGGCCACCTCGCGCATGGTGGCGTTGACGCCGAAGATCTCCTGCGCCAGCACCAGGCCGGGGCCGCTGCCCGAGGCCGGCACGGCCAGGTAGGCGTTGAAGCTGCCGCTGCCGTCCAGCGCGTTGATGCGCACATGGCGGCTTGCCGGGGGTTCTTTCTGCTGCATGGGGTTGTCTCCGTTTCAAAGGGTGGGGAAAGCTGCGGTGCCGCTTTTTTCATGGCCCGTCATACGCATTCGGGGTGCCGCACCGTCACCTGATAGTAGCCCGCGTGAAAGGCCAGGGGCTCGCCGTCGAAGCGTTCGCAGCGCTCGACCTGGCCGATGAAGATGAGGTGGTCGCCGCCATCGTATTGCCGGACGTTGCGGCAGACGAAGCGGGCCAGCACGCCATCGATCAGGGGCACGCCGGCCGGGCCTTCCGCGCAGTCCAGGCCGACGAACTTGTCTTGCTGCGGCGTGGAAAAGCGCCGCGACAGAAGGTGCTGGCCCGCAGCCAGCACGTGGATGGCGAAGTGGCTGGCGCCCTGGAAATCGCAGACGCTGGGCGCCTGGCGCGCCAGGCTCCACAGCACCAGCGGCGGGTCCAGCGAGACCGAGGAAAACGAGTTGGCCGTCATGCCCACGCGCCGCCCGTCCGGCGCGCGCGTGGTGATGACGGTCACGCCCGTGGTGAACTGGCCGAAGGCCTTGCGCAGCTCGCGCGGATCGAAGGAGCAGGCCGTGGCGGCGGCCGGGGTGTCGCATGTGCTCATGGCGGCCTCTGCGGCTAGGCGGGGACGGCTGCCATGGCGGCGATGGCCGCGCAGCTGTCGATGTAGTGGTCCGCCTCGCCCGCGTCCGCGAACCAGGGGAAGAAGGTGCGCGGGTCATCGAAGCCGTTGGCAAGGGCGCTGGCCAGCGGTGCCAGCGTGCCCGCGCTGGCCAGCAGCTTGAGCACATGGGGTGGCGGTGGCGCCAGCAGCATGTTGGTCCACTGCGTGACCCATTGCGCATAGCCGAACCAGTAGCGGTCGAAGGTCTGCTGCATCCAGGCGGCGTCGAAGGCGCCATTGCCGTCACGATTTCCGTCATCATTGCCGCGCGCCAGGATGCTGCGCAGATAGGTGTCGGCGCACTTGGCCGCGTTGTTGGAGCCCTGGCCCGTGATGGGGTCGTTGAGCACCACCACGTCGCCCATGCCCAGCACCTTGCGCCCCGACGGCAGCGTGGCCACGGGCTTGCGCACCGTGGGGGCGAAGCGGCCCGCGAGGATGCCGTTGTCATCGGTCAGCGCAATGTCGCGGCAGCGCTCGGCCTCCCAGGGCACGAAGGTGTCGAGGATCCAGCGGCTGCGCTCCAGGTGCTGCTCCGGTGTCTTCACATCGCCCCAGCAGTCCATGGGGCCGCCGGGCACGCCCTCGAACACCATGATCTCGCAGGGGCCCGTGGTCGTCAGCGCCGGGAACACGAAATACTCGCCCACGCCCGGCAGCAGGTTGAAGGAGACGGCGGAGAACGGCTCGCGCGGCTTCATGCCCGTCACATAGGTCAGCGCCAGCGCGCGCTGGGGCTGGTCGAAGCGCGAGCGATGGGCATCGCGCTCGAACAGCCTCGATATCTCGCCCTTGCCGCTGGCGACCAGGGTCAGGTCATGGCTGCGCGTGCATTCCTCCAGCTCGGCGATGCCCGCGTCCTTGAGCACCAGCTCGCCGCCCTGGCGGCGGAAGTCGTCCATCCATGCGGGGATCTTCAGGCGCTGGTCCACGGACTGCGCGCCCGCGTTCAGCCGCGCCGCCCAGTCGATGGCCTTGTCGGCCGCTTTCCCGCCGTGCTGCGCCGGATGCGGCACGCACAGGCCGATGCCCTCGACCACCGGGCATTCGCGCGACCAGTGATCCAGGCCCAGGCCGCGCTCTATCTGCAGCGCGCTGTCGAACATGCACTGGCTGGACATGACCCGGCCCTGGGCGATGTCCTGCGCCGTGCGGTTGCTCAGTATCGTGACCTGATGGCCCGCGGCCAGCAGGCCCAGGCCCAGTTGCAGGCCCGACTGGCCGGCTCCGACGATGGCGATTTTCTTCATGGCTGTCTCCTTGCGGCTCCGTGTCCGTACTGCGTACTAGTCCATCAATTGGGGAATGGCGGCCACGGCGCGCTCGGGCCCCATGGCGCCGTAGCCGCCGTCCACCGCATAGTCGGCCCCCGTCACGAAGCTGGCATGGTCCGAGCACAGGAACAGCACCACCTGGGCCACCTCATGCGGATCGCCCACGCGGCCCAGCAGGTGAAAGGGCGCGGCCACGCGGTCGGTCTTGGCGCGGTCGCCGCCACTGAGCCGGTCCATCACCGCCGACCAGGTCCAGCCCGGGCAGACGCTGTTGACGCGGATGCCATCGGCCGCCAGGTCCATGGCCATGCTGCGCGTGAGCTGCTTCATGGCCGCCTTGCTGGCCGGGTAGAGCCAGCGCCCGGTCTGCGCGGCCTCAGACGAGATGCTGGTGAAATTCACCACGGCCCCGCCACCGGCGGCCACCATGTGCGGGTGCACGGCCTGCAGCATGGCCACGGCGCTGGCCACGTTCACGTTGAACGAGGCCAGCCAGTCCGCGCGCGGCGACTGCAGGCCTTCGTCTACATACGAGCAGGCCAGGTTGACCAGGATGTGCACGCCGCCGTGCCGGCTGCATGCCTGCTGCACGCAGGCGGCGACCTGCGCGTCGTCGGTGATGTCGGTGCGCACGAAAAGCGCGCCCTCACCCAGCGCATCGGCCAGCACCTGGCCGTTGTCGGCATCAATGTCGGCAATGACCACCTTCACGCCGGCCGCGTGCAGCGCACGCACCACGCCGGCGCCTATCAGGGTGGAGCCGCCGGTGACGATGGCGCTTTTGCCTTCGAGTCCCTTGAACATGACGCTTGTTCTCCCGTGTGGATACCAGGCCGGGCTGGCCTGTGCAGCACACGTTACGGGGGGCCGGGCCGCGCAGGCATCCGGCAAGCGCAGGCACTGTCCCTGGCGCGCAGAAATTGGCTCCCGGGGAATGGTCCGAATTGTGGGAGCGGGTGGTTTTTGCTACGTTCTGCGCAGCCTATGGAACACGCCATGCACACACCGCTGCCGCTGCAGCGCTACCGGCTTTTCGAGAGCCACGACATGGACGAGGCCCGCGAAAGCGTGGCGCGCGTCTTCTGTCCGCATGGCCTGGGCATGCTGCGCCCGCGCGCCGAGCTGGACGCCTGCCACCACAGCGCGCCGCTTTCCCGCAACGTCAGCTTGAACTATGTGCAGTACGGTCCCGGCGTGCACATCGAGCCCGGCTACCTGCGGGACTTCTTCCTGCTGCAGATTCCCCTGCGCGGCAGTGCCGAGATCCGCTGCGGCGCGCAGCAGGTGGATGCCACGCCGCGCCTGGCCTCCCTGCCCTCGCCGACCGAGCCGCTGTCCATGCGCTGGGCCGACGACAGCCCGCACCTGATCGTGCGCATGGCCCGCCCGGCCCTGGTGGCGCGGCTGGAGGCGCTGCTGCAGGCGCCCGCAGGCCGGCCGCTGGTGTTCGATCTGGGCGTGCCGCTGGACCAGCCGGCACTGGCACCGCTGGTGCATTTCATCGACTGCCTGCGGCACACGCTGGATGCGGGCAACGCCCTGCAGGCCACGCAGGCGCTGGCCCGGCATGCGGAGGAATACCTGCTGACCAGCCTGCTGATGTCGGCCACGCACAGCCACAGCCGCGCACTGGCCGGGGACAGCCGGCGCAGCCTGCTGCCGCGCGGCGTGCGCAAGGCCCAGGAGTACATGCAGGCCCATGCCGACCAGCCCCTGTCGCTGGCCGATGTCTGCCGCGAGGCCGGCTGCAGCGCGCGCACGCTGCAGGCCGCTTTCCGCCAGCACGCAGGCATGGGGCCCATGGATTTCCTGCGTCAGCTGCGGCTGGACCGGGTGCGCGCCGAACTCCAGGCAGCCAAGGGCCCGGGCGCCGCAGCCGGCTCCGGCGTGCGCGACGTGGCGCAGAAATACGGCTTCCTGCACCTGGGCCACTTCGCGGCCCAGTACCGCAGCCGCTTCGGCGAGCTCCCGTCCGAGACGGCGAGCCGCCGCGTGCAGGCCTGAGGGCCTGCCGTTGCCGGTTCAGCCCCGGCCCACGAAGGGCATCTTGGTGGCCATCACCGTGTGGAACAGCACATTGGCCTCCAGCGGCAGGCTGGCCATGTAGAGCACGGACTGGCCCACCACATCCGCGTCGATCAGCGGCTCCACCGCGATCTCGCCATTGGCCTGGGGCACGCCCTTGGCCATGCGCGATGCCAGCTCGGTCATGGCATTGCCGATATCGATCTGGCCCACGGCGATGTCGTAGGCACGGCCGTCCAGCGCAGCGGTCTTGGTCAGGCCCATGACGGCATGCTTGGTGGCCGTGTAGGCACTGGAATTGGGGCGCGGCGCATGCGCGGAGATGGAGCCGTTGTTGATGATGCGGCCGCCGCGCGGCGACTGGTCGCGCATGGTGCGAAACGCCTGCTGCAGGCAATAGAACATGCCGTTGAGGTTGACATCGACCACCTCGCGCCACTGCTCGGGCGTCCAGTCCAGGAAGGAGCCGGGCGGATTGCCCCGGCCCGCGTTGTTGAACAGCAGGTCCACGCGACCGAAGCGCTGCACCGTGCGCGCGAACAGCTGCTCCACGGCAGCCGGGTCGCTGACATCGGTGGCAATGCCCAGCATGCGCTCGCCCGCGCCGTACTTTGCCTGGGCCTCGGCGCAGGTCTCATCCAGCGGCGCCTGGCGGCGGCCCGCCACCACCACCTGGTAGCCCGCGCCCGCCAGGGCCAGCGCCACGGCCTTGCCCACGCCGGTTCCTCCGCCCGTGACCACGGCCGTCTTTGCGTTCTTCATCTCCATTGCTTGTCCATCCTGTAGTGCATGTATTGCAGCCGCCGCCCGCGCACCGGTGGCGGGCGGCGCCGCTGCATTGTCGACGACGCGCCGGGCCTGCGGACTGTGCCGCAGGCGACACCATCGCCGCACTGCGGACGAAGCTCAGGCAAAGCGCCAGGCAATGGAGCCCAGCGGCCCGTAGTCCACATGGAAGCTGTCGCCGGCCTGGGCCGTGACGGGCCGCGTGAACGAGCCGGCCAGCACCACCTGGCCTGCGTCCAGCTGCTCATCCCATTGCGCGAGCCGGTTGGCCAGCCAGGCCACGCCCGTGGCCGGATGGTTGAGCACGGCGGCCGCCACGCCGGACTCCTCGATCACGCCGTTGCGCTGCAACAGCGCCGACACCCAGCGCAGGTCCACCGCGTCGGGGCGCACGGGCCGCCCGCCCATGACGATGCCGGCATTGGCCGCGTTGTCGGCGATGGTGTCGCGCACCGTGCGCATGGCCTGGGTATCGCGGTCCTTTTGCTCGATGCGGGCGTCGATGATTTCCACGGCGGGCACCACCCAGTCGGTGGCGGCCAGCACATCGCACAGGGTGACGCCCGGCCCCTTGAGCGCGCGGCCCAGCACGAAGGCCAGCTCCACCTCCACGCGCGGAGCGATGAAGCGCGCAAAGGGAATGTCGCCGCCGGGCTCGAAGAACATGTCGTCCAGCAGGGTGCCGTAGTCGGGCTCGGTGATCTGCACGGCCTGCTGCATGGCACGCGAGGTCAGGCCGATCTTGTGGCCCCTGACCGTGCGGCCCTCGGCGCGCTTGAGCCGCATCCAGGCGCGCGAGATGGCGTAGCCGTCCTGCACCGTCATGTCCGGATGGCGGCGGGAAAAGTGCCGGACCTGCACCCGGCTTTTTTCGCTGGCGTGCAGCTCGGCCGCCAGGCTGTCTATGGTGTGTTGCGCAAGCATGGGCGGCCCTTCAGCGCGCGGCGGCGCCATCGTCGGCCCAGGCCAGGTAGCCGTCGGACACGCCCTGGCGCTGCATGGCATCCCACTGCGCCACCGAAGGCGTGGGCATCTGGAAGGCATCGCCCACGCGGCCATACCAGCCGGGGTTCTGCAGCCGCGCGATCAGCTCCATGGGCGCGGGGTCGAAGTACATGAGCTCGCCATCGACCACGGCCGCATCCATGACATGGGCGGCCAGCACATCGGCCAGCACCAGGCTGCGCACGCCGTCGATATCGATGAGCTGGCGCACGCGGCACTCGAATGAAGCAGGGCTGTCCACGATGCGCGGCGCCTTCACCCGCCGTGCATCGCCCAGGACCAGACCGGCCTGGGCCGACTCGTCCACCTGCGCGCCGAACTCTATGGCCGTCACCGCCATGCGGCGCGCCAGCGGCTCGGACACCAGGTTCACCACGAACTCGCCCGTGGCCGCGATGTTGCGCGCCGTGTCCTTGAGCACGCCCTGGCGCGAGCCAATGCACACGCACAGCAGCGGCGGATCGCCCGACATGGCGTTGAAGAAGGAAAACGGCGCGACGTTGACCGTGCCGTCCCCGTCCACCGAGCTGATCCAGGCGATGGGACGGGGCAGAACCAGGGAGTGCAGGATGTTGCTGCGCTGCTCGCTGTTGAGCGATTGCATTTCAAAGTACATGGGAATCCGGAGGGGAAGGGAAAAAGGGAGGGCGTCGCGTCACTCGTTGCCGGCGCGCGCCGCGTCCTGCTCGGCCTGGGCGATGCCGGGGGCGCGCGCATTGGACTGGTGCAGTTCCACCAGGTTGCCGGCCGGGTCGCGCAGGAACAGCTGCTTGAGGCTGGGCGATGCCACGTTGTCCAGCGTGAAGTAATCGACGCCGCGCGCCTGCAGCTCCTGCTCGGCGCCGAGGATGTCGTCCACGGCCAGCGCGATGTGGTTGGACACGGGGTCCTTGCCCGGGCCCTGCGCATAGCGCGACGGCCCCTCGCTGCCGAGGATGTGCAACTGGCTGCCGTTGGGCAGGTTGATCCAGGAGCCGTAGATGCCGGGGATCTTCCAGCGCGCGGCGTCCTGGGGCAGGTTCAGCACTTCGCGGTAGAAGTCGAGCATGGCGTCGGCCTGGGCGTGGTTGACGCCGAATCCGACATGGTGGAGTTCCAGAACTTTGATGGGCATGGGATGTCCTTGCATATTTGTGTGCTGCCAAATAATACGTTTAACGTACTATACATAAAGCGTAATATATGAAAGCCGTAAAATCAACCGCCCTTTCTTCTCCCGGCTTCAACCGCTTCCATCCACTCCCATGAGTCCGCGCAAGACCGCTGCCGCACCAGCCCCCGAATCCACCCCCCTCGCCAACGCCCCCGAAGCGCTGCGCCCGCACCTGGCCCTGATGGCCCAGACCGCGCAGCCCGGCACCGACACGCCGGCCGCCGGCCTGGGCCTGCTGCTGCTGTGGCTGGCCGACGATGTGGAGCAGCGCGCCAACGCATCGCTGCAGGCGTTCGGCCTGTCCGAGAGCAAGCTCGACGTGCTCATGATCTTCGGCCTGGCCGAGCGCGGGCTGCTGGGCGACACGGTGGTCACGCCGTCCTATATCGCCAGCTACGTCGGCGTGACGCGCTCGTCGGTGACGGGCCTGCTGGACTGGCTGGAAAAGCGCTCGCTGCTGGCGCGCAGCCTCAGCCAGGAAGACCGCCGCAGCTTCGACCTGGCGCTCACCGACCAGGGCCGCGAGGTGCTGGCCCGCGCGCTGCCGGCCTTCTGGCGCATGTGCGAGTCGCTGGTCGACTACCTGGACGAGGGCGAGCGTGCCAGCCTGCAGTCCATCCTCTTCAAGGCCTGGACGAGGATGAAGGCGCAACAGGCCGCTTGAGCCTGGGAGCGCGGCAGGCCGCCCTGGCTGCCGCAAGCCTGCGCAGCCGGCACGGTGCCATATTTCGCGCGGGCATAAGCTCAATCTTGCCTGTGCAAAATTTCCTTTGCGATCAATGCCTTGCGCCGCGCATGGCTCGCTATAAGGAAATGTGAATTCCGTCGTGGTGCGCGCCGGGGCCGGGTGTTGCAATGCCTTCAGAGGCCATGCCGGCAGGCGCCATGTGGGCGCCGGCGCCGGGCCTGGCCGAGCTGGAGGAACCACGCCTTGCCCACGCGCAGAAACACATTGCTCTGGTCGCTCGCCGCCACGCTGGCGCTGCCCGGCCTTGCGGCGGCCGCCGCGCTGAAGATAGGCGTCACGCCCGGCTCGCTGGCCGACTCCGTGGAGGTCGCCGCCAAGGAGGCGCACGCCCAGGGGCTGGACGTGCAGGTCATCGAGTTCACCGACTGGACCACGCCCAACACGGCGCTGGCGGCCGGCGACATCGACCTCAACTACTTCCAGCACCAGGCCTTCCTGGACAACGCCATCCGCGAGCGCGGCTATGCCTTCACCAGCGTGGCCACGGGCCTGCTGCCCAACATCGGCCTGTACTCGCTCAAGGCCCAGCGCTTTGCCGACCTGAAGGAGGGAGCGCGCGTCGGCGTGGCCAACGACCCCGTCAACCAGGGGCGCAGCCTGCTGCTGCTGGAGAAGGCCGGCCTGATCCAGCTGCGCGAAGGCAAGGGCCCGCGCGCGGGGCTGGACGACATCGTGTCCAACCCGCGCAGGCTGCGCTTTGTCGAGATCGAGGGGCCGCAGCTGGTGCGCGCGCTGGACGATGTGGACCTGGCCCAGGGCTACCCGGCCCACTTCGTCAACGCCGGGCGGCCGCAGGTGGCCGGCAATGCGCTGCTGTATTCGGGCATTGACGACCTGTACTACGCCATCCGCTTCGTCTCGCGCCAGGACAACGCCCGGGACCCGCGCATTGCGCAGTTCGTGCGCATCTACCAGACCTCGGGCGCCGTGCAGGCGCAGATCCACAAGTCCTTCGCCGCCAACGACAGGCTGTACAGCCTGCCGTGGCGCAAGCCGTGACGCGGCCCCTTCCTGCCTTTTCGAACCCTTTTTTTCCGGAGATCCCGATGAAGCTTTCCCGTGCCCTGATCGCCCCGCTGGCCGCCCTGGCCCTGTTCTCCGCCCACGCTGCCGACAAGCTGCGCATCGGCGTGGTGCCCGGCGCCTACGCCGACTCGGTGGCCGTGGCCGCCAGGGAGGCCAAGGCCCAGGGCATCGATGTGCAGGTGGTGGAGTTCACCGACTGGACCACGCCCAACGTGGCCGTGGACTCGGGCGACCTGGACATCAACTACTTCCAGCACCAGCCCTTCCTGGACAACGCCATCCAGAAGAACGGCTACAAGCTGGCCAGCGCGGGCACGGGCATCCTGGCCAACGTGGGCCTGTACTCGCTCAAGCACAAGGCCATCGCCCAGGTGCCGCAGGGCGGCAAGGTGGGCATTGCCAACGACCCCGTGAACCAGGGGCGCGGCCTGCTCTTGCTGCAGAAGGTGGGGCTGATCAAGCTCAAGCCCGGCGTGGGCTACCTGGGCAGCCTGGACGACATCGTCGAGAACCCCAAGAAGCTCAGCTTCGTCGAGGTCGAGGGGCCGCAGCTGGTGCGCATCACGGGCGATGTGGACATCGCCCAGGGCTACCCGCACTTCATCGTGGCGGCCAAGGCCTTCGATCCGTCCAGCGGGCTTGCATATTCGGGCATCGAGGATGCGCGCTTTTCCATCCAGTTCGTGGTCAAGGCCAGCCGCACGCAGGACCCCGTGGTGCAGAAGTTCATCCGCATCTACCAGAACTCCGATGCGGTGAAGGCCGAGGCCCAGCGCGCCTTCTCCAACGACAAGCGCCTGTACAACCTGGCCTGGGTCAAGCCCTGAGCGGCACGGGGAGGACTTCAGCCATGTCAACCAGCATTGCAGCCAGGCAGCCCCTGGCGGACAGGCCGGCCCACGAGGCGGACAGGCCGGCCCATGACGCGGGCAGGCGCTCATCGGCAGCGGCCGGCACCGCGCGGGAATCCATCCGCGGACCCGGCGCCGTGGCCTTCAGCGGCGTGGCCAAGACCTACCAGTCTTCGGCAGGACCCGTACAGGCGCTGGACGCGATCAGCCTGGAGATCGCGCCGGGCAGCATCTTCGGCATCATCGGGCGCAGCGGCGCGGGCAAGTCCAGCCTGCTGCGCACCATCAACCGGCTGGAGCAGCCCAGCAGCGGCCAGGTGCGGGTCGACGGCGTGGACATCGGCACGCTGGACGAGGCGCAGCTGGTGCAGCTGCGCCGGCGCATCGGCATGATCTTCCAGCACTTCAACCTGCTGTCGGCCAAGACGGTGCATGACAACGTGGCCCTGCCCCTGCAGGTGGCGGGCCTTCCGCGCGCACGCATCAATGCGCGGGTCAATGAGCTGCTGGCCCTGGTGGGCCTGCAGGAGAAGGCAGACACCTATCCGAGCCGGCTGTCGGGCGGGCAAAAGCAGCGCGTGGGCATTGCCCGCGCCCTGGCCACCGACCCCGAGATCCTGCTGTGCGACGAGGCCACCTCGGCCCTGGACCCCGAGACCACGCAGTCCATCCTGGAGCTGCTGCGCACCATCAACCGCAAGCTGGGCATCACCATCGTCCTGATCACGCACGAGATGAGCGTGATCCGCGAGATCGCCGACCGCGTGCTGGTGCTGGAGCAGGGCCGCATCGCCGAGCTGGGCGAGGTCTGGAAGGTCTTCGGCAACCCGCAGCACCCGGCCACGCGCGCCCTGCTGGCACCGCTGCAGCACGGCCTGCCTGACGACCTGCGCCAGCGCCTGCTGAGCACCGCGCCCGCAGGCCGCCACGAACGCATCCTGCAGCTGACCTACCGTGGCGAGGACGGGCTGGAGCCCGACTTCCCGGGCATCGCCCAGGCCCTGGGCGGCCGGGTGCGCCTGCTGCATGGCGGCGTGGACCGCATCCAGGGCCATGCCCAGGGGCAGCTGCTGATCGCGCTGGGCGGCGGCACGGCCGCGCATGACTGGCACACATTGACGCAGGGCCCGGCGGCCATTGCGCATGACATCAAGGATCTCGGATATGTCGCTGAATCTGTCCATTCCCATTGAGCGCTACGGCAACGCGCTGGCCGACACGCTGATGATGGTCGGCGTCTCGGGCGGCATCGCGCTGGCGGCGGGCATTCCGCTGGCGGTGCTGCTCATCGTCACCGCGCCCGGCGGCTTCCTGGCCTCGCCGCGCACGCACCGCGCGCTGGGCAGCGTGATCAACGGCTTCCGTGCCACGCCCTTCATCGTGCTGCTGGTTGCGCTGATCCCGTTCACGCGGCTGGTGACGGGCACCACCATCGGCGTGTGGGCGGCCATCGTGCCGCTGGCCATCAGCGCCACGCCGTTCTTCGCGCGCATCGTCGAGGTCAGCCTGCGCGAGGTCGATCCCGGCCTCATCGAAGCCGCCCAGGCCATGGGCTGCCGCAAGTGGGACATCGTGCGCCACGTCTACCTGCCCGAGGCCCTGCCCGGCATCGTGGGCGGCTTCACCATCACCCTGGTGGCGCTGATCAGCTCCTCGGCCATGGCCGGCGCCGTGGGCGCGGGCGGCCTGGGCGACCTGGCCATCCGCTACGGCTACCAGCGCTTCGACACCCAGGTGATGCTGCTGGTGATTGCCGTGCTGATCGCGCTGGTCACCGTGGTCCAGGTGCTGGGCGACCGCTACGTGCGCCGGCTGCGCAGCCGCTGACGCTGACGCTGAAAACAGGCACCAAGCCTTTCCCTCCGGGGCCGCCGCCTGGCGGCCCTCTCCCCACCGACTCAGCAAAGAGGCACGGAATGACCACACCGGATGCCCTGGGCGCAGCCTTGCCCGGCAACACACACCACACCCCGGGCGGGGCGCTGCGGCGCCTGCCCCTGCCGCCCTCCACTCCGCACCGCATCGCCAGCGAGGCCGAGGCCCTGCAGGCCGCCCAGGCCCTGGCCGATGAATGGCGCGTGGACGCAGCCGCCCGCGACCATGAGCGGCGCCTGCCCTGGCAGGAAATCGAGCGCTACACGGCCAGCGGGCTGGGCGCCATCACCGTGCCCCGCGCCTACGGCGGCCTGGGCGCTTCCTACGAGACGCTGGCCCAGGTCTTCGTCACGCTGTGCGCGGCCGACCCTTCGCTGGGCCAGATTCCGCAGAACCATTTCGCCGTGCTGCAGAACCTGCGGGACATGGGCAGCGAGCCCCAGAAGCGCCGCTGGTTCGCCGACGTGCTGGCCGGCCACCGCCTGGGCAATGCCGGGCCGGAGCGCAAGGGGCGCGCGGCCCATGTGCTGGAGGCCACGGCGCGCCTGTCGCGCGATGCGGCAGGCGGCCTGCGCGTCAGCGGCACGCGCTTTTACTCCACGGGCTCGGCCTTCGCGCACTGGGTGCCCTTCCGTGCCCAGGACGAGGAGGGCCGCATCGTGCAGGTCTGGGTGCGGCGCGATGCGCCGGGCGTGACCGTGTTCGACGACTGGGATTCCTTCGGCCAGCGCACCACGGCCAGCGGCAGCGTGCAGCTGGACCAGGTGCAGGTACAGCCCGAGGACGTGGTGCCTGCCTGGCAGTTCGAGGCCACGCCCTCGCTGTCCGGCCCGGTGTCGCAGCTGATCCAGGCCTCCATCGACGCGGGCATTGCCCAGGGCGCGCTGCGCGACGCGGTGGACTTCGTGCGCGACAAGAGCCGGCCCTGGATGGACTCCGGCGTGGCGCGCGCCAGCGACGATCCCCACCTCATCCACGAGGTCGGCCAGCTGCAGATCGAGGTGGATGCGGCCTATGCCGTGCTGCTGGAGGCCGCGCGCACGCTGGATGCGCTTGCTGCAGCGGCTGGTGGCGCGGTGGACGAGCAGGCCAGCGCCCAGGCCTCGGTGGCCGTGGCCGAGGCCAAGATCCTCACCACCGAGGCCGCGCTGCAGGCCGGCGAGCACCTGTTCGCGCTGGCCGGCTCCTCGGCCAGCCGCGCTGCCCACCGCCTGGACCGCCACTGGCGCAACGCCCGCGTGCACACGCTGCACGACCCCGTGCGCTGGAAATACCACCTGCTGGGCAACTACCTGCTCAACGGCGCCCTGCCGCGCCGCCACCAGTGGAACTGACCGCCATGACACAGACATCGACCCAAGAGCTGCAGGCCCTGGCCTCCACGCCGGGCGGCCAGCCCGCGCCCGCCGCGCCTCCCGCCCGGCCCGCCCACATCATCGGCAGCGAGGCCGAGGCGATGGAAGCGGCCCGCAGTTTTGCCGCCCTCATCGCCCCCGGCGCGCTGGCGCGCGACCGCGACCGCCTGCTGCCCTGGCAGGAGGTGGAGCAGTTCAGCCAGAGCGGCCTGTGGGGCATCACCATTCCCCGGGAGTACGGCGGCGCGGACGTGTCCACGGCCACGCTGACGCGGGCCATTGCCCTGATTGCGGCGGCCGATGGCAACCTGGGCCACATTCCGCAGAACCACTACTACTCGCTGGAAGTGCTGCGCGTGGGCGGATCACCCGCGCAAAAGGCCTTCTTCTATGACCGTGTGCTGCGCGGCGAACGCCTGGGCAATGCGCTGGCCGAGATCGGCCACCGCGACTTCCAGCGCCGCACCCGGCTGCTGCGCGACAGCGGCGGCTGGTTCGTGCAGGGGCGCAAGTTCTATTGCACGGGCGCCCTGTTCGCGCACTGGATTCCCACCCTGGTCAGCGCGCAGGAAGAGGCGCCGGGGCAAGGCGAGCGCATGTATCTGGTCTTCATCCCGCGCGATGCGGCCGGCGTCACCGTCACCGACGACTGGGATGGCTTCGGCCAGCGCGTGACGGGCAGCGGCTCGGTGCAGTTCGACCGCGTGCGCGTGGAGCCCGAATGGGTGGTGCCCTTCACCAGTTCCTTCGAGCGGCCCACCACCATCGGCCCCTTCGCCCAGATCATCCATGCCGCCCTGGACGCGGGCATTGGCCACGGCGCGCTGCAGGCCGCCCTGCCCTTCATCCGCGTGCATGCCCGGCCCTGGGTGGACGCGGGCGTGGCCAGCGCCACGCAAGACCCGCTGCTGCTGCAGCAACTGGGCAATGTCCACGTGCGCCTGCGCGCCGCCGATGCCCTGGTGGCCCGCGCGGCCCTGGCCGTGGACGCCGCCCAGCGCGCGCCCACGGACGACAGCGTGGCCGCCGCCTCGGTGGCCGTGGCCCAGGCCAAGGCGCTGAGCACCAGCGCCAGCCTGCTGGCGGGCAGCAAGCTGTTCGAGCTGGCAGGCACGGCCTCCACCCTGGCGGGACAGGGCCTGGACCGCTTCTGGCGCAACGCGCGCACCCACACCCTGCACGACCCCGTGCGCTGGAAATACCACGCCGTGGGCAACTACGTGCTCAACGGCATACGCCCGCCGCGCCATGGCGCGCTCTGACCTTTACCAACGACACAGGAATGCAATGATGACAACGACCTCCCCCACTCTCTGGCCCCGGCTGGCCGCCTTCCTGGGCGCTGCCCTGCTCGCGGGCAGCGCCCTGGCCGCGCCCCTGAAGATCGGCGTGGTGCCGGGCATCTTCGCGGACTCGGTGGAAGCCGCCGCCAAGGAGGCCAAGAAGCAGGGCCTGGACGTACAGGTGGTGGAATTCACCGACTGGGCCACGCCCAACGTGGCGCTGGACGCGGGCGACATCGACCTCAACTACTACCAGAACAGCAACTACCTGGCCAATGCAGCGCGCAGCAAGGGCTTCAAGTTCACCAGCGTGCAGGCGGGCATCCTGTCCTATCTGGGCCTGTACTCCACGCGCCACAAATCCCTGGCCGACCTGCCCACGGGCGCCAAGGTGGCCATTGCCAGCGACCCCGTCAACGTGGGCCGCGGCCTGCGCCTGCTGCAGCACGCAGGCCTGATCACGCTGCGCCCCGACACCGGGCTGCTGGGCACCCAGGCGGACATCGTCTCCAACCCCAGGAAGCTGCAGTTCGTGGAGATCGAGGGCCCGCAGCTGGCCCGCACCACGCCCGACGTGGACCTGGCCCAGGGCTTTCCGTATTTCATCATCGCCTCCAAGGCCTTCGATGCCAGCAAGGGCCTGGCCTACACCAGCTACGAGGACGACTCCTGGGCCATCCAGTTCGTGGCCCGCAGCGACCGCGCGGCCGACCCGCGCATCGCCCGCTTCCTGGACATCTACAAAAACTCCGACGTGGTGCGCAAGACCATCCACGCCTTCTACCTGAACGACCAGAAGCTCTACCGCCTGGCCTGGTTGAAGAACTGATGCAACGGACTGCAGGACCCGCCCCATGACGCAAGCCAAGCGCCACATCCACGTCAACGCCTTCAACATGAACTGCGTGGGCCACATACACCACGGGCTGTGGACCCATCCGCGCGACCGCTCCACCGAGTACGGCACGCTGGCCTACTGGACCCACATCGCCAGGGTGCTGGAAGAAGGCCTGTTCGACGGCATCTTCATCGCCGACGTGGTCGGCTACTACGACGTCTACCAGGGCGGCGTGGACCTGACCCTGCGCGAAGGCATACAGCTGCCCGTCAACAACCCCTGGCTGCTGGTCTCGGCCATGGCGGCGGTGACGCGGCACATCGGTTTCGGCCTCACGGCCACCGTGGGCGCGCACCAGCCCTATACCTTCGCGCGCGACGTGACCACGCTGGACCAGCTGACCAATGGCCGCATCGGCTGGAACATCGTCACCGGCTATGTGGACAGCGGCGCGCGCGGACTGGGCCAGAACGGCCTGGCCGAGCACGACAGCCGCTACGACCGCGCCGACGACTTCCTGGAGCTTTCCTACAAGCTCTGGGAAGGCAGTTGGGAAGAGGGTGCCGTGATCGCCGACAAGGCGCGGCGCATCCACGCCCTGCCCGACAAGGTGCACCCGGTGGTGCACGAGGGGCCGTTCTACCGCGCCAACGCCATCCACATGAGCGCGCCCTCGCCCCAGCGCACGCCCGTGCTGTTCCAGGCCGGCACCTCGCCGCGCGGGCTGCGCTTTGCGGGCCGGCATGCCGAGGGCATCTTCATCGGCGCACGCACGCCCGAGGCCGCGCGCGAGGCCTCGCGCCAGCTGCGCCAGGCCGCCGTGGACGCGGGCCGGCGCCCCGAGGACATCAAGATCTACGCCGGCGTGGCCGTGGTGCCCGGCCGTACCGAGACCGAGGCGCGCGAGAAATACGCCGACTACCTGGCCCACGCCAGCGCGGAAAGCGGGCTGGCCCACTTTGCCGCCAGCACCGGCGTGGACTTTGCGCAGTATGGGCTGGACGACCCCATCTCCTTCGGCAACACCAACGCCATCCAGTCGGCGGCCCAGGCCGCGCAGAAGCAGGGCTGGACCACGCGGCGCAAGCTGCTGGAGCAGTTCACGCTGGGCAGCCGCTACGCCACCATCGTGGGCGACCCGTCCCAGGTGGCCGACGAGCTGGAGCGCTGGATCGACGTGGGCGAGATCGACGGCTTCAACCTGACCCGCATCGTCGCGCCCGAGACCTGGGAAGACTTCGCCCGCCTGGTCGTGCCCGAGCTGCAGAACCGGGGCCGCTACCGCACCAGCTACGGCGACGACGCCACGCTGCGCCAGCGCCTGTTCGGCCAGGGCGACCGCCTGCCCGCCAGCCACGCCGCCGCGCGCTGGCGGCGTTGAAGGCACCGCGCAGGCCGCGCTGCGCAGGGACGGGCGCAGCGGCCGTGCCCATATCGCCAGAACGCATTAGCACATGCCATGCGCCACAAAATTCCTTTCAGAAACAAGCACTTGCCAAGGCACCCAAACCGATAAGCAAATGCGTTAAGTTTCTTTCGCCATACCGGCGTTCGGCCCTGTAATGAAGGCATCCATCCCACCTCATCCGGGCTGGCAGTCTTCGCAAACAGCATGCCGCGCTGCCTCCTGGAACCCACGCCAAGGAGTTTCCATGAGCCGATCGCTGAAGACTGTCATCGTCAATGGCAGCCTGAGCCGCCCCTCCCGCACCCGTGTCCTGCTGGACGCCCTGCATGCCCGCCTGGGCCAGGAGCTGCCGCTGCAGGCACAGGTCATCGACCTGCTGGACCTGCAGCCCCACCTGGGCGCGGCCCTGTCCAAGAACGACCTGCCGCCGGCCACGCTGCAGGCCATCGAAGCCATCGAGCAGGCCGACTTCCTGATCGTCGGCGCGCCGGTCTTCCGCGCCAGCCTGCCGGGCCTGCTCAAGCACCTGTTCGACCTCATCGACCTGGACGCGCTGCAGGGCACGCCCGTGCTGCTGGCCGCCACCGGCGGCAGCCCGCGCCACGCCCTCATCCTGGACCACCAGCTGCGCCCGCTGTTCGGCTTTTTCTCGGCCCTCACCCTGCCCATTGGCGTGTACTCCACGCCCGAGGACATCCAGGACGGCCAGGTCCACAGCGAATCGCTGCGCCAGCGCATCGAGCTGACCGTGCAGCTGTCGGCCCCGGTGCTGCGGGGTGCGCTGCAGCAGTTGGTGCAGGCCCAGGCCGAGGTACAGCAGCCCGTTCCCGAAGCCGCCGACCTGGCCCTGGCCGGGCAGCCCGCGTGAGCCAGTCAGAGGCCGTCCCTGCGGACCCGATAGCCACTGCGCAGGATCTGGCGCAGCGCCTTGCCGCCACGGCGGCCCTGCGCGATGCCGCAGGCGGCACGCCCAAGGCCGAGCGCGATGCGCTGCGCGCCAGCGGCCTGCTGGCACTGAGCATTCCGCGCGCGCTGGGCGGCCTGGGCGCGGACTGGGTGCAGACGCTGGAGACGGTGCGCATCCTGGCCACGGCAGACGGCTCGCTGGCCCATGTCTACGGCTTCCAGCACCTGCACCTGGCCACCGTGCAGCTGTTCGGCCAGCCCGCCCAGTGGCGGCCCTGGCTGCTGCAGACGGCACGCCACCGCTGGTTCTGGGGCAATACGCTGAACCCTCTGGACCGCCGCACCACGGCCACGCGCCAGCCCGGCCACTGGGAGTTCTCGGGCAAGAAGAGCTTCACATCGGGCGCACTGGACTCGCAGATGCTGGTGGCCTCGGCCATCGATGCCGACAGCGGCCAGTTGCTGATCGGCGTGGTGCCCACGGAGCGCACGGGCATCACCTTGCTGCGCGACTGGGACAACATGGGCCAGCGCCAGACCGACAGCGGCTCGGCCCTGTTCGAGCGCGTGCGCGTGGAGGCGGCCGAGCTGCTGCTGGACCCCGGCCCGCTGTCCACGCCCCATGCCGCGCTGCGCCCGCTGCTGGCCCAGCTCATCCTGGCCCATCTGTTCCTGGGCATTGCCCAGGGCGCGCTGGAGCAGGCGCGCGGCTACACGCTGAACGAGGCACGGCCCTGGTTCAAGTCCCCGGCCGATGCAGCCGGCGCAGACCCCCACATCCAGGCGCTGTATGGCGAGCTGTGGGCGGCGCTGGAAGGCGCACGCCTGCTGACCCTGCAGGCCGCGCAGCGCTTTGACGCCGCCTGGCGCCGTGGCCCGGCGCTGACCGCCCACGAGCGCGGCGAAGTCGCCGTGGCCGTGACGGCCGCCAAGATTGCCACCACGCGCTCGGGGCTGGACCTGTCCAGCCGCATCTTCGAGGCCACGGGCGCGCGCGCCACGCACGCGGCGCTGCGCTTTGACCGCTTCTGGCGCAACCTGCGCACGCAGACGCTGCACGACCCGCTGCACTACAAGCTGCAGGAGCTGGGCGACTGGGTGCTCAACGGAACCCATCCGCAGCCCAGCTTCTATTCGTGACGCCGCGCCATGAACACCCGTCTGCCCACCTGGCCGCCTGGCAAGTCCTCGGCAACACCTGCGCCCGTACCTGCAACCGTGCATGCGCCCGCAGCCTCTGCCGCGCACGATGACGGCGCCGCGCCCGCGCCGTGGATACTGCAAGACCCGGCCTCGCAGGCCCTGCTCAAGACCATGGGACAGGTGGCCGCCAGCGAGGCCGGCGTCCTCATCCTGGGCGACAGCGGCGCCGACAAGGAAATGGTGGCCCGCCACATCCACCGCCTGAGCCCGCGCCGCCACGGCCCCTTTGTCGCCGTCAACTGCGGCGCGCTGTCCGAGGCCCTGATCAACGCCGAGCTCTTCGGCCACGAAAGCGGTGCGCTGACGGGTGCCTTCGGCAACCTGCCCGGCCGCTTCGAGGACGCCCACGGCGGCACCCTGCTGCTGGACGAGATCGACGACCTGCCCCTGCACATCCAGAGCAAGCTGGTGCGTGTGCTGCAGGACAAGGCGGTCACCCGCATCGGCGCCAGCCAGCGCACGCCGGCCGATGTGCGCGTGCTCGCGGCCAGCAGCGCGCCGCTGCACACCAAGGTGGCGGCGCGGCGCTTTCGCGAAGACCTGTACTACCTGCTCGATGTCGTCACCCTCACCGTGCTGCCGCTGCGCCAGCGCCCGGCCGACATCCTGCCGCTGGCGCGCCACTTCATCGCAAGCTACTGCCAGCGCATGCGCTACGCGCCCATGGCACTGAGCCAGGACGCGCAGCGCAAGCTGCTGGAGCACGACTGGCCCGGCAACAGCCGCGAGCTGGAGAACGTCATCCACCGCAGCCTGCTGCTGACCCAGGGCATGCACATCGGCGCGGGCGACCTGCACATCGCCAGCAGCCAGGGCGAGCCCGATCCCGTCCCCACACGCGAGGCCGAACACGGCGCCCAGGCCGCCGCCGCCGAACTGGCCCTGGGTGAAGCGCTGGACAGCCTGTGCGACGTGCATGCCGAAGGCCTGGAGCAGCACGTGCTGGGCGCCCTGCTGCTCAAGGCCTGGCAGCGCAACCGCGGCAACCAGGTGCAGACCGCGCGCCAGCTGGGCATCAGCCGCAGCGTGGTGCGCGCGCGGCTGCAGCGCCTGGGCCAGGTGCCGGGCGAGGCCGCGCCACCGTCTTTTCCATCGTCCCCGGAGATCCCATGAGCCAAGACCCCCACGCATCGCCAGACATCTTCTGGTTCCTGCCCACCTCGGGCGACACGCGCTACCTCGGCACCTCCGACTTCGGCCGCGCCCCCACCAACGCCTACATGCGCCAGATCGCCGTCACGGCCGAGGAGCTGGGCTACGACGGCCTGCTGATCCCCACCGGCAGCTCCTGCCTGGACCCCTGGGTGGTCGCCTCCAGCCTGGTGCCCGTCACGCAGCGCATCAAGCTGCTGGTGGCCCTGCGCACCTCGCTGGGCGCGCCCGTCTCCAGCGCGCGCCAGGCCGCCACGCTGGACCAGGCCCTTGGCGGGCGCCTGCTGCTCAACGTGGTGCCCGGGGGCGATGCCACCGAGCTGGAGGCCGACGGCATCTTCCTGGCCCACGACGAACGCTATGCCTACGCCGATGAATTCCTGACCATCTGGCGCCGCCTGCTGGCCGGCGAGGCCGTGGATTTCGACGGCAAATACTTCAAGGTCAAGCAGGGCCGCAACTTCTTTCCCCCGGTGCAAAAGCCGCATCCGCCGCTGTACTTCGGCGGCTCCTCGGACGCTGCCCACGACCTGGCCGCGCGCCAGGTGGACGCCTACCTCACCTGGGGCGAGCCCCCCGCCGCCGTGGCCGAAAAGTTCGCCGACATCCGCCGCCGCGCCGCGCAGCAGGGCCGCCAGGTCCGCCTGGGCGTGCGGCTGCACGTCATCGTGCGCGAGACCAACGAGGAGGCCTGGGCCGATGCCGAGCGCCTGATCAGCAAGCTCACCGACGAGGACATCGCCCGCGCCCAGGCCGGCTATGCGCGCATGGACTCCGTGGGCCAGTCGCGCATGGCCGCGCTGCACGGCGGGCGGCGCGACCGGCTGGAGGTGGCGCCCAACCTCTGGGCCGGCGTGGGCCTGGTGCGCGGCGGCGCGGGCACGGCCCTGGTCGGCGATGCCGCCACCGTGGCCGAGCGCCTGCGCGAATACGCCGCGCTGGGTGCGGACAGCTTCGTGCTCTCGGGCTACCCGCACCTGGAGGAGTCCATCCGCTTTGCCGAGCTGGTCTTCCCCCTGCTCGGCAAGCGGGCCGTCACCACCAGCGACCAGGCCCAGACCGGCGGCGCCTTCGACATCCGCAGCATCCAGCGCCGGCAGTCTGCATCGTGAGCCGCCCCCGGGCTTGCGCCTTGTCAGACCGCAAGACCCCGCAGGCAGCTCGCCCGCTCAAGCCCCCAGATGTTTGACAGCAGCTGCCGGGCACGTCCCGCGCCGGCGACGGGAGCGGCAAGCTCCATGAACTTGTCCTCCAGCTCCCCATCCGACAACGGCAGTTCGGGATCGCCCTTGCGATCGGGCTGCACCCAGACATGGCGGCGTCCATCCCTGGCAACGATTTCCAGGCGCGCCGATCTCTTTCCCGGGAAGGCCCTATCGATTTGCGGGTCCACCGAGACCTGGACGCGCTCGAGCATCGCGCGCACGGCGGGATCGGCCAGGCGCTCGGGGGTGTACGCGGACATTCGCACGCTGCCATGGACCAAGGCCGTCGCCACCACGAACCGGAGACTGAAGCGCGCTTCGTTTTCGGTCACGGGATCGGTGTAGCAGGCGATATCCAGGGCCGGGCCATAGGTGGCCACGGCCACGCTGCAGATGTCGTCCGCCCGCAGGGCATGCTGGCTGCGCAGAGCCAGCGCGGCGTCGATGGCCGCAAAGGTATGGCCGCAGCCGACATGGTTCTTGAAGGTGAGCCGGGTGATGTGGAAGTCCCTGCCCAGCGTGTCCCCGATGCCTGACCAGTCCGGTCCGTCGCTGACAGCGCGGCCCAGGCCCGACTCCCCCTCCAGCACATCCAGCGATCCCGTCACCCCCCTGTGCGCGAGTTGCGCAGCCAGCAGGCCGGCCTCCGCTGCGCGCCCGGCATGCAGGGGCTTGGACATCGAATCCATGCGAAATGCCTGCTGCAGACCCGCAGAGAAGGTGGCCGCCGTGGCCAGTGCATGGGCGAATGGCCCTGCATCCAGCCGCAGCGCATACCCTGCGGCCGCCACAGCCCCGAAGACGCCCACGGTGCCGGTGTTGTGCCAGAAGCGGTAGTGGGCCCGGCCCAGGGTCACGCCGATGCGGGTGGAGACCTCATAGCCCAGCACCACGGCACGCAGGAATTCCAGGCCACTGGCCCCTGCCTGCTGGCTTGCCGCCAACGCCGCTGCAATGGTTGCGGCCCCGGGGTGGTACATGGCATCGCGGAAGCTGTCGTCCACCTCGGCGGCATGGGCCGCCGAGCCGTTGAAAAGTGCCGCCGCCCGCGCCGTGGCCATGCGGCCGTTTCCAAGCCGGCAGGACCCGCGGTCCAGATCCTCGGCAAGCACCTGTTCCAACTGTGCAAGAGGCGCGCAGCCCAGGCCCGGGAACAGGGAGGCATACCAGTCGATCACGGCCCGCTTGGCGTGGTGGATGACGGTGTCGGGAAGCTCGGTGCGTTGGTATCGAGAGGCAAATTGTCCGAACACTTCGGTCGCATGCATGCGTGGTCTCCTGGATGAACACTGGCCGGGGCAGTCTCACTTTTTTGGCACAAATGTGCAGTGGCCGGCCCCTCAGGCCAGAACCAGCACACCATCCGCAGCGCACACGCCCTGGCCCTGCGGCAGCACGAACACCGGGTTGATCTCCGCCTCGATCACGCGGTCGCCCAGTTGGGCGGCCATCGCAGAGAACGCGACGATGGCATCGGCCAGGGCATCGACATCCGCCTTGGGGCGGCCGCGAAATCCGTCCAGCAGCGGCCAGGTCTTGAGCTCCCTGGCCATGTCCAGCGCTTCTGAGCGGCTCAGCACACCCAGTTGTGTCCCATCGTCCGGCAGCAGGCGCAGCGTGGTGTCCTGGAACAATTCGGCCGCAACGCCCCCCATGCCCAGCATCACGGCGGTGCCCAGCGCATCCTTGTGCAGGCCCAGGATCAGCTCGGTGCCACCGGCCACCATCTGCTGCACCAGGAACCGGTCCGGGCGCACGCCCGCCCTGGCCTGCACGTCGGCCACCATCGCACCCAACCGGGCACCTATGGTCTGCGTCGTCAGGCCGACGGCGACACCGCCCACATCGCTCTTGTGCGTGATCCGGGACGAAAGGATCTTGAGCACCAACCGGCCGCCCAGTTCGCGCGCGGCGGCTTCGGCCTCTTCGGCGGTATGCACCACGCGCTCGGCCGCGCATGGCACGCCGAAACGGCGGAAAACGGCCTTGGCCTGCGCTTCATCGAGGCAGCCGACGGGCAGGTCCAGTTCCTGCAGGGTGTGCTTGCCGACGACCAGCTCGGAAGGCGCACCCTGGAAGCCGTTGACGCGCAGCATGCCCGCCAGCGCGGCCGTGCAGCTTTCCGCCGCAGCGAAGGCCGGCACGCCGCGTTGCGTGAGCAGCGCGCCGATTTCCGGCGCATGCGGGCTGACGTAGGCCAGCACCGGCTTGTCGGAGTGGGGCAGGCAGTCCTGAATGGCACCGGCCAGCAGCTCGGGCATGGCCAGGCTGGAGGAGCCGACGATGATCACCAGCGCGTCGTAGCTGGGGCTTGCCAGCAGGGCATTGATGGCGCCGCGCAGCAGGTCGGGACGCAGGCCCGCCAGGGTCACGTCGATGGGATTGCGGTCCAGCACGGCTTCGCTGCCGGTCTGCAGCGCGCGCAGTGCATCGGCCGTCGCCTCGTCCGGCGCAGGCGTGTCGAATCCGGCCACGCCCAGATCGTCCGACACCAGGGTGCCCGCACCGCCGGTGGAAGTCAGGATGGCGATACGCCTGCCGCGCAGCCTGCGGCCCGTGGCCAGCGCAGCGGGCACGTCCAGCAGGTCGGCAAAGCTGTGCGCACGGATCACGCCGACCTGGCGGAACAGCGCGTCGTACATGCGATCGGCTCCGGCCATGGCGCCCGTGTGCGATACGGCGGCCTTGGCGCCGGCCTCGGAGCGGCCGATCTTGAAGGCCACCACGGGCTTGCCGGCACGCGCGGCCTTCAGGCAGGCGGCACGGAGCCTGGCGGGATGGCGCACCGTCTCCACATACAGCGCGATCACCTTGGTGGCCGGGTCATCGGCCAGGTGATCGATGAAGTCGGCCAGTTCCAGATCCACTTCATTGCTGGTGGAAATGAGCTTGGACAGCCCGATGCCACGCGCGGCCGCGCGCGACAGCAGCGAGCCCAGGATGCCGCCGCTTTGCGAGACGACGCCGATGCCTCCGACGGGGAACTCGTCCATCTCCAGCGCGCCCGAGGGCGACAGCACGATCCGGTCGGTCAGGTTGACCAGGCCGATGGTGTTGGGCCCCAGCAGGCGCATGCTGCCGGCCGCCTCGATCAGCTGCCGCTGGCGGTGCGCCCCGTCCTCGCCCGTTTCCGTATAGCCGCTGGCCAGCACGATGGCTGCCGCGCAGCCCAGCGCCGACAGTTCCCTGACGGCCTGGTGCGCACGCTCGGCGCCCAGCAGCACCACCGCCACATCGGGCACTTCAGGCAACGAGGCCACATCGGGATAGCAAGGCAAATCGCCGATGCGCTCCACGCGCGGATTGACGGGAAGAATGCGGCCGGCAAACCCGTGCTTTTGCAGGTAGGCCACCGGGCGGCCCGTGGTCTTTTTCAGGTCGGCAGAGGCGCCTATGACGGCGACGCTGCGCGGCGACAGCAGCTTGGCAATGGCTTGGCTCATGGCATCACTCCTTGCCGGCCGTCTTGGCCAGGAAGGCCTCCACCGATGCGCGGTGTTCACTGCTGGTGTAGCAGATGCCCTGGGCCTGGCTTCCCTGTGCGAAGACATCGTGCGAAGACAGCTCGAAGCTCTGGTTCAGGATGGTCTTGGTCAATGCCAGCGCGGTGGAAGAAGCCGAGGACAGCTCGCGCGCCCAGGCCTGGGCCTCTGCCACCAAGGTCTCGGCGCTGGCCTGGCGGTCCACGATGCCCAGGGCCAGGGCTTCCGGCAGTTTGACCTGGCGGCCCGTGAAGATCAGCTCCTTGGCCTTGGCCAGGCCCACGCGGCGCGGCAGGAAGTACATGCCGCCGCCGTCGGGGATGATGCCGCGCAGCACATAGCTCCAGGCGAAGCTGGCCCACTCGCTGGCAATGACGAAATCACAGGCCAGCGCCGTGTCCGCGCCCAGGCCAGACGCTGCGCCGTTGACGGCGGCGATCACGGGCTTGGGCATGGTGTGCAACAGGGCCTGGACGTGGTGCACGCGCTGCTGGCGCTGCCAGCCGTTGAAGCCCACCTCGCCCGCAGGCGCGTTCATGCGCCTTTGCATTCCGGCAATGTCCCCGCCGGCGCAAAAGCCCTTGCCCGCGCCTGTCAGCACCAGGGCCTTGATGGCCTTGTCTGCCGCCACGCGCTCCAGGGCATCGATGAACTCGGTGCGCATGTCATCGCTCATGGCGTTGCGCTTGTCGGGGCGGTTCAGGGTCACGGTCGCCACCGCATCGGCGACATTCAGTTGGATCAGTTCGTAGTTCATGGCGTGCTCTCAAGGCGATCGCGGGCAATGCGATCAATCGGGATGGATGTTGTTTTGCCTGACGATCTGGGCCCAGCGCTTTTCCTCGGCCTGCACATAGGTGTCCAGTTCCGCCGCCGGCCCGGCATTGACCACCAGGCCTTCGTGTTCCAGCTTGCGAACAAAGTCCGGCGAACGGGCCGCCTTGCGGGCCGCAGTGTTCAGGCGCTCGATCACGGCAGCGGGCGTGGCGGCCGGCACGTACAGGCCGTACCAGCTCTCGACGCGGTAGCCCGGGACGGTGACGGCGATGGGCGGCGCATCCTTGAAGGCCGCAGACGGCTCGGCCGTGGTCACACCCAGCACGCGCAGCTTGCCGTTGTCGATGAAGGTGGATACCGCCGCCGCGGTGGCAAACATCATGTCCACCTGGCCACCCATCAGATCGGTGAGTGCCGGGCCTGCGCCACGGTAGGGCACATGGGTGATCCTGACCTTGGCCAGGTTGGCAAACAGCTCACCCGCCAGATGCGCCGACGTTCCTGCGCCCTGCGAGGCATAGGTCAGCTTGTCGGGACTGGCCTTGGCGGCGGCCATCACGTCCGCCACCGTCTTGTACGGGCTGGCGGCGGGCACCACCAGCACGTTGGGGCCGCGGCCGATCAGGATCACCGGCGCGAAGGCCTTGTTGCTCCCGTACGGCAGCTTGGCCTGCAGCGCCGGATTGACGGCGTGCGCGAAGGAAGCCACGACCACGGAGTAGCCGTCCGGCGCGCTCTTGGCAACGTTGTCGGTGCCGATGATCGTGCCGGCACCGGGCTTGTTGTCCACGATGACGGGCTGGCCCAGGTCCTTGGCCATCTCGGCCCCCAGCGTGCGTGCGATCAGGTCGGTTCCGCCACCGGGCGCGAAGGGCACGACGAGGCGCACGGGCTTTTCCGGGAAGGCTGCAAAGACTGCGTTGCAGGCAGTCGCGAGCACGGCAATGAGCGCAATGGCCCTGGCGCAACGGCGGGCGGCGAAACGAAGCATGGTGTGTCTCCTGGTTCTATGGGCAGAGGTCCGTTCCATGCGCAAGCGTTGCGATGACGCTGGCGACGGATTGGTGAAAGCTTAGGGAAACGCACCGCAGTTGTGATCCCCCATGTTCCAACCAGTGAAACCGCACAGCGAGCGCGCCAGGACTTGCGTTTTCATCTGCCATCCTTTCGGTGGAATACTCCACGCCATCAGGCGCCCGCGCCTGTGCAGCAAGAACCAGGCTTTCAACCGAGGATGAACCGGTCCTCCCGCAGGCGGCAGCAACATGACCCACAGGCGATCCCCCATACTCCATGACAAGCCCGGTCAGTCCCCGAGCAACCGCTCCCTGGAAAGAGGCATCGAAATACTCCGTGCGTTCAGGCCCGGGTCGGAACTGCTGGGCAACGGCGACCTGGTGGAACGCACCGGACTGTCCAAGGCCACCGTGAGCCGGCTGACGCAGACCCTGGTGGGCTGCGGCATACTGCAGGCCGATCACCAAAGCCGCGCCTTTCGCCTGGCTCCCGCTGTCCTGAGCCTGGCGCACGCCATGCGTACCGGATCGACGGTGCTGTCGATGGCGGCCCCCCTGATGCGCACCCTCGCCGAGACACGCAGGATCAACGTGGGCCTGGCCTGTCCCGACAGGGACGAGATGGTCTATCTGGAATCGATCCGCTACAACCGCCGGATTGTGCTCAGGCATGTGGTGTCGGGTCAGCGTGTGCCCATGGAGCTGACGTCGCTGGGCCGTGCCTACCTTGCCGTGGCGCCGCCTGCCAGGCGCAAGGCACTGTTCGACAGCTTCAGGCTCAAGAGAGGCGCCCAATGGCGCGACCTGGAAAAACAGATCCAGGCGGCCATCAGGTCCGTGAAAAGCCAAGGCTTCTGCGCTGCATCGTGGCAGCCGGAAGTGGTTGCACTGGCCACGCCGCTGGTGACACCCGATGCCATCTATGTCCTGAACTGCAGCGTGTCCACGACGGAGCCTGTGCCAGCCATCGTGCAGGAGCTGCACCCGGCGTTGCTGCAGCTGGGCCGCCAGATTCAGAGCCTGCTGGAGAAACGGTGAGGTTTGCCCGCCGTTCCGCGCACCTGCGGGCGGCCCGCTTTGCATAGGGAAAAAACATAGCTGATATAGGCTGCATTGCCTTATCGCAATGGCGCCCGAAACACAGACTGGCGGCATGACAAACACCCATCTGGAGACAACCAGCGTCACTCGCCGGCTCGTGCGCTACCGCCCGCAGGCTGCGAAGGACGAGATTCAAATCGAGTATGCGGACCAGGGCGCAGGGCCGGTCGTCTGCATGCTGCCATCGCTGGCCCGTTCCGGCCGGGACTACGACGTCGTTGCCCGCCATCTGCAGGCGCAAGGGCTGCGGGTACTGCGCCCCGAGCCTCGGGGCATAGGCCAAAGCCGTGGCCCCATGCAGGGGCTGACGCTGCACGACTTCGCAGCCGACGTCGCCGCCGCCATCGACCACGAAGCCACCGGCCCTGTCGTGGTCGTGGGTCATGCCTGGGGCAGCCAGCCGGCGCGCATGCTGGCGGCCGACAGGCCGGACCTGGTGCGCGGCGTCGTCATGGCCGCCGCCTCGGCAGGCAAGCTGCCGCCGGGATCGGACGAAAAGCCGTATGGCCGCCTGCGGGACGCAATCGACGGCGCGGGCGATGCACGGCTGTCCAGGGAGCAGCGCCTGGACTGCCTGCGCCGCGCCTTCTTTGCCCCGGGACATGACCCCAGCGCCTGGCTGGACGGGTGGAACGCCCAGGCCCATGAAGCGCAAGGCCATGCACGGCGCGTCACGCCCGTCGATGACTACTTCAGCGCAGGAACGACCGTTCCCATACTGGACCTTCGGGCCGAGCATGACGCGGTCGTGATCCCCCATGTGATGAAGTCCTGCCTGGGCGAGCGGGTGACGGAACAGGTGATTGCCGACGCGGGCCACGCCCTGGCGCCCGAGCAGCCCCTTGCCATGGCAGACGCCATTGCGGCATTCACGCGCCGCGTGTACGCCGCCTAGGCCAGCCCTTGCCCGCAAGACACCCGGTCCCTTCGGGGATGCGCCGGACAGAAACAGTGCTCAGGAGACAACGATGACCATCCACACGCCCGCAGCCGCCATCAGGAAAGCCTGGAAGTTCGCCATGACCTGTGCGGCCTGGGCCACCTGCACCCTGGTGTGCGCGCAAGACTATCCGGGCAAGCCGATCCGCATGGTGATTCCGTACACGCCGGGTGGCTCGATCGACACCGTGGGCCGCCTGGTGGCCGACCAACTGCAAAGGCAGCTGGGCCAGGCCATCGTGATCGAGAACGTTCCGGGGGCTTCCGGCCTGTTGGGAACCCTGCAGGTCAAGAAGGCCAAGCCTGACGGATACACGCTCATCTTCAATGCCTCCAGCCACGCCTACCTGCCGCTGGTCAGTTCCAAGAAAACCTATGACGCCGAACGTGACTTCACGCCCGTGGGGCAAATCGGGTACGTGCCGCTGATCGTGGCGGTCACCAACGAGTTGCCCGTCAGGACCGTGGCAGAGTTCGTGCAACTGGCCAGGGCCCATCCAGGCAAGTACACCTGGGCGACTTCCGGCCTGGGTACCACCAGCCACCTGAGCGAAGAGATGCTGAACCGGGCCCTTGGCCTGCAGATGGACATCGTCGCCTACAAGGGCGCCGTTCCCCAATTGACGGACGTGATCGGCGGCCATGTCTCCGCGGCCATCTCGCCCATGCCGGGTGTCATGCCCTTCGTGCAGGCCGGCCGTCTGCGGCCCCTTGCCGTCACCAGCAAGACCCGCGTCCCGTCGCTGCCCGATGTGCCGACGCTGGCGGAGGGCACCATTGCCGGGTTCGAGCTCCTGTCCTGGTACGGAATCTGGGGCCCGGCCGGCCTGCCCGCAGACATCACCCACAGGTTGAACACCGAAATTTCAAAGGCCGTGGAGGCGCCGTCGCTGAAATCCAGGTTCGCCGAACTGTCCTTTGTCCCCGCGAAGTCCAGTCCTGCGCAGTTCCGGAAATTGATCGCTGACGACCTGAACAAGATCGGCAAGGCCGTCAGGGAAGCGGGCATCCGCATCGACTGACCTGCCGCTTCCGATCCGGGAGGCATGCCCTACACGGCGCGGGCGCCCTTGCGAAAGTCAAGCTCGCGCAGCAACTTGGCGGTTTCCGCGATCAGCCGGTTCGCGGGACGCGCCCTGGGCATGGCCAGCACGAGCTGGTTGCGTATGGCCGGCGGGCCGATGGGCGCAGACTGTATGCCAGTGCGGGCACCGGCCAGATTCAACGCACTGTCCGGAAGAATGGAGCAAGCCAGTCCCTCCTCCACCACGGACAGCGCCGTGTGCACGGCCCCCACCTCGGCCACCACGTTCAGCCGGATCTTGCGCGGCAGCAGGACGGCGTCCACGAGGCTGCGTATCGGGTTATGGGTGCCCGGCAGCACCAGCGGAAAGTCCGCCAGGGCCGAAAGGCCGATGCGCGAAGGCAACCGGTAGCCCTTGGGAGCCACCAGCAGCATGGACTCGCGCATCAGGGGTTCGTAGGACAGCAGGGGCGTCGGAGCGGGGTCGAACATCAGACCCAGGTCGATGCGGCCCGCAATCATTCCCTCACGCAAGGACAGGCTCAGCCCCTCCACCACCGAAAGCAGTGCATGCGGCAGCCGGCGCCGGAACTCCCGTATCAGCGGCACGGCCAGGCTTGCCGCCACCCGGTGGGGCAGGCCCACGACCACGCTGCCGACGGGCTCGGCATGCATTTCCTTGAGATCGGACAGCGCCTGGCTGGCCGAGTTGAGCATCGTGCGTGCATGCGACAGCAGTGTCTCCCCGGCCGCGGTTGCTGCCACGCCGCGCCCTGTCCTGTCCAGCAGCCGCTGCCCCAGCTCCTCTTCCAGCAGTGCGATCTGGCGGCTCACGCTCGGCTGCGCCAAATTCAGCGCCACGGCCGCGCGGCTGATGCTGCCGTGCTCCACCACGGCGACGAAGTACTCCAGTTGGCGCAGATCCATAGGTATTCAACATAGCTGGTATAGGCGCCATCCAGTTTAACTTTGCCGGCATCGATCGCAAACTGGCCTGCATCGCCGCTTGCCACAGCGGCTCCACCGTGTCACATGAGGAAAGCCAATGAGCAGGTTCAAGTCCAAGATAGCCATCGTTACGGGGGCCGGATGCGTGGCAGCAGGTTGGGGCAACGGCAGGGCCATGGCCGTGCGCCTGGCGGAGGAAGGCGCGAAGGTGCTGGCGGTGGACCGTGACCAGGCGCGGCTTGACGAAACGCTGTCCCTGGCCGGCGAGGCGGCAGCGTCCATCACGACCTGCATCTGCGATGTCACCGACTCGTCCAGCGTCAAGGCCATGGTCCAGGCCTGCCTGCAGGCCTGGGGCGTCCCGGACATCCTGATCAACAACGTGGGCGGCTCCGCAGCCGGCGGCCCCATTCAGCTGAGCGAGCAGGACTGGGACAGCCAGATCGACATCAACCTCAAGAGCGTCTTTCTGACCTGCAAGCATGTGCTCCCGCACATGGTCGAACGCGGCAGCGGCGCCATCGTCAACGTGGCGTCCACCTCGGGCCTGCGCTGGACCGGCAGCGCGCAGGTCGCCTATGCGGCCAGCAAGGCCGGCGTGATCCACCTGTCCCGCGTGGTGGCCGTGCAGCATGCGCCTGACGGCATTCGCGTGAACACGGTGGTGCCGGGCCAGCTGCACACCCCCATGGTGCAAGCGCGGCTGGCCAGGCAGCGCACAGGCGGCGATGTGGAGACGCTGCTGGCCTCGCGGGTCAGGCGCATCCCGCTGGGCTTCATGGGCGATGGCCGCGATACCGCCAGTGCCGCCCTGTACCTGGCCAGCGACGAGGCCCGCTTCGTGACGGGAACCGAGCTTGTCGTGGACGGCGGCATGACCGCACGCTGCGACTGAAATTGCACTGCGACTGACCTGGCGCTGCGACCGACAGGCCGATCGCCGCGGCCAGCCGCCATGGACATCGCATGGGCCCTGGGGCGAAGGCCGTGCTATGTCCCGCGCCAATGGGCATGCCGCACGCCCAGCTTCAGCTGCTGGATGCGCCGGTGGATGGTGGAGCGGCTGACGCCGAGCTGGCGCGCCGCCTCGGAGACATTGCCCTGGCATTGCGCAAGCAGCTGTTCCAGCGCCTGTGCGGCGGGCTCGCCGGCATTGCCAGCCAAGGCGGTGCGCGCTGGTGCGCGGTGCAGCGCATCGTGCAGATGGTCAGGCAGGTGGTCGGGCTCGATGGTGCCGTCGCCATCGTGGCCGCACAGGGCTGCGGCGTAGCGCAGCGCGTTGTGCAGCTCGCGCAGGTTGCCGGGCCAGGCGTGCGCGGCCAGCACGGCGCGGGCTGCGTCGCCCAGGTGCAGGTGGCTGCCCAGGGTGGCCAGCATCTGGTCGGCAATGGTCTGCAGGTCGCTGCGCTGGCGCAGCGCAGGCAGGCGAAGCTCGGCCGCGTTGAGGCGGTACAGCAGGTCTTCCCGGAAGCTGCCACGCCGCACCAGCTCGGCCAGCGGCTGGTGCGAGGCCGAGATGAAGCGCACCGCCACCGCCCGTGGCGCGCGTGCGCCCAAGGGGGTGATTTCGGATTCGGACAGCACCCGCAGCAGCTTGGCCTGCAGGGCCAGGGGCATGTCGCCGATCTCGTCAAGGAACAGCGTGCCCTCGTGTGCCGCAGCAATCAGCCCTTCGCGGCCCTTGCTGGCGCCGCCGGTCCAGGTGCCGGGCAGGTAGCCGAACAGCTCGCTCTCCAGCAGTGCCTCGGGAATGGCTGCGCAGTTGATGGCAATGAAGGCGCCGCTGCGGCCGCTGGATGCATGCAGCGCGCGGGCCAGGTATTCCTTGCCCGCGCCGGTCTCTCCCTGCACCAGCACGGGCAGCTCTTGCGGTGCGAGCCGCGCGGCCTTGCGCAGCAGCGTCTGCAGTGCGGCATCACCCGTGTCCAGCGCCTGCAGCACAGCAGGCAGCGGGGGCTGCGCCGGCCTTGCCTGCGCTTGCAGGCGGCGTGTCCGGCGCTGCGGCTCCATGGCATGGGCGAAGAGGATGCTGCCGTCGCGGGCGCGGATGATGCGCTCCTGCGCCGGGCGATTGCGGCGCAGCTCGGACAGGTGGCGCAGGTCCACGTCGAAGAAACGCTCCAGCGGCTGGCCGATGAGGCTCTTGCGCTGGCGCCAGTCCAGTTGCGCGGCCGCTGCCAACAGCCGCGCGCCCGCGTGGGTCATGGCGCGGATGCGGCCACGTGCATCGACGCTGATGGAGGCGTCGGGATCGACGTCGAGGAAATCGGGCGACTGGGCCAGGCGCACCACCCAGTCCTGGCCGGACTGCGCCATCAGGTTGGCCTGCTCCACCCGCCGCGCCGCGGCCATGACGAGGTTGAGCGCCAGGTTCTGGCTGGCCCGCTCGGCGGGCGAGCGCAGCAGCGACAGGTCCAGCACCGCCGCGAGTTCGCCGCGCATGTCGTAGATGGGCGCGGCCGTGCAGGACAGGCCGGTGTGGGTGAAGTCGAAATGGTCGCTCTGGTGCACCGTCAGCGCCTCGCCCGTCTCAAGGCAGGCACCCACGGCCGAGGTGCCCGAGTGGTCCTCGCGCCATTGCGCGCCCAGATACAGGCCCGCGCGGCGCAGGTCGCCCTTGTCGGCCTCATGCCCCAGAAAGTCCACGGCCACGCCATGCCGGTCCGCCAGCAGCAGCACGTAGTCCAGTCCCTTGAGCTGCTGGTACAGCCGCTCCAGCGCATGGCGGGCGATGTGGATCAGCGGCTCGGACTCCTCGCGGTGCGCGCGCAGCTGGCCTTCGGTGACGATGTGGGCTTCGCTGGTATGCGCCGGGTCGAGCCGGTGGGAGTCGATGCAGCGGCGCCAGCTGCGCAGCACGGCGCGGTCGCGCTCCTGCCCGCGGTGGGAGTAGCCCAGGCCGAAGGCTTCGATTTCCTGGATGTGCGAGGCGTAGGACTGCAGGGGCATGGCGTGGAGTCGATGCGGGCTTTGAACGTGCCGCAGACGATTCTGTGCCCTGTGCGGCGCAGCGCCAATCAAGACTTACCCACTGCCCCTGCTGCGCTGCAGCACGCCTGGTGCGACAGGTGTCGCAGGGCTGCCCCACCTGTCGCGGGCGGCAACGCCGGGCAGCGGGGTGCAAGGCCCAGGGTTTGTACCGAAGGCGCGCAGGCAACCCCTTGATTTGCCTGGCGCATCCTGCCGCCGGGCCTGCCTGGCATGGTGATTGCGTAAGAGCGCCTGCCCGAAGAAAAACCAGCGGGCATGACCGCATCAAGGAGACAACCATGACCGATACGACGCCCAACGCCCGCGCCAAGGCGATGCTTGACCAACTCAACCATGCCCTGGGAGACCGCGACTTCGCGGCCGCCAGCCGCCTGTTCGCCGACGAATGCTACTGGCGCGACCTGGTGCTGCTGACCTGGAACATCAAGACCATGGAAGGGCGCAGCCAGATCGCCGACATGCTGGCCGCGCAGCTGGACGCCGCGGCGCCCGTGCGCTTTTCGCTGGACGAGCGTGAGACGGTGGAGGAGGCCGATGGCGTGGTGTCCGCCTGGATCGTGATCGACACGCGCCATGCGCGCGGCGGCGGCCATGTCCGCATCAGGGACGGGCGCATCTGGACGCTGCTGACGGCCGCCCAGGAGCTCAAGGGCCATGAAGAACCCATGGGCACGCGCCGCCCGATGGGGGCCGAGCACGGCATCCGGCGTGGCCGCCAGACCTGGCTGGAGCGCCGCCAGCAGGAGGCTCAGGAGCTGGGCCGCGACAGGCAGCCTTTCGTGCTCGTCATCGGCGGCGGCCAGGGCGGCATTGCGCTGGGCGCGCGGCTGCGCCAGCTGGGGGTATCGCACATCGTCATCGACCGCCAGGCGCGCCCTGGCGACCAGTGGCGCAACCGCTATAAATCGCTGTGCCTGCACGACCCTGTCTGGTACGACCACCTGCCGTACATGCCTTTCCCGGACAACTGGCCCGTGTTCGCGCCCAAGGACAAGATCGGCGACTGGCTGGAGATGTACACCAAGGTGATGGAGGTCAACTACTGGCCGTCCACCAACTGCCTGAACGCCCGCTTCGATGAGGACCGGCAGGAATGGGAAGTCACCGTGGAGCGCAATGGCGAGACGCAGGTGCTGCGCCCCAGGCATGTGGTGTTCGCCACCGGCATGTCGGGCAAGGCGAATGTGCCCAAGATCAAGGGCCAGGACATCTTCAAGGGCGAGCAGCAGCACTCGTCCCAGCACCATGGCCCGGACGCCTACGCGGGCAAGAAGGTGGTGGTGATCGGCGCCAACAATTCCGCCCACGACATCTGCGCGGCCCTGTGGGAGCACGGCGCCGATGTGACCATGGTGCAGCGCTCGTCCACGCACATCGTGCGCTCCGATTCGCTGATGGACATCGGCCTGGGCGACCTGTACTCGGAGCGCGCCGTGGCCAGCGGCGTGACGACCAGGAAGGCGGACCTGATCTTTGCCTCGCTGCCCTACCGCATCATGGCCGACTTCCAGGTGCCGGTGTACAACCGCATCCGCGAGCGCGACGCTCAGTTCTACCGCCAGCTGGAGGCGACCGGCTTCATGCTGGACTTCGGGGATGACGACTCGGGCCTTTTCATGAAGTACCTGCGCCGCGCCTCGGGCTACTACATCGACGTGGGGGCCTGCGATCTGGTGATCGACGGCAGCATCAAGCTGCAGGCGGGCAAGCAGATCAGCCACCTGTCGGAAAACGCGGTGGTGCTGGCCGATGGCACCGAGCTGCCGGCGGACCTGGTGGTCTACGCGACCGGCTATGGCTCCATGAACGGCTGGGTGGCCGACCTGATCAGCCAGGAGGTGGCGGACAAGGTGGGCAAGGTCTGGGGCCTGGGCTCGGACACCACCAAGGACCCGGGACCGTGGGAGGGCGAGCAGCGCAACATGTGGAAGCCCACGCAGCAAGAGGCGCTGTGGTTCCACGGCGGCAACCTGCACCAGTCGCGCCACTACTCGCTGTACCTGGCGCTGCAGCTCAAGGCGCGGCAGGAAGGCCTGCCGGTGCGTGTCTATGACCTGCAGCAAGTTCATCACCTGCGGTAAGGCCGAATAGTCGCCATGGGGCGGCTGTGCCGCCCGCCAACCCAGCCTTGCAAAACAGAAAGTTCAATCATGAAAGCAGCACGTTTCCACGACCGGGGCGACATCCGCATCGAGGACATCCCCGAACCCGTGGTGGAGCCCGGCACCGTGGGCATCGAAGTGGCCTGGTGCGGCATCTGCGGCACGGATCTGCATGAGTTCATGGAAGGGCCGATCTTCATCCCGCCCTGCGGCCACCCGCATCCCATCTCGGGCGAGTCCGCACCCATCACCATGGGGCATGAGTTCTCGGGCGTGGTGTACGCCGTGGGCGCAGGGGTGGACGATATCCAGGTCGGCCAGCATGTGGTGGTGGAGCCCTACATCGTGGCCGACGATGTGCCCACGGGGCCGGGCGACAACTACCACCTGTCCAAGGACATGAACTTCATCGGCCTGGGCGGGCGCGGTGGCGGGCTGTCCGAGCGGATTGCCGTCAAGCGCCGCTGGGTGCATCCCATCTCCGATGCCATTCCACTGGACCAGGCCGCGCTGATCGAGCCGCTGTCCGTGGGCCACCATGCCTACACCCGCAGCGGAGCGAAGGCCGGCGATGTGGCACTGGTGGGCGGCGCCGGCCCCATCGGCCTGCTGCTGTCGGCCATCCTCAAGGCCAAGGGCCTGACCGTCGTCATCACCGAGCTCAGTGCCAAGCGCAAGCAAAAGGCGCGTGAATCGGGCGTGGCCGATCACATCCTGGACCCCTCCGAGGTGGACGTGGTGGCCGAGGTGATGAAGCTCACCGGCGGCAAGGGCGTGGATGTGTCGTTCGAATGCACCAGCGTGAACAAGGTGCTGGACACGCTGGTGGCCGCGACGAAGGCCACGGGCGTGGTGGTGATCGTGTCCATCTGGAGCCATCCGGCCACCATCAACGTGCACAGCGTGGTCATGAAGGAGCTGGACGTGCGCGGCACCATCGCCTACTGCAACGACCACCAGGAAACCATCAAGCTGGTCGAGGAGGGCAAGATCAACCTCGAGCCCTTCATCACCCAGCGCATCCAGCTCGATGACCTGGTGGCCCAGGGCTTTGACACGCTGATCCACAACAACGAGTCGGCGGTGAAGATCATCGTGCAGCCACGGTTCAAATAGCCGCTGGGCACCGCGACTGCACGAACCTGCATCTTTCGTGCCGGTCGCCGGCGGAGCCGGGCGCAAAGGGGTCAAAACCCGGCGGGGGCCGACACTGTCGAGTCTCTTCGAGGCTTGAACCTTGAATCAAGGTAGATCAACCACTTGGCTTACCTCGAGCAGCATAGTTTTGAACTCCCGGATCGCTCAGTTTTGAACTTCACCAGAAGTTTTTCACTAAGTTTTGAATTCTTCCTTCACCGAATACTGACGTCAGTCTTTTCGTTCTCGTCGATAGCGCTTGGCTTTACCTGGTAGTGGTGCGGCAGCTCTACGCTCGCAAGTCATGGCGCAGAGCGCAGCCGGCGGCATGTATGTATGCGAGCCCGAAGACATAGAAACGTTGCCATTGACATTGCAGCAATGTTGCAGGATGATTTCCAAACAATTTCGGAGGGCATCCATGACACGCGACATCGCCGTTGGAAAATACATCGCCACCCTGCGCGAGCAGGCGAGACTGAAGCAAGCCGAACTCGCACGCAAGCTCACCTGGAGCCCCGCCGTACTGTCCCGCGTCGAGAGCGGTGAGCGCACGCTCGGCGGCGACGAGCTGGCTACGATCCTCAACGGCATCGGCACTCCCGAAGCTCTCAAACTACAGGAAATGCTCGCCCGTGAATGGAAGATCCTTTCTGAACCTCCGCTCGGCGACCCGGATGCCGACCTCCTATGGAGCGCTGAGCAGACGGCCCAACAGGTTCATGACCTGGCCGAGCGGCCGGACGTCAAGCAGTTCTTCGAGCGCCGCCTGGTACGTTATCAGGACGAGCTGAAAACAGCCGCCGCGCGCGTGGCCGACAAACGCTTCCGCGCCGCCTTCATCGGCACCATCGCCGTCGGCAAGTCGACAGCAATCTGCAGTGCGCAGGGCCTCGAGATTTCGACGGGAAAGGGCTTGCCAAAAGCGGTGCTTGAGACCGGCACCGGGCGCATCACGCTTTGCGAGGTTCACGTCCGGCAGGGTCCAGGCTACGGCCTGATGGTCGAGCCCTGCAGCGATGACGAAATCCGCCGCCACGTTTCTGACTTTGCGAGTTTCCTGCTCCGACCGACGCAACCGGTGCCGCAGGATGACGACGAAAGTGAATCCGCTTCACCTGGCGTGTCCGGCGAGATTGAGCGCGCCATCCGCAATATGGCAGGCCTGCGCCGCCGCCGAGCGGAGCGGAAGCAGGACGGCACGGTCGTGCCCGCCAGCGACGAAGCCCGGGCGCTGGCAGCAACGCTGACAGACTCGAAGGCGCTCGCGGTCGAAATCCTCTCGCGCATGGAGCTGCACCGGCGCGCAGAGCGCGATATGTGGCACAGCGCCGACAGCGGCACAAACCCGCTGGAGTGGCTACAGGACGCGTTCGAGCGCATCAACAACGGCCGCCACTCGGATTTCACGCTGCCCCGGCGCATTGAACTATTCGTACCGCAGACCATCCTGCAGGAGAGTGAGGTCGATCTCACTCTGATCGACACGCGCGGCATCGATGAGTTGGCGGAGCGTCGCGACCTTGAGCAGCACTTTGACGACCCGCATACAGTCGTCGTGCTGTGCAGCCGGTTCGATGAAACCCCAGCTCTGCCGGTCCGGCAGCTGCTGACGCGCGCTAGGGAGGCCGGGGTACGCACCCTGGAGAGCCACGCAGCGATCCTGGCGCTGCCGCGGCCGGGCGAGGCGACGATGGTCAAGGAAAACGGCGTCTTGGTCCAGGACGCGGCGGAAGGTCGCGAGGTCAAGGGCTTCGAGGCTGCAGATCGTCTCCAGCAACTCGGCGTTGGCACAATACCGATCGAGTTCTTCAACGCATCGGAGGATGACCCGGAGGATCTACGCAGCTTCGTCTGCAGGCGTATCCGCGTAGTCCGGCAGTGGCAGCGCGACGCCTTGGAGGAGATCATTTCGGGAGCGCAGGCGCTGCTAGAAAACCATGAACGGGCCCAGGCCCGCGAGGCGATGCAGGCCGCAGCGCGCAGACTGCAAACTTGGCTCGAAAACAATGCCGCGCTGCCCAAGAGCACAACGCGGCACGTGCATGACAGCCTCGTCAAGGCGGTCGAGGCCGCCCATCCGCGGACGGTCTACGCTGCCATCGTGCGCGACGGGGATTGGTTGAACCTGCACTACGGGCATCAATTGAGTCACGGCGCACGCCGGCTCGCCGCAATTCTCACAGAGCCGAAGCTAAACGAGTTTCGGGCGATTGCGAACAACCTGCTCCAGGACGATCAGTTCGCCGACGCACACGGCCTCGTGCATCAGACCATCAGGTCCGTGGAGGCCGGCTTTGACGCAGTGATCCGCAAGGCCCAACTGGTCGGCGAAAGTGTGCACGCCGACGAGATGCGAGGGGACTCCGACTTCTGGCGCGATTGCAGCAGCCAGTGGGGTCTGGGGAAAGGCTATCGGGAGCGAATCAATGTGCGCAATCATGACTGGTTTTGCGTCAAGCACGATGGCGAGGCGGATGCGCGAGTGCTGGCCGCGGTTACAGAGGCCTGGGACGACGCGATGGCATCGGTGCGCCATCTGCTGATCCAAGGCTGAACCCGGGCGGCCGTTGCCGTTCGCCTAGTTGGCAGCAGTCCCTCGCGCCAAACAAATCTTCAGTCCGCACTGTAATCCGCAGCAGTCGTTGAAGCCTTAGGCTGAGTGTCCGAAATCAGTTCTGGGGCCGCCGGTAGCGGCTTTGGGGCGAAAGACTGCTGACGGCGGTGGATTCAACCGGTCAACGCAACACACTCATCAAACATTTCAGCAGGTGTGCTGAACCCCAGTGTCTTCCTGGGACGTTGGTTCAATTGCCTTGCAATCGCATCCAGTCCTTCCTGCGAGTAGCCTGACAGATCAAGCCCTTTGGGGAGGTACTGCCTGAGCAACCCGTTCGTGTTCTCGTTGGTACCCCGCTGCCATGGATGGTGCGGGTCACAGAAGTAGACCTGGATGTCGGTCGCCAACGTGAAGCGCTTGTGCCCTGCCATTTCCGAGCCGCGATCCCAAGTCAAGGAGCGGTAGAGCTCATGCGGCAGGCTCCTGGCATGCCTGGCCAGGGCCGCAGCCACGGTGTACGAGTCTTTGTCCACCAGCTTGATCAGCATCACATAACGCGTGTGTCGCTCCACCAAGGTCGCGATCTGGCTATGGGCATCGCCGAACAGCAAGTCTCCCTCCCAATGCCCCGGCACGGCTCGGTCCTCAATGCAGGCTGGGCGTTCAGCGATGGGAACGGCATCGACGATTCGGCCATGAATGCTGGTCTTCTGCGTGTAGTGCCGTGAACGACGCATGCCTCTGGTGCGCCGCAGATGCTCGAGAAGTTCCTTCTTCAAGGCACCCCGCGTCTGGACAAAGAGCGTGCGATAGATGGCTTCATGCGACAGCTGCAAGTCCCTTTCCCCCGGGTAAGTCTGTTTAAGCCATCCTGCGATCTGTTCCGGCGACCATTGATGCTGCAGTTTGCCCGCTACGATCTGTGCCAGGGCTGGATTGCTCGCCAGCTTGCAAGGCTTGTGGCGGTGTGCACGCTCCCAGGCAGCTTCGTCGGCCCGAGCAGCCCTGTAGCAAGTCTTGCCACCGTTGCGGTGAAGCTCACGGCTGACGGTGGATGCGGCTCGACCCAAGCGTGCAGCCACGCAGTGAATGGATTCGCCCACTGCCAGAGCTCGCGAGATCTCCTCGCGCTGAGTGAGGGTCAGTGCCAATCGGGACCGATGGCGCGCTGGCGAGCGGATTCCGCCGGTTGCGGCCAGGATGTTCTGAATGGAGGTATGTGGTCGATCGAACAGCTTGCCGATCTGGTGCAGGGTATCGCCCTTGCTCCAGCGATCCCACATCATCGCTTTCTGTACTTCGGTGTAGTAGATCCGAGGTCTTTGCTGCATGGCCAGCACTCCTTGCGCCAGGTGCAGTCATTGTGTTGCATCGACCGGTTGAATTCGCAGCCAGGAGCGGCCGATTGATTCCACCGCTAACTGGTCATCCAGGCGGCGGCTTCACGACGGGAAGCGGACACTGAGGGGCTAATGCACGCCTGGACGGTACCTGTGGTCATCATACATAGCCACGCGTCGATCCGGACGTTATGATCGATCATGCGATATTGCGCCTGCGTTCGCAGCATGGGCATCATTCATTAAAATTGCTGTACAACGATATAACAAATATGGGCCATCTAGACGCAGTTTCGGCAGACAAAACCTCACTCGGCTTTGAATTCCAGGATCTAGTGTTTATCGAAAAACTCCTGGAACTCAAGCCTGGCGAATCACTGGGGCTCGAAGTCTTAGATGACATCCACCTCGAGACGATATCCAGCAAGTTCCTCCTGTATCAGGTCAAGCATAGCCTGTCCGGAGGCAACATCACTGATCGTGACTGCGACCTGTGGAAAACGCTCGCCAACTGGCTTAAAGCGTTACCCGAACTGCCGCAGCACGGCGAGGTCGGTTTTCGAATATATACGAATAAGGCGTTGAACAGCCAGACACTTATCAGTCTGCTCAAGGCACCCAAAAAAGACATCGAAGCGATCATCACGCATATTCGTGAGACACACCATGACATCGCTGCTACAGACGCGCAGAAAGCCCCCGAGGCATCTCCCAATCCAATCGCGGGCTACGCCAGGGCACTGGCGCAAGCATCCGATGTCGACCTGTGCTTTCTTTTCGAACGCTTCGAGTTCCATGCGGACAACAGCGGGATCCTCGCACGAATCGACTCGCTCCTGACCTACCTCTCAGTGCCGGATAGCCGGCTCCTAGCGACCCGCCAAGCCTTGATCGGGGCTTTCAAGGAGTACAAGTTCAAGACCATCTGTGCCAACGAGAAGGTTAGCATTTCCTTCGATGATTTCCGAAAACGGATGGGATTCAGGCTGATTCTGACGGCCGCGAGGACTGACGAAGCAAATTTTGAGGAGTTTGTGGATCGCCATTATTCTTATCGCCGTCCGCAAGAACTGTCCTTCTTGAACAGTAAGTTCCAGGCGCAGCTTGCCGCGCTCAATATCGCATCCGAAGAAATCATCGATCGCGGCATTGAGATGAAGGTCGCCGAAGACTTCATCGAGGAACTGTGCGACCGCGGACTTTTTGGGCAAGTTGAAAATCTTCGGCTGGAAAACAGCGCGCACGGTATCTGGACAGAGATCCATCGGGATACTCACCGCGATGCGCATGCCGACGAGGCAGCACACCGCCAAGCGGCTTATGCCTGCTACAAGCAAACCATCAAGGAGTCGCTGACTGCCAATAAAAATTCGCTGCCGATCGCCATGAGCCGTGGCAAGTTCATTAGCCTGTCGGATCAGCCGAGAATCGGCTGGACGAAGGACTGGGAGGCGAAATTCAAATCATGAGTACCCTGTCCACCAACGAATTGCTCGGTGCAGTTGCACTGCAGACAGCTCTGCAGTACGCACCAGACAGGCGACTCCCGCTCTCCAAAGCGTTCCTCGTCTTGCCTCTCCTGTTCGACCGCAGCATTCGCAAAATACTCAAGGATCAGCGCAGCGCCATCGTGAGTTGCAAGGATCTAATCCTGTCGCACCCCGAAGCTTTCACCACCGTCAGCGCACGCTTCAGCGATCTGTCTCTGACCTCACTCAACACTATATTGCTTGCCTGCGAGATGGGCATGACCCAGCTGGTTAACAGTGAAATTGTGCTTGAGAAAGTCTTTTTCGACGATAACAAGCCGGCACGCGTCGGCAAGACTGCCAGTGACATCATGGGCGCCGGTCCGCACCTGGCCACACTATTGCGGGAGCCAGCCGTTGATCTGTATCAAACCTTTCGGATAGCGCTGTGAGCAACATTCAGATATCGAACATTCTCCTTTGGCAGAAAGACCAGCAGTTCAGAAATCTGGAATTTCGACACAACCACGTCAACGTAATTACCGGTGATGCGGGCAAGGGAAAATCGTCCATCCTGTTCATCATCGATTATTGCCTGCTGGCCAGTGAAACCAAGGGTATATCCAAGACCAATATCGATTCCAAGGTCGACTGGTATGGCATCAGGCTTACCATCGACGGCAAGGAACTGGTCATCGCCCGCCCTTCGGAGGCGCAACAGGACAGAGATCGCGCCTACTTCAGTGAGGATGGAATCATCCCAGAGCGGCCGACACCGAATATCCGTATCGATAACCTCAAGCGGGTCCTCAACAAGGCTTTCGGGATCGATCCCGAGTTGAAGGTTCCTTACGGCGGCAAGTTCATACAGGCTGGTCAGAAGGTCTCGTTTCGCAACTTCCTGGCGCATTGTTATCAGGATCAGACGACCATCATCGCCCCAGATTATCTGTACATTCGTCCAAGTGATGGCCGATACCAGGAAGGGATCGAACGGACTTTTCGCATGGCCATCGGTGCAGAGAACGTCAAGACAGCGCTCGCGCGCAGTCAACTGGCTGACCTCGAACGCAAGAAGGCCGCGCAAGCGAGAAAGCAGGGGATTTATGACAAGGCGGTCCACGCGTTCTCCGACGAGCTTGAGCAGCTCGGCCGGGAAGCCATGTCTTTTGGCCTAGTCGACAACTTCCCGGATACGCCTACGGAACAGATCAATGCACTCCGGCTAGCGCTCGACATGGCCGATATCTTGCCAGCACAACTCTATGAAGAAGATCGAATTGAGGCCGAGATTTTTGAGCTACGCACGAAGAACCGCCGGTTGGTGGCTTTCGTCGAAAACGGAGACCACCATAAAGGTGCGCTCCGGAACATGGCCGATGCGCTTAAACCGGCCAGCATATTCGACGCCGATTTAGAGCAGGTGTTTCCGTCGTTCCTGGCCCATCAGGTGGTTTCGCGCCTTCAGAGGGAACTGAACGATATTCAGCGAACTATCCGCAGCCGCGACACCTTCCCCTTTCTCAAGGAGGTGCAAACGCTGATCGATGATAACGAAAGGCGCATCGTCGATCTACGTGCTAGACAGGCGGAATTACAGCAAAGTCAGGCGATGCGCCGGAGTCCGCAGACCTACCATCGGTATCTTGGCCGGCTCGAGTCGAAGCTTGAGCTCTACGCCAGACGCGACGACTTGCGCCAACCAGTTATCAACGACGACCTCGATGCGCCGATCCGAGAACTGCAGGAAGCAGTCGACGCTAACCTGCAGAAGACTGCCCACACCAAGGAAGAACTCAACCGACGCATCAACGCACGTTTGACGCGGCTGAAACTCAAGGGTTACGAGGGCTTTTTCGCGCATCTTGCCGAGCGGGAACGCCTGATCACCCTGTACTCCCCGGATCTCTCGCAGACAGAGAAAATGCCGGACATTGGCAGTGCGTCGAACTACCTCTACCTACATGTCGCCTATTTTCTTGCACTGCACGAGATCGCCAAGCTTCAGCGCGTACCCTGGATGCCATCGTTCTTGGTGCTGGACCAACCCAGTACGCCGTATTGGACCGACGGAAAGCCGACCGACGATATCGTCAGCCTTGACGTCGTGCTAAGCGAACTCAACGGCTTCGTCAAGGAAATGGACGCGCATGGAGGCTTTCAAATCATCGTGCTGGAACATATCGAAGAGACTCATTGGACAGGCCTGGGGTTGGAACGATTCCACCTAGTTGATCGTGAACTGCGCGAGGATTATGGATTGATCCTACGCAGACCCGCCTCTCCAGCGAAGGAATAGTTGTCTTGGTCAAGCCGGTGAGCGGCACCAAACCGCTCACTACGAATACGACCGACCTCTTCGTGGCGCAACATCCCGAAGCGAGCTGAACATGGTTAGTCGCGCGCTCAACTAAGAGTGGCTAACACCACTGCCCCAGAGGGTCCGTCAGAGTGGTTATGCTCAATGCCCTCATAGCACGACGACCGGTAAGCAAAGAACTGAACCGCCCCGGTTTTCGCAGATGCTCAACACTCTGAGAGGATTGAGCCACGAGCAAATCGAACAAGTTCTCGCCCGAGGTCCGTGAGCGTCCGGGGAGGATGGTTCGGGAGCACCGTGGGGAATACCCGTCGCTGTGAGCGACCATCGAGTCCATCGCTCTCAAGATTGGCTGCGTGCCGCAGACCCTGAACGAATGGGTCAAGCGCGCCGAGGTCGATGCCGGCGCGCGTGAAGGCATCACGACCGGCGAGACGCAGCGGATGAGGGAACTGGAGCGTGAGAACAAGGAACTACGCGGGGCCAACGAGATATTGAACGTTTTTCGCCCAGGCGGAGCTCGACTGGCAAGCCCCCTACGCCGACTGAAGTCGTAAAGGCTTTCATCGACCAGCACCGCCACGCCTTCGGGGTCAAGCCGCTCTGCAAGGTTCTGCAGGTTGCTCCGTCGGCATATCGGCGGCATGCCGCGCTGCTGCGCGAGCCCCACAGGCGCTGTGCCCGAGCCAAACGCGAAGAACTACTGCTGATGCCGCAAATTCAGCGCGTCTGGCGGGCCAACATGCAGGTCTAAGGTGCCGATAAGGTGTGGCGACAGATGGCACGCGAAGGCGTCGTCGTGGCCCGCTGCACAGTCGAGCGGTTGATGCGCAGCATGGGACTGCGCGGCGTGACGCGCGGCAAGGTCGTGCGTACCACCATCGGCGATGCCAAGGCCCCATGCCCACTGGGCCGGATGAACCGGCAGTTTCTTGTCGAGCGGCCCAACCAGCTATGGGTCAGCGACTTCACGTACGTCTCTACTTGGCAGGGCTGGTTGTCCACGAAGCACTGCTGAAATTGGCGGCAGCGATCATCTGCACACGCTTCGTGGATCGGTGGTGTTAGCCAGTCTTAATGGAAGGACAAGGTGCCCGTGCCACGCCGCTCAATGTGCCCCGCCTACTTCTTTTGAATTGCACGTTGTGTCAGTGCCGAACCCGCAGCAGTCTTTGTCGACTTGCTTGATCCCGCGCTACGCAACGCGGCAGATGCGGCAGTCGCTGCCTTTGTGGATGTGACCTTTGGTGGTGCTTTGTGCTGAGACAAGGCAGATCCGGCAGCGGATTTCGCAGATTTACTTGAATCGCTGCTTCGTAGCACTTTGGAAGCGGCCGTAGCGGCACGCTTGCCGGTGACTTCGGGCCTAATTGCCATGTTCCACTCCTACGGAAGATTGATTTGACTTCTTCACCATTTCGACTGGAGATGTGTCATTGAACACCAGGAATGCGACCACGGTGAGGATGGCTGCAAACAATAGTGCGCTAGTAAGACCGCCCGCCACGTTTACTCCGAACTGCGGCCAGAACTGCTTCAGCTCTTTGATCTCGCCGACCACGATTCCGTTTTCGATTTCTTTCCGATACTCCGCATCTAACTCGGCGGAAACCTGTTCTGAGTATGCAAGCAAGGCATTCTCTGCAGTACCCTTTGCACGCAACAGGGCGCCCGGTGGTTGCTGCTCGTACCAGCCATGAACCTGATCCGCAGTCGGCAGAGCGCCGTGGCTCTTCTCGTAGTGTCGCATCCATTCAACGCGCTGCTCTTCAACGACAGCAAAAGCTACGAGACCCAAAAGCCAACTCTCATTTGATTCTTCGACGAGTTCGCGATAAGTGTCTTGCGCGCCTGCATATTTGGTCATCTTGCATCCACCTCCTGTTTGCGGTGTCGCCGATCTGATCTCGAGTACCTAACGCTTGAGTGAAGCCGCTTCAACGACGAGCCTCAAGATTTGCCCTCAAGGCATCAAGCGCAGCCACCTGGTGGGCTGGCATTGCTGCGCTGTTATACAACAAATTCGTATCTAGGTAACCCACTACATTCTCGACCTGGTCATCCGGAATGCCTGATGAGCAAACTTCCGAGAGGGCTGAATCGATGATCCTTGCATCGTCTGCCGTGATTGAGCCGCCATCTTTTGAGGCGAAGAGAATGCTTAGGCCAGTCATGAATTTATCCTGCGGCATAACGGATTATGGATCGCAAAAAACGCAGATCATATCTGATGCTTGCGATCTAAATCGGCACTTAAAAGAAGCAGCAAGGGGCTTGTAGCCTGGCCTTGTTGCAGGTGTGCTGAATGAAAATACAGTACCAAACGCAGCCATAAAACCCACCGCATCTCCTATGTTACGCACCACGTAGTTGTTGAATAAGATCTGCGAGCGAATTCGTAACAAGCACTATAGCCTACGCACGGAGCAGGTCTATGGTAACAGCGCGGCAATCCCATGTTGACCGTCGCAGGCAACACAGGCATTGATCAGGCGGCGCCCTCAGCCTGCCAGCGATACAGCAGCAATTCTTCGGTCCGGCTGGCACGTGTGTGGGCAGGCGCGTGAGCACGTCCTTCAGGTAGAGGCATAGGGGCCATGCCCGTTCAACCCCGCTCCCGCTCCGCAGAAGAACGCCTTCGTAGCGGCAGAGTCTAGGGGCTGGGTTTGGTGTGCATCGCTCCATCGGCAACCAAGCTCGAGAGCTCGCCGTCCTGATGAAGCTCCCGCAACACAGCAATGAGGTCTTCGGCTTGGCGATGGGGCGCCCCTGTCCCGGTCGCGCCGCCTTTAAGCGGGAGCTCTGCACCAGCTTGATGCTCTTCGGACTTGACCAATGTACTGTATTTATATACAGTTACCTCTATGGAAGCATCACCCATACCAAAACCCTCTCCGGGATCTGTATGCGTGACAGGCCGCCAGCGCGGTCTCAATCAGGCGTTGGAGGTACCCACATGCAAGCATAAGGTGAGAGCTTCTAAAGGCAAGCGCATCTATCGCCTCCCGACTTTGATTCATTGCAGCTTAGCGCCCCTTGCTCTACTGGCGGCTTTCATACGTAACAGCTTTGATACAGTCCTGCCCATCGACTTAAAAAGGTGGAGCGTTGACTGCATGGAAACCCAAAAGCTCACGATCGACTTACTTTCGAAACGCCAAGATGTCCTGCCATATGTTGCTCAGGTGGTTGAGGCCGCTGAAACTGTCCGTGATGCGTTGGGTTGGTTCCCGTTCAAGGTCTACAACGAAGCTGCAACCGGTGAACGGCTTATCGTGGCGGTTGCTCGCCAAGCTAATGAGGCACGTTATGCGGGGCACCTTCTGTTTGCTACGCGGTTTCCGCGGGGCTACGTCATGCAGATCCATGTCGATTCGAGGTGCCGCCGCCACAACGTCGCAAAGACAATGCTCGACTCGCTCAAGGCACATTTGAGCGCGTTGAACTACATCGCCATTGATGCTCGGGTCGCTGAAGACCTTCGCTCCTCCCAGGAGTTTTGGCAAAGCCAGGAGTTCTATGCATATCGCACCACGCCAGGAGGGAAGACAAGGGGCCGGACGCTGGTGGTGCGCAGCCACGAACTACCGACCCAGCAGCTTTTTGCGCCCAGTGGACTGAACCATCGAGATCCTCTGGGCCTTGCTGTCGAGCCCTCTGCAGCCACCAAACTCTATCTGCTGGACCTTAACGTCATGTTCGACCTGGGTCCGCGCAGAGCACGGCATCAGGATGTTGTCGACCTGTTTGCGCTAGAGCGCTTGGGCGTGTGCCGCCTCGCATTGAGCACCGAGTTTGATACAGAGCTCAAGCGGTCGGCAACAAGCGGAAAGACCGACCCCATGCAGGGTCTAGGACAAGTTTTCCCGAAGTTCGCAGTGCCCCCTGGCGATGTCATGACGCAGCTCACCAACGAACTTGCTCCCGTTATTTTTGCGGAGCGTTTCGCAGCAGGTGCCCTGACAGCAAACGACCTCTCTGACCTGCGGCACCTTGGCACAGTGATACATCACAAGTTAGCAGGGTTGGTGACCAGCGATGGTTCCATTCGCGATGCATCGGCCATGCTTCGCCTGCGGTATGGAATCGAAGTGCTCTCCCCATCTGCGTTTCAGATTTTGGGGGAGATTGACCCGGAGCTTGGCGCCATCACAGCCAGCACACGTGACACGCTGGAGCTGAAGGAGCTCACCTGTGGCAACGAGGTTGCGGTCCGCGAACTCCTTGCGCGCCTGGGCGTAGCTCTGGTTGATCAGTCCACTGCCTGGGCTGCAGATGATGGCAACAGCCGGGCCCGCCATCGCTACATCGTTGTGCAAGAGGATCAAACTATTGGGTATCTGATGTGGCCCAGTGGTCTCAGAGGAGGCACTTGCGATGCCTACCTCGCGGTCGATGAACGGGTTACGTGCGCACATGACGCAGCACGCCTGATGCTCGTTCACTTGATGGGAAGGGCTGAAAAAGAGGTTCAACGCATTCGGCTGAACCTCGCTCCCCAGCAGGCGTCTGTCAGGGAGGTTGCACTTGAGATCGGCTTCACCGGCACGAACAAGGCGCAGGAGCTGCACAAGGTATCGCTCTACAGCGTGGTCCTTGCCCAGAACTGGTCTACACACCGCTCGAAACTTCAAAGCGCGAGCGAAATCGGCCTGCCAACGTCGATGCCGATTTTCCGAGATCCAGACCAATACATCGAACTCACTCGGCCCGATGGTCAACGCACCCAGCTGACAGCTTTCGCTTTGGAAACTTTGCTCTCGCCAGCGCTGATTTGCATGCCTGGCCGACCTGGGGTGCTCGTGCCTATCCTGCGAGACTATGCAGAACATTTGCTGGATCACCTAGATCAGATGCAGCTGCTGCCGAGCGCCAAAGCTCTGCTCTACCAGCAACGCCACTATTTGAGTTCGCCGCAGACCCTAAAGGCGTTCCGACGTGGGAGCTTGATGTTCTTCTACGAATCTGGGCGCCACAAAGGACTCAAAGCCGTGGTGGCTGTTGCACGGGTGACAAACGCTTACCTGAGTGCTGAGGGGATGGTCGACAAAGGGGACTTGGACCGATCGGCGCTTGAGGAAGTCGATCTATCAACCATCGGCAAGTCAAAAATCAAGGCCGTCGTGGCCTTCAGCAACCTTAGAAAACTGCCAAACCCTGTGCCGCTGGCGCGCCTTAAGAGGCTCGGTTGTGGCGAGCCTACCCAACTGCTGACAAGTCGATCGCTCACATCCGAGCAGATCGAAAACATTCTCCTCGAAGGATTTCCGCATGAACGCCCCGCATAACTTCCTGATCTCTCTTGAAGAACGGCATGCGAACAGGATTCTGCAGGGCACCAAAACCGTTGAGCTCCGTCGTCGGCCTATGCACGTAGCCCTTGGATCAACGGTCTGGTTCTACGTAAAGATGCCGGTCGGCAGCATCGTCGGCTGCGCCACTGTCACAGGCCTGCACACGCTCGCCCCCAGCACACTGTGGAGGCGATTTGGCACCGTATCGGGCCTCAAGCGCCAAGAATTTTTCGAATACTTTTCAGGTATTTCGAAAGCCTTTGCATTGGGCCTGAGTGAGCCTACTGAGCTCACGTCCCCCATCCCGCTGAGCAAGCTGCGCGACGTGTCGGGAGGCTTTCACCCACCACAGTTCTTCGCCAATGTCGCAAATGATGGACCTTTACTGCACGTGATGAGCCAAGCTCTTCACGGCAGGCCCGCGACGTCGCAAAATCTGCAGACTGAGCTGGAACTGGCCTGAGGCGCCCCATGGAAACAAACGCCTCAAACACCCTCAGGCTCTGCTACGGCCTGAGCGAGCTTGCGTTTGCAGTATGGAACCATCTGCGCGATGAGATCTTTACAAACCTCGAAAGCATTCAACACCTCAGAGGGTGAGGTGCCGGGTGTATAGAACTTCCCGCCTTCCTCGATCAGGCCTAGCTTGGGGCGAGCACCGGCAACTGCGGAAGTCATCTCGCTGATGGGAAATTCTGGCGGTATGCCTGGATAGTTGGCTCGCTCAATGGTCTTGTCCGCTCCTTGCAAGACTCCCCTAGAAACGCATCTGGCACAGAAGTGCAAAAAAACTGATTTCGGGCTGTGGACTTCTGCCCCGATGCGCCCAGCTTACTTGGCTTTGAATCGGACCGTGATGACCTTGCCTTCAGCCGTGGTCACCGTCGCAACGACGCGAGCACCAGACACCAACTTCGTCGTAGCCTCGAGCTTGTTGCCCCCGACCGGTTTGAGTTCGACCTCGCTCTTCTCGGTGCCATTCAGAATGGCCAGCTTGCCACTCATTTTGCTGGCGTCTGCAGGCGCATCGTGGTCCACGATGTACAGCGCAGCCTTATCGCCTTCGTTCGCAAGCTCAAACGACAGGTCGCTAGCGGTCTGAACCACGCCTCCATATTGGGCCTTGCTAGGGCCATGGGCGGAAGCATTGAAGGCCAACGCAGACAAGCCGAGCATGACGGCCAGGGCAGTTTTACGATTCATCATTTCCATCTCCAAGTTTCAAGTTGACCGCAAGTTGAGGCTGCGGTGTCGCCTATCTGAGTGCACGCGTCAGTACGCGTGTTGAACGTCGTGAGATTCTTCCGGTTGGTCGGTGATGAGACGCTCTGTCGCCTTGCGACCGAACCGCAGGTACATCAGCGGTGTCATCAATGTGTCGAGTAGCGTTGAACTCACCAAACCGCCGAAGATGACGACAGCCACTGGGTGCAGAATTTCCTTGCCGGGTGCGTCGGCAGACAGCAGCAAAGGAGTCAGAGCAAACGCGGCAACGAGCGCAGTCATCAGGACTGGAGTCAATCGTTCCAGTGAGCCGCGTACAACCATGGCCTGGTCAAACGTCTCCCCCTCGAACTTGCAGAGGTTGATGTAATGGCTGACCTTGAGGATGCCGTTGCGCGTCGCGATGCCGGCCAGCGTGATGAAGCCCACCATTGAGGCAACAGAGAGGCTGATGTCTCCAATCCACATGGCGACCACACTGCCTATCAAGGCGAGGGGGATGTTCGCCATGATGATGGCCGCCAGCGTGACAGACTTGTACCGGGAGTACAGGACCAGGAACACCAGCAACAGGGACAGCACGGATAGACTGGCAATCAGTTGCGCGGCCTGCTCCTGAGCTTGGAACTGTCCCTCAAGGCTGATGAACGCGCCAGCCGGCAGCGTCACCCCGCCAATCACGCTCCGGATATTGCTCACGATGGAGCTCATATCGTTGCCATCCGTGTTCGCGTAGACAACAATGCGGCGCCTCCCGTTCTCCCTGCCAATCTGGTTTGGGCCGTCGTTCTGCTCGACCGTCGCGATGGAAGACACAGGGATACGTCCCGACGGAGTATCGATGAGGGTACGCTCCAGGTCCTGGGGCGTTCGAGCCCCATCTGGCAAACGCAGCACCAACTCGTACCGCTTTACGCCATCGACAATTTGCGCGCTGTGTGCTCCATCTGTCAGGGCTTGGAGGATACGGACGGCTTCCCCGGGAGAGATGCCTGCCTGCGCTGCCTTGCGCTGGTCGATGCGCACCGTGATTTGGGGAATAAGCACCTGTTTCTCAACAGACAAGTCCACCACGCCAGGAATGGTCGACATCCCCAGGCGTAGTTGCTCCGCCAAACCACGTAGGGTGTCAGTGTCGTCACCGAAAACTTTGACTGCAATCTGCGCGCGAACGCCCGACAAGAGATGGTCCAACCGGTGTGAGATGGGCTGGCCAACGGCAACTTGCGCGGGCAAGACGGAAAGCTTGCCGCGGATGTCAGCCATGATGGCTTCTCGGTCCCGCTGACTACGGCGAAGGTCGACATCGATTTCTGCAGAGTGCACACCCTCCGCATGCTCGTCCAGCTCCGCACGTCCGGTACGACGCCCCACCTGCGTTACCTCTGGAACCTCCTTGATGAGTGTTTCAGCCAGTGAGCCCATCCGGTTAGCCTCTGCCAGTGATGTCCCGGGGTTGAAGACCATTCCGAGAACCAGGGAGCCTTCGTTGAAAGCCGGCAGAAACGCCCTCGGGAAGAATGGCACGCTCGCTGCTGCACCGGCAACGGCCAAAGCTGCCGCGCAAAGCAGTATCTTGGTGCGCGGAAAGGACCAGCTCAGCAGCGCCTCATCCCAGCGCTTCAAATGCGTGACCAATGTGCTGTCACCATGGTCAATACGGCGCATCTTTGGCAGCAGGTAGGAGCTCATCACCGGCGTGACGGTCATGGACACCAGCATCGATGCCAGGATGGAGACGATGTAGGCAATGCCCAGCGGTGTGAAGAGCCGCCCTTCGATGCCGGGAAGAGCGAACAGAGGAACGAACACCAGACACACGATGATGGTGGCGTAAACGATGCCTGAGCGCACTTCGATACTGGCGTGGCGTACCACCTCCATGGTCGACAGTGGCCTGGGCAACTGGCGGTTCTGCTTCAGCCGTCGCAGGATGTTTTCCACGTCCACGACAGCATCGTCGACCAGCTCGCCAATGGCGATGGCCAGGCCTCCCAATGTCATCACATTGATGGACTGTCCGAGCAGCTTGAAGACTACCGCCGTCACCGCCAGCGAGAGCGGGATGGCGACGAGGGAGATAAGTGTGGTCCGCGCTGATAGCAGGAACGCAAAGAGCACGATGGCTACCATGATGGCGCCGTCACGGAGCGCTTCACTGACGTTCCCCACGGACGCCTTGATGAAATCCGCCTGCTTGAACAACACACGCGGCTCTTGCAGGCCAGCTGGGCGGCCTTGCTTGAGCTCTTCCAAAGCCGACTCGATGGCTTGCGTCAGAACGACTGTGTCGCCCGCAGGTTGCTTTTGCACACTGACGACCACAGCAGGCGCGCCGTTGTAGCCGCCATCACCACGTTTCATACCAGCGGCAAAGGAGACCTGTGCAACCTGCTCCAAGAGAATGGAGCGACCGTTTCTCCATGCAACAGCAATGCCCTGCAAGTCTTCAACACGGTTCGTTCGTCCTACATGCCGAATGAGGAACTCACGACTGTTCAGGTCGATAAAGCCGCCCCCCGCATTGGACGAGAACCCGCGCAAGGCGTCCTCGACCTCCGTGAGCGACACTCCAAACTGCGCCATCCTTGCGGTGTCGGGCTCGACCCGGAGCTGACGTACATCGCCCCCGATGGGGATCACCTGTGAGATGCCAGGAATCGACAACAGCCGTGGTCGCAGCACAAAGTCGGCGTACTCCCGTGCCTCCATCGGCGTGGCCGTTCCTCCCTCAGTGCCCTGCAGCGGAAGCGCGAGCAGCATGATTTCGCCCATGATGGATGAGACTGGCCCCATCATCGGATTGACGTCGGCAGGGAGTCGCTCGCGAGCGAGTGAAAGTCTCTCCGATACCAACTGTCGGTTGCGGTATACGTCGGTGCCCCAGTCGAACTCTGCGTAGACGATGGACAGACCCACTCCGGACATGGAGCGAACCCGTGTCACGCCGGGCATCCCGTTGAGCGCCGTCTCCAACGGAAAGGTGACGAGTTGCTCCACTTCTTCAGGGGCCATGCCGCCGGCCTCGGTGAGGACGGTGACAAGCGGCTTATTGAGGTCCGGGAACACATCCACCGGCGTGCGCCAAGCGGTAATGGCTCCATAGACCAGCAAAATGGCCGCAAAGACCAGTACGAACAGCCGGTTGTGGAGGCTATTTCTAACGACCCAGTTGAACATGAGTGTGTCTCCTGGGCTCAGCGGATTTGTGCAATCAGCGGTGCACCCTGGACCACGACCCGGTTGTCGCTGCCCAGACCTTGCGTGACCACCACGCGCTGGGCATCCAAGGGGCGAAACTGCACTGGCTGCGGTATGTACCGCTCGGCTCCGGACTTAATCCAAACGACGGGCTCATTCGCAGCGTTCCGGGTAACAGCTTGCGCCGGCAGGACATAGCCCTTGGTCGTGTCTTTGCGGGTGGCCAGCACTGTGACCGGCTGACCCACAGCCACGGCAAGCGCCTGCTTGGAGCTCAATCGGAACGTGAGTGGCAACACGCCATCGCGCAAGGCGCGCGCGGCTCCAATGAGTTGGAGTTCGGCATCTGGAATGCCTGACAAGGAGGCGGAGGACAGCTTGCCCGCCAGCGCTGCATCGGCTGTCGATGCCTCCACCAGTACACGGCCCGGGTCAACAATCTCATACACCACATCGCGTGGCTCAATGAACTGTCCTGCCACGGCATCCGCGCGGGAGATCACTCCGGTTATCGGAGCCACCAACCTCTCCCGTGTGCTCAGGCTGGCCCCCACTGCGGATGACCGAGCTTCCAGACCTGAGCGTTCCGCTCGAGCTGCGTCAATGTCTTTGCGAGGTACAGACCCTTCGAGGCCTTCAAGCCGTTTGACTCGTTGGCGAGCCAATTCCAGGCCGCTGCGGAGCTCTGCCAAGGCTGCATGCTGGTTCGCCAGTGCGATGGGGTCTGGCTGGTGCGCGACAACGGCGAGGACATCTCCTTTGCGTACCGCTTGCCCCGCGACAGGCAACCCTCTGGGACCTGCCTCAATGCGGCCGCCCAGCGCCGTCTGCACTCGACCACCTGCATTGGGGTCCATGACAATGCGAGCAGGCAGTTGCACCGTCACGCCGGCATCCTGCTCGGTGATGAACGTGGTCCGAATCGCCAATCGTCGTTGGGCGAGCATCGGTACGTTGACGCTACCGTCAGGCAATCGGCTCAGGCTATTGGACGTTGTGGGGACGGAGGGGCCGTCAAGATGCTCGCCATTGGGGCCATGCGCACCAGGAGCGGCGTGAACGGAGGCGCACAGTGCGACCATGAGAGCTGAAAGGAAGTACTTCATTGGGAAACTCCAGCCTTCTTGGCGGTAGCTTTCCGACGCATGACTGCCCAGCCAATCAAGAACAAAAGTGCCAGGCCTGCAACGATGGCAGCCTTGATGGCGTTTGACATGTGGTGACCGTGGCCGTGTTCGGCACTTTCTGACAGAACAACCAGCGTTCCGTCGAGCAGGTCTGCCTCATTGCCTGCCGTGACCATGATGACCATCGCGTGCTCACCAGGGGCGGCAAGCGCTTTGAGGAAGGCCTCGTCAGCGACTGCATAGTCCCCTTGGTCTGCATGGAATGGCGCGGTGGCCTTGAGGTTGCCCAGCTCCAGTTCCACCTGCGCATTCAGCACGGGCTCGTTGGTCTCATACCGATTGATGAACATAGAGAATTCGCTAACGCTGAGACGCCCAACCATTTCGAACGACTCGGAGCGTGTCTCCAGGCGCGGAGCGCTGCTGCCCTGGACCTGAGTAGCGGGCCCGTCAAGATGCTCGCCATTGGGACCATGGGCACCAGGGGCCGCGAGACTGACATCGGCGAATGCAAACAGGGCTGCAGCAACGTACCCCATGCAGTGTTTTTTGAAATTCATGGGGTAACTCCTAGCGCTTGCAATACCTTGGCACGGGCAAGACCAACCGCCGCCTCCTGGCGCTTGGCTGCTGCGGCAGCGTCCTGCGCTGCGGACAGGGCCCTCAGCGTCTCAGGCAGCGCGCCTTCACCAGCCGCGAATGCCCGCTCCATCAGTTGGGCCCGCTCAGACAACAGGGCCGCCCGCTTGCGGTCGTCTTTCAGTTGTCGTTGTGCGTTGGCCTCGGTCAACCTTGCCGTTGTCAGTGCCGCCTGTTGCCGGTCCTTGAACTGGCGCTCGGCCGCCTCAGCGACATTGAGCGCTGTCATTGCCGCTTCGACCAATGGCGCGTTGCGTTTGGATGCTCCGAGGGGAATGCGCACGGCCAGTCCAAACGAATGGCTGCTGGCCTCGGCTCGGCCGGAGGTGTCTTGACGGACTCGGGCAATGAGCTCCGGTGATGCCGTCGACGACGCAGACACTGCCTTCAGGCGGCGTTGCGCCGCTTCGACATGCAACCGGGCGAAGCGCAAGGCTGGATGCTCTTCCGGACCGATGACATCAGGCTCAAGCGTCGGTTCCGGTATTGCGGTCAAGCCTGTTAGCACTGACCACTCCTGGGTTGCAGCCTGGAGTTGCTGCTCTGCGGCCAGAACAGCAGCTTGCGCTCCTAGCATCTCTGCTCGCGCCGCCAAGCCATCGGCCCGAGCCAACTCTCCTGCGTCGACTCTTCTCCCAACGTCCGCACTGAGGGACCGCAAGGCTGACTGCCGTGCCTTGGATACCTCTAGCTCGGCTCGCTGGATTGCGATGTTCCATGCTGCCTCGCGTACGGCGCCTGCCGTACGCAATCGGCCCGCTGCTATGGATGCTTCTGCGGCATCTCGGTCTGCCTGCGCTGCGTCCAGGCGGGCGCCGCGCTGTCCAGGCCTCCACAACGGAAGCGCTATGCCGAGTTCGGTCTCCTTCGCTCCGCGGTTCGATTGCAGCCGGTCGTCTCGGTGGCCAATCTCAAGTGTGGGAGCGGCTGACCAGAAGGACCTGGCGACCTCCAGCTCAGCACCTGCACGACGGACCTGGCCAGATGACTCCTGTGAGTCGGTGGTGCGCTGCCAAGCCGCATCAACAGCTTGCGACAACGTCACATATTGGGCGTTGGCAAAGGGCATGCCAGCGCCCAGGCCGATGGCGATGCCAAAGGCCAATAAAACGGATTTCAAGGTACACCTCGTGACTTAAAGCAGTGACGAGCACGCGTTCAAACGCGCACGCCACGGGCTCGGCAAGCCATCAGGCATGCCGACCAATAAGTTCAGAGGAGGAGACGGGGAGGTCTTCGCAATCGGTGCGGAGACGGGCTGGGGAACGCAGCGTCGTGCAGCGTCAGCACCTGCCCAGCATCTGCAGGAGGAAGACTGAGAGACATGGAGGGCAGCAGGGCCGAGAGGCTCAACACTGCGTCCAGAGCGACGTGCTGGCTGGCGTCGTCCGAATCAGCTTCGTGGAAGGACCCATCATCGTGATGATGGTGTCCTGCCTCAGACCAGTGCATGAGCGTGTGCTCGAAATCCTCTCCATAGACAGCCGAGCCTGCTATGGCAAGACTTTGCCAGAGCATCCCGAAGAGCACTGCTACGAGGATGAGTGATTTACGCACGGGGAGGGAGTCTACCTGTTCGTGTGCAAAAAGCTGTATGCCAATGACTCGCTAGGGCCATTTTGGCAAACGGGGTATGCCGAACATCGGGCAGGCCCTTCGGTGGGGGACCCTTAGGATTGAGAGCAATCAGCTCCAAAGTTCATCCCATGTCCGTCCGCTCAGCATCTCCTGCCCTGGCTGCGGCCCTCCTTTTCGGTGCCAGCACACCTTTCGCTAAGCTCCTCGTTGGAGATGTGCCGCCATTGTTGTTGGCGGGACTGCTGTACCTCGGAAGCGGCATCGGTCTTGGTGCATTGCTCGCCATCCGGCAACTTTGGGACAGGCCCGACCAAGCGCCGGCGGTTGGTATCTCGAAGAAGGACATCCCATGGCTCCTTGGCGCAGTACTGTTCGGCGGGATGCTGGGCCCGGCGCTTCTGATGTGGGGCCTTACCGAGACATCGGGTGCGACAGCATCTTTGCTTCTTAATGTCGAAGGGGTGCTTACCGCCGTGATTGCATGGGTCGTTTTCAAGGAAAACGCTGACCGGCACATCGTGCTCGGCATGGTCGCCATCGTCGTGGGTGGTGTGCTCCTTTCCTGGCAACCCGGTGGCGCTTCACTTTCGCCCCATGCATTGCTCGTCGTGGCTGCTTGCCTTTGCTGGGGCATCGACAACAACCTCACGCGCCAAGTGTCTTCGAATGATGCAATGGTCATTGCGTGCTGCAAAGGTCTGTTGGCCGGAGTCTGCAACACTGCGTTGGCTGTCTACATGGGAGCTCAGCAACCCGAGCCCGCAGCTGTCATATCAAGCATGGCTGTGGGGTTCCTGGGCTATGGACTCAGCTTGACTCTCTTCGTTGTCGGACTCCGAACCCTTGGCACCGCTCGTACCGGCGCGTACTTCTCCGTCGCACCGCTGTTCGGTGTGGCACTGTCGTTCGCCATTTTGCAAGAAGCGCCCTCCACGCTGTTCTGGGCGGCGGCAGTGTTCATGGGCATCGGCGTTTGGCTTCACCTGCGAGAGCGTCATGAGCATGAGCACTCGCATGAGCCGATCGTGCATACGCACAGCCACCGACATGATGAGCACCATCAACATGGCCATGGCGCTGAATGGGGCGGCAAAGAACCTCATGTCCATGCCCATACGCACGAGGTGCTGACTCACAGGCATCCGCACTACCCGGACATTCATCATCGGCATGTGCATTGAGCAATGCCTGCTCGACGTTGCGCAAGATTCTCGCATCGTGATTGCAGCCTCCTGTCCCGCAGGGGTAGAGGGTGTCACGCTCCAGCGCTGGAGATGCTCAATGGAGTTTCCAGCGCGCTCAAACGGTTGCTTTAGCCGCAAGCCGACGCTATGCCCGCGCCGGCTGTTCTTGGGTTAATTGGAAACTGGGATCCAGCATTCATGCGGCCTTCGTACGTCCGCGACGATCGATGGGCCTAGCTAATGTCGGAAACACAGGCAGACATCCGCCGCACGCAGCATCACCTGCTGTGCCGAGAGCAAATCGCACAGAGGATGGATGATTTAAAAAACGCAACCATCGGCGAAGCTCCCCGCCACTGCTACCTCTGACCGGCGCTAGATCTGAGACGCTTGAACGCGCCTCGGCTTGAGGCTGGGGTTTGTCTACTAGACCGGGACCACTCCATATGGCAGCGCTGCAGCTGTTCTTTGAGCTCCCGCTGAACGTCGGTATCGGACAGACCCGCCGTTCCGTCGCAGGCGATCGGGTGGTGCCGATACACCGCAGGCCAGTCTCCCCTATCAGGGACAGTCCAAACTGTTAGCCTATGGCTTGAGGCAAGTCTGCAGGAAGTCTGTGTGTGCAATCAGCGCTCGGTAGAGCGAGATGCGCCAGTTCAACGGTCCCAAAGTCTGCTCCCAATTCTTGACAAATTCTCCCAAAAACCGACGCAGCACCACTACAGTCTTCGCCTCTCTGGAAAGCGCAGCATTTCGAATGGCAAGGAACTCAGTGTGCGCCTGGTCCTTGTACCTTGCGAGCAAACCCAGCTTCTGGAAGTGATTCGAGACGAGCTGGAACTCAGCTGCTCCAAACCCAGCTGGACAGACTAACTGAAATATCGACACCGGGACGAGCTTGCCGTTCTTCACTGACCATTGAACCGTGACGTCGAGCATCGGCACTGCAGGCAAAGAGTCGAGATAAAAATTGATGAATGTCCGGGTGTTGTTGGGCTGCAGCCAGATATCGGCCTTCTTGCCATTGCAGACGCCACAGCACGGCACCAAGTTGTACGAGTGGACGCTGTACTCGGGGAACTTCTCTTTTGGCAAATAGTGGTCAAACTGCCTGGGGCCACCGATGCCGCAGTAAGGGCAAACCTCTCGAATGCCTTCCGGCTGGCTGTCTAAAATCAGCGTCTTCAGTTGCTGCAGAGCCTTGGCCGTGGTCTCATAGCAGTGCAGCAGGTCTTCACGTTCAGTCTTCGTCCAAGTGCCCTGAGCCACACCACTGATGTCCGCCACTGTATAGGCAGCCTCAAAGACTCCATAGTGAGCTTGGACTACCGGTAGCATGTCCGTCAATCGGGCGCCTCGGTCACCGCTTTTCCCATCGACGATACCGGAAAAATGCTCTCTCGGGAGACCGGCTGCAAGGGTAAGCTTATGCATCCCCGTCCTCGTACAGCGAGGCAAGGTACGCCGTTGCGTGCAGGCTTAGCTGTTCGTCGAACATCTTGGCGACCGTGTCGAAATCGTGTTTCTTGGCCAGCGCCTGTAATGTCTTCTTATAGAAATTTGGAATCTCGACAGTCTCAAACACCAGGCGGGTCAGCTCGGCGATATTCTCCCCAAATGACTCATGGCCGAGGGGACTGCCAGTGGTGATGTTGCCTTCACGCTCAAACCGAATGACCCGCTTGCGGGGAACCTCCTGGATCACCACCGGTGAATGGGTCGCGATGATTGCGTACGAGTCGAACTCCTTCAGCAGTGCCTGCAAGGTCTGCATCAGCAGCGCAACTGCATTGGGATGCAGGTGAATTTCGGGCTCGTCGAAGATGACCAGCGACCCTTCCTTGAGGTAAGCCAGTGCAGCCGAAATGAAGTAGGCCAGGATGGACTGCCCGGAGCTCATGGTGGGCGGCAGGCTCTTCTCAAGCTCCTCGATGTGCTCCGTAATGGAGATAATTTTCTTCGGAACGCCCATTACGTTCGCAACGTGCTGCTCCCAATGGTCCTCACGGTCTTGTTCAACGATGCGCTTTAGGTACTCAAGGTGCTTCGCTTCAAGTGCTCGCCTAGAAATTCCGCCGCTGTCATCACGCACCCCGCAGTAGATATAGCTGAAGTACTTCTCCGGCTCGGGGCGCTGGAACTTGTCGAATGCGCTGAAGGACAACGCGATGACTCGTGAGAAAAGAGGTCTGGCAGGCTCAAAAGCAGACTCTACTTGGCTGGCTGTCTCTATCGACACCCGCTTTGTCGTCGCAAGGTCTCGTGCAAGCTGGGCTAAAAATTGAGTCTTCCCCACTCCGTTGCGACCAATGATCGCGAGGATTCGGCCTGGCACAGGGTCATCTGGCTGAAGGTCCACGTCTATGGACACTCCCTCTTCAGCGCCTGGAATCTTGCCCGAGTACATGAACCTATAGCCCTTCTCCAAGGGCCGCTCCTCAAGCGTTGCCAGTCCGTCGCGCAAAGCTAGCTTAGCATCATTGAATCGAATCAGCGAATTGCGGAAGCCACTCGACGTTTCGATTTCATCGAGCAACTGCGGCTTCACGACGACGTCGTTCAAAGCATCCAATACCTTGCGATGGGTTTTCGGGAGATGCTTGCGCATGTTCTCGTAGTACTCCAAGTCCTGACCAAGGCTAAAGAACTCAGGACCAAGAGAAGGGAACGAATCGGGGATCTTGGTGTTCCGACTGTTGGTCTGGAGAATCTTCACATCCCCAAGAACTTCTTTGCCCCCGCTCTTTTTGAACAGACAGAGGTGGTACAACGTCTCGAAGTTGTAGTCGTCCCAGTTGTCTACGATGTAAACGACACACGGGAGTTCTGCTCCCTGCGGCAGGACGTAGTCGCGGTTTTTAGTACTCTTGTAGAAATTCATCTCTCCTCCCTAAATTTTATTATATCTGGGCTTAAGACTGGCGAACACCACCGATCCACGAAGCGCGCGCAGATGACCGCTGCCGCCAATTTCAGCAGCGCTTCGTGGATATCCAGCCGTCGTTCAAAGCGGATTCGCAGCTTGCCAAAGCCTGCAAACCAGCTGTGCATCCACTCCACCACCCACTGGTGTTTGCCCAGGCGCTCGCTGCTCTCAATGCCTCGTCTGGCAATGCGGCCAATGATGCCCCGCTGCCTCAGGTGGGCTCGGCATCGCTTGAAGTCGTAGCCTTTGTCGGCGTGCAGCTTTGCCGGTCTTCTACGGGGACGTCCTGGCAGGCCAGCAATCGCAGGAGTCGCGTCCACGCACTTCTCGAATATCGTGGAGTCGTGCCGGTTCGCGCCGCTGACCAAGATCACCAGCGGGATGCCTCTGGCATCTACGACGATATGCCGCTTGGAGCCGAGCTTGCCTCTGTCAGTGGGGTTTGGGCCCGTTTCCTGCCCCTGGGGCTTGGTACCGAGGAGTCATCAATGCTGGCCCGGCTCCAATCGATTTGGTCATGTTCACGCAAGCAAGTCTGCATGGCTTAGTGCAGCGGCTCCCAGACACCAGCGGCGTTCCAGTCGCGCAAGCGCCCCCAGCAAGTCATGCCGCTGCCGTAGCCCAGCGATTGGGGAAGGTCTTCCCATGGAATGCCTGTTTGCGGCACGAACAAGATGCCGTTGAGGACGGCTTCATCGCTGACTGCGAGTTTGCGCGCATCGCCTTTGGCAGAAGGCACGAAGGCTGGGATCAGGGGTTGTAGCTGTAGCCACAGTTCTTTGCTTACGGGTCGTCATGCCATGAGGGCAGCGAGCGTAACTGCTCTGCGGGGGCCTGTGACGAAGTGGTGTTAGCCACTCTTTAGCATGTTTACGACTTTAATAAATCAAAACACCGGCCATCTCGCGGCGCGTACTGCACAGCATCCATGCTTTTTCCTATAATGCAGCGCAAAGAGATGGCGTGCCTCTAAAACCGCCGCACTAGTGCGGCTGATGACGCCTACAGAACCTGGCTTGTTCAGGGCTGTAGGCGCTCGCGCATGCAACTCGTCGTTGGTCAGGCCGATTAATTCGAGCTACCTGACCAATGCGCAAATTCCCCCATTTCGAACAGCTTGAACTGCTTCCCTATCTGGGCAAGTGGTTCATCTTCGCCACCCTCGTGGCGGCCCTGGCCGGCACCGCTTCCGCGTTCTTCTTGCTGTCCCTGGACCTGGCGACGGCCTGGCGTGAGGCCCATCCCTGGATCATCTGGCTGCTGCCCTTCGCAGGCATGGCAGTGGGCCTCGTTTACTTCCTGTTGGGCAAGCGGGTGGACGGCGGCAACAACCTGTTGATCGAAGAGATTCACGACCCCAAGCAGGTGGTGCCGTTACGCATGGTGCCGCTGGTACTGGGCGGCACCGTCATATCCCATCTGTTCGGCGCATCAGTCGGGCGCGAGGGCACCGCCGTGCAGATGGGGGGCGCTCTGGCCGACCAGCTGACGCATGTTTTCCGACTCCACCAAGACGATCGCCGCGTGCTGCTGATGAGCGGAATCAGCGCCGGCTTCGCTTCGGTCTTCGGCACGCCGCTGGCCGGGGCAGTCTTCGGTCTGGAGGTGCTGGCCATCGGCCGTATGCGCTACGACGCGCTGTTTCCCTGCATCGTGGCAGCCTTCGTAGCCGATCAGGTCTGCACCGCCTGGGGAGTCCACCACACCCACTACGCCATGAGCGCCGTGAACAATATCGATGCTTGGAGTGTGGTCGCCGTCATCATCGCCGGCATTCTCTTTGGCCTGGTCGGAATGCTCTTTGCCACCGCCGTGCACAAGATCGGCGCGCTGGTCAAACACCTGATCGCATACCCGCCACTGCGGCCTTTCTTCGGCGGCCTCGTCATCGCCACGGCGGTTTGGGCGCTCGACGCCTACCGCTACATCGGCCTGGGTATTCCGGACATCGCTCGCTCCTTCCAAGAGCCCATGCTGCCATGGGACTTCTTGGGCAAGCTGGTGTTCACGGTCGCCTCGCTGGGGACGGGCTTCAAGGGCGGCGAGGTGACACCGCTGTTTTACATCGGTGCGACCATGGGCAACGTCCTGGCGCCTTTGCTGCATATGCCGTTCGCGCTCATGGCCGCCATCGGCTTTGTTGCAGTATTCGCGGGGGCGGCGAACACGCCCATTGCTACTACCTTGATGGCGATGGAGCTGTTCGGCGCTGGCATCGGACCACTGGCGGCTATCGGCTGCGTCACCGCCTACCTGTTCTCCGGGCATGCAGGCATCTACCACGCCCAGCGCATTGGCCACAGCAAGCACCACAGGCGCAGCCTGACCGGGGCCGAAGTTCCACGCCGCGATGTGGAGGCAACCAAGACCAAGGATCCAGCATGATGAGCACCAAACCGGCCACGCTGGCAGCTCTGCGTCTGTACTTCCCGGGCGCTAGCACGGCCAAGGCCACGCGCTTCTGGCACCGCCTGAGCGCGCCTGCGCTGGCTCATCACCTGCTGGTTGCAGCAAAGAACGCGCACATCCGCCAGGCCATGCTGCATCGGGTCAGCTCGGGCTACCTGCCGGGCGAACGTCTCTCGCACAGCCATGCCGAAGTGCTCGACATGCGACATCCTCAATGCCTGGAACTGCTGGACTCTGAGCAGCGCTTGCGCGCCTTTATGCATGAGCACGCAGGCGAGCTGAACAAGGTGCACGCGGTCTTGCTTCTGGCCGAGCTTCCGCTTGGGCCGTTCCGGTTTCCGGGGGAGGCGCGCCGGGGTACCAAGCCGCCGCCGGATGAACAATGACGGCGAGGTGAGCGGCAATTGTTCGTTGTGAACCTGTTGTTGGTGCACAGATTCTGAGCGGCTGCAGCGGCTCGCATGCAGACCTTCACGAGCCCTTGACGGCCGCGGCGCATCAGCCCAGAGCCCCGTGCTTTCGCCGATCGCTCACTCCTCCCCCGTTCGGGAGGGGGCACAAACTAAAGTGCAGTGGCGCACCGAGTGCTCAGAGCCATTACGCACGTGCGCTTTCGGGTGAAGATTGGCTTCATCAGCGTTGGAGGTCCTGCTGGCCAGATTTCCACATGCAGGAGGAACTGGTGGGCTGCCGCCGCTGGATTTCCAAGAAGCGGTTCCTGCATGCGCTGAACTACAGCATGTTGCTGACCGGTCCGGACGCGCACCAGCTGGAGATCTACATCGGTTGGCTGTTGCACCGCACCTGGGGCGTAATCTTGGCGGGCGCGCATTGGAAACATCGAGTCTCTACAGTTGCGAAATAAGAGCTGGGCTAGTTCTGTTGGCGAGGTTTGATTTAAGCGAGTGTGTGGGATCTGCGTCGATTTAATTGACTCAACTCTCTGCGAGGCAGCACAGTTACACCCAATATACGAAACGGCGCACCACTTTTTCGTTCAAGGCGCTTGTGTCTCTGAATCTCGAGTGGATGATTCCGGCTCCAATTCTTTGGCTGCGGGGACTTCTAAAATATATCCCACACCCCTTCGAGTATGGAGTAGCTTCAACTCATGATTGTCGTCTAGCTTCTTTCGTAGTCTGCGTACTGCAACATCAACCATATTTTTCGTAAATTCGCCTTCTTTCTTCCAAACATGTACCGCCAGATACTCTCGGGATAAAACCCGTCCTGATCGACGCATGAATTCCAATAGCAACGAAAACTCACCTTTGGTTAGGTCAAGTCTCTTACCACCACGTTCTGCTCTTTGTTTCGACAAATCAAGCACGAGATCTTCTAAATTATAAAACTCTCTGTTTCTCAAGTCGCGCAGCAAGCCGGCTTTGATTTTTTCAACAATTTTTATGATCTCTTCGTTGTTTTTGATACGCGACATTGATAATGTCTTTTTATCTCTTAAAAATAGCTGGTGGCCAGTGTTATGTGTGATTTTTGTGATGGCCGAAACTGGGAGATATTTATCAGGGCCTTGCCTGCAGAATAACTCTACCTTCTCCAAATATGACTGTTTCTCATAAACCAGTATGATGGCAATATTATTGCTTATGGCGAACTTCATACCTGAGTCATAGTCGATAAATTCTTCTATTGTGAGCTCGAAATTATGCAAAGTCTCTCTGAGATATTGTGGAAAATCTTCATAAGATCTAATTACAACTATTCGCATTTATACATTTGCACCTAGAAGGATTCTTTTAGGATTTCTTTTTGCACCTTTGCCCATTTAGCCCCCACTCTGGTGCTTTCTCTTTCTTGGGAAGACGCTGAAGAAAAGAAAATTTTCTCCTGTACATGCAACTTCTGGAGCAACCTCCTCAGTTGCAGCGATCTCGCTCTAAGCGATCCTTCAAATATCGTGCTCTCCAACGAATTAGATGTAAAAAGAGCTGATGCGATATCAAGGCAGTTCATCGCATAAGTGCTAGTTGCAGGAATAACTCTTGGTTCGGAGAGCTTTCCCTTCGCAACGAGGGTGTTCTTTTCTAAAACCAAACCCCATGGCCGAATGGTGGTTGTAATATTCATGGACAGGGCTTCGAGCTTTGTCAGTCCAAAAGCTCTTGCCAGTCGCAGTCGCATCGCCAGCATGGGAGTAACGCTTTGGATTTCTAATATTGCTGCTTCGGCATCTTCTTCTAAGCCAGAAACAGGAAGTACGAAGGAGCAAAGCAAAGTCTTAGCCAGTGAATCCCCTTTGTGGGCAGAAGAATGAAGTAACTTCATTCCGGTTGCCATTGAATCTATATCCAAGGATTCTCTGAGAATAATTATTCCGAGGCAGCGTTCTGCTTCTACAATTCCATGTTTTGCCGCCTTTTCGAGGCAAAATTTTGCCATTGTTGGATTTGCTACAGAGCTGCGGTAATCGGAGCAAATTCTAAATAGATGCAGCCAAGCGATAGACATGCCAGCATCGGCGCATCGCAAGAGGAGTGCAACGGATTTCCTGAGATTTTGTGAGCGCACAAGTCGATCCGCCGGTAAATGACCGCATGGATATCCGGCTAGTGATCTTCCCAAAATATGGCACGCATTGAGATCGCCATTTGCAGAGCATCGCTCTAAGCTCTGCTCGATCATACTCTTGGATAGACAACCCAAATCGCGCCTAAATTTCTCTGCATACGCAACAATGTCGCATATCAGCTGATGAAAAACTGGGTCAAGCGCAACAGATCGGCAGCTCATTGAGAGCATTGATATCATCTGTATGCTCTTGTCGAGGCGATTTTCATCTAGTGCGGATCGAGCCTCGCTTTCGATGACATAAGAGACATCTTTCGGATTAATAACACGTAGTGCATATAAGGATTCCAATATCTTGGAAACAGATGGAATTTGACTATCGATAGCATTGCTCTCAATAAGTCTGGTCTGGCATCGGCGTAGCCAGGAAATTCCCATATCTGGCTCGCAACGAAGAAAGTGCCAGGCTGACAACTTTAATCTAGCGATCTCATCCACTTCAGCAGCTTGCCTAAGAGCGAAAGCCAGGTCCTCGCTGATGAGCTCTCGGAGCGATAGATTTTTTGCTAAGCAGGAAGCAACTCTTTGTTCGGCTTTTGGGATCGCCAATCTGAGATAAGAAATCCCGATGGAAGTATTTTTGGCTATCCCAGGTGAGCCTGTTAAATATGCTTCACCAAGCTTTAAGCATGCCTCTGTATCCCCAGTCTTCGCAAGCTGCCTGAGCTGTAAATCCTCTCTCCGCATCACATCTCCCGGAATCACTATAAGTTGAGCAAAAAATCCGAATCCTAGTTTTTCAAAGACACTAACAAATTTGTGATGGCATATTCCACTCAAAAAAATGACATATTTGCAATTTTCATGAAACGCTATGCCTCGGAACTATCAGAAATCAGATCTGCAGCTTGAGATGTTGGAAAGAGGGTTCATGAACGATGGAAATGCGCAGTTTTGGCTTGCGCAAACATGCTCATTCCTTTTCACTGAGCGATATTTTTTTGTGTGACGTTTAGGATTCCGTTTGATGGCCTAAGCAGGCATCAACCTACCGCTTTCTTAAGGAAACTGATCATGAACCTCAAACATATAGTTGCGTTGTCGCTGGCAGGCATTGCTGCAAGTGCAAGTGCTCAATCCTCCGTCACCCTGTTTGGTATCGTTGACGTGAACACGCGTTACGTGAACAACAGCAATCTTCCAAGCAACCTGACGATGAACAACAGCGGTCTGTCGTCCGGCCGCTTCGGTTTTCGTGGCGTAGAAGATCTTGGCGGAGGCCTGAAAGCTGGTTTCTGGCTTGAGTCTGACGTTAATGCCGATACCGGCACCTTCAGCTCGACGGGAAAATTCTTCCAGCGTCGCTCGACGATCAGCCTGATGGGCAATTTTGGTGAAGTTCGCCTGGGTCGCGATTTCTCGCCTGCTTCCATCAATGCAACCAAGTTCGATCCCTTCAATGTGATCGGCCTGGCCGGCTCCAACGTCACCAGCCGCTTGCCTGGCACAATCGCGTCGTACTATCGTTACGACAATGCCATTCAGTACTTCTCTCCGAAGTTCGCGGGTTTCCAAGCGGAAGCAATGTACGCTATGGACGAAGATCCGCTGACCAAAGTTGGTCGACACATGGCTGGGCGTTTGGCCTATGACAACGGTCCTCTGAGCCTCTCGCTTTCGTACGGTGCAACCGATGTCACGACTGCTGGTGCCAAGCTCAAGCAATATGGTGCAGCAGCGTCGTACAACTTCGGTGTAGCGACTCTGATGGGTTATTTCCAGCGTGACGATCTGCCCTTTGGAACTTATGGCTCTCGTGCTGCGGGCTCAGAAGATCGCTGGCAAGTTGGTGTGACGGTGCCTGTGGGCAAGGACTACATCCGAGCTTCTTATGTGCGCACCGATTCGCGTAAGGGCCCCGTTGGGTACAACCAGAGCGATGCTAACAAGTACGCAATCGGCTACGTCCACAACATGTCGACTCGTACGGCTGTCTACGGCACTATCGCCCGTATCACGAACAAGGGTGGTGCGAACTTCAGCTTGGTCGGCGGGGCGTCTGGTCTGGCTGGAGGCGGTAGTTCTACTGGCGCAGAAGTCGGTATTCGTCATTCCTTCTAAAGAGCCAGGTTTTCAGTCTGCAATGTGACAGGAAAGTAACTGTCCAGCTTGCAAATTTAAATGTTGGCTCGGTTACAGTGAATGCCATGGAGTTAGCGCTCCATGGCATTTTTTTATAGGAAAGGAGTCTCCAATGAAGTCCACTCTGTCGCTTGCCGCTGTTGCCATGATGCTCGTTACGAGCCAAGCATGGGCGGATACTTTCCCTACCGGAAAGTCTTACTACGGCTCTGAGGTTCAGTCTCCGAATTTTCGAACGATAGACCTTTCTCAGAAAAAACCAATAAACATAAATTGTGGAGAAATTATTCAGTTTTCGAGCAACGGAAAGACGTTCATCTGGAAGGCTGATTCAATTTACCATTCTGAAGTACCGATTGCAAAATTTGCTCCCAAGGGTTTTGATGCCCAAGGCAGGTCGATGTTTGTTGCCCCCAATGAATATGAGTATGGTGGGTAATCTGTCTGCCATCTAAAAAATAGCCCACCGTAGGTGGGCTATTTTTAATTGAAAAGTCGGATGTTGTTGTATATGGTAGCCGTCCATAGCGCCAAGCATAGCAGTATGCCCATCAGCACTGCCGCACTACCTAGGTCCTTTGCTCTTCTAGAGAGTTCGTGCTCTTCGGAGCCTACCCTGTCTATTGCAGATTCGATAGCAGAATTGAGAACTTCTATTAACATCAAGACCCAGATGCTTGCGATAAGTAGAAACTTCTCCAGCCAACCGTTTCCAATCAACAATGCCAAAGGTGTGGATATGACAAATATCTTGCACTCTAGCCTGAATGCTTTTTCATGCCAAGCATCTAGGATGCCTCGCCAGGAGTAACGCGTTGCGTGAATTAGTCGGTTTAGTCCTTTTCGGCTCTTCTGCTGATTGACGAAAATATTAGGCTTGGTAGAGTTGTTTTTCACAATAGTGGCTGCGGGGGTGAGATTCAAATTTTGAGAAGAAGGTGTACATCAGTGCTGATATGTACCAGCAGATTGCTAAAGACCAGAGGTCATGGGATGCAAAATGAGCGCCTCGAAACTGCTGCGTCAGGCCAAAGATCAATCCGGACAATATTCCAATGGCGAGGCCCAGCCATCGGTACGATGGTTTAACCATTAGGTAGAAAAAATAGAGACTAATCCATGCATATCCAGCACTAGCATGCCCGGCAGGAAAGCATTTTCCTCGCCCGAGGCCTGAGGGCCTGGTCTCAAATAGCCCTACAAATGGGCGATCCCCTCCGTAGTCCACCAGGCTCCAAGGGCAGTCCATGTTAGTTAGTGATTTTAATAAGCTTATTGCTACCACACTCGCTATTATGGTAAGCAGCAAATAGCACAATGGCGTTCTCCACAACCGAATGTATGGCGCACATTTAAGAAAAGATATAGTGTAGAGGCAGAAAACTGTTATTGCTGCAAGGATGCTTGCAATCTTTCCACCTCGATGAAGTATTGTTGACGCGAGCCAGTTATCGACAAACCTCCATTCATGGCCTTGCATTCCGTATATAGAATCAGCAAGCCATTGATCACCTCCTCCTGCCATGAGCACATATGACATAGCAATTATTGGGAGGAATGGTGTGAAGATATGGGTGATCAGAAACTGGTGTCGCTGGGAATCTATATAATTTCCCAATTGTTCTTGAAACATATTTTTTATTCTGAGGCCGCACTGCAGGGCCGATGCCCCAATTAGAACTGGCCCGTATCGAAGGGCCAGTTTTTCAGACTATGTGGTCAGCACCGATCAAACCTGCTGCTTCTTGTAGGCTAGCAAACGTAGTGCATTGAAAACCACTAATAGGGTTGATCCTTCATGGACCGCAACCGCAGCACCAATACTGAGTCCCATAATAGTAGCCGGAACTAGAACCGCGACTATGCCTAAGCTCACGAAGACATTCTGTCGTATGACTGATCTGGTGTGTCGACTCAGGCCTACCGCAAAAGGCAAGTGCTTTAGATCATCTGCCATTAATGCGACATCTGCTGTTTCTAGAGCCACGTCGGAACCGGCAGCTCCCATTGCAATTCCTACAGTGGAGTTCGCCATGGCGGGGGCATCGTTAACACCATCTCCAACCATGGCGACTTTAGTATTTTTCTTTAGATCCCGTATTGCCTTAACTTTGTCTTCTGGCATGAGGTCACCCCAAGCCTCGTCTAGGCCCACCTCTTTAGCAATCGCATCCGCAACCTTTTGATGGTCACCAGAGATCATTATCATTCTGGAAATACCTAGACGACGCAGTTCTTGCAGTGCTTCCTTCGCTCCAGGCCTCGGAGTATCTAGTAGACCGATAGCTCCTAGCTCTTTATCATCAAACCGAACAAACATTGTTGTTCGGCCATCTTCTCGGAGTTTGTCTATTATGAATTTTGACTGACTGCTTAGACTGGGAATTCCCTCAGTGCCGAACATCTCGGCCTTACCGATCCAAACCGGTTTGGAGTCGATGGTCGCCTTCACTCCACGGCCAATCAAATTGTTGAGATCGACGGCATTCAGGCGGACCGGCACGGTGATGCGGGCGCCTGCATCTTTCACAATTGCTACAGCAAGAGGGTGATCGCTGAGAGACTCAACTGCTATGGCCACTTCTAGCAGTTCTTCCTGCGTAACTCCTTCCAGCGGTACTACATCGGTAATCCTTGGCTGACCTTCGGTCAATGTTCCGGTTTTATCAAAGGCAATTGCGTTCAGCGATCCAAGTTCTTCTAGAGGAGCTCCACCTTTGATCAGTACGCCTCCTCGAGCTGCGCGGGCTATACCGGACAGCACAGCGCTTGGTGTGGCTATTGCGAGCGCACATGGGCTGGCGGCGACCAGTACAGCCATCGATCTGTAGAAGCTCTCTCGGAATGACTCGTCAACAACAACCCACGCAAAAAGCAGTAAAAATGCGAGCAGCAGAACCGCTGGGACAAATACCTTCTCGAATTTCTCGGTGAAGCGCTGAGTCGGTGACTTCAAGGTCTCGGCTTCGCTAACCATTTTCACGACTCTGGCCAGTGCTGAGTCTGAGGATTTTTTGGTTACCTCAATTTCGATACCACTAGCTCCATTAATCGTTCCGGCAAAAACCTTTGATTCCGATCCGACAATATCGGGCTTTGCTCTGGCTCTATCAATATCAGCAACAGCTCGTTTGTCAACTGGAATGCTTTCGCCGGTAACTGGAGCTTGGTTGATGGCAGAGTTGCCGCGTACGATGAAGCCATCGGCCGCAATGCGCTCATTTGGCTTAATGAGGACAGTGTCGCCTACGACCAGTTCTTCGACAGGAATTTCGCGGGCCTCGCCGTCTCTCCGAACTGTTGCTTTATCAGGTGCTAGCTCTGCGAGTGCTTCAATTGCACGCTTGGCGCGGCCCATCGCGTAGTGTTCGAGGGCATGACCAATGCTGAAAAGAAAAAGTAATAATGCACCTTCTGCCCAAGAGCCCAGAGCAGCAGCGCCCGCTGCAGCTACAAGCATGAGGGTATCTATTTCAAACCTCTTAAGTTTGAGGTTCTCTATTGCTTCTCTTAAGGTGAAGAATCCACCAAAAAAGTATGCTAATACGAAGCAGCTAATTGGTAGCCAAGATGGTGCATTGGCTACAAATTTTTCAATGACCACCCCCAATCCTAGTAGCGCGCCGCAGGTGATCGCGAAAATCATCTCGGCATTTTCTCCCAAAATGCCATTCCCATGATCATGCTTATGATCCGATTCGGATTTTGAATGCTCGTGACCCTTTGGGGCAGAAGGATTAGCAGCCTTCGACCGAACTGGCGTAACGTTCAACTCTTTTAGTGCCTCCAAAATATCAGCTTCTTTTATTTTTGACTTGTCGAAGTCGATATGAACTTGTCCAGTTGCGCTTACTTGCACTTCCAGAACACCACTCAATTCGCTGAGTTTGGCCTCAACGGTTTGGGCCTTGCGCGCGTGCTTGATTCCATCTAACTCGAGCAGAAAATGGCCCCATCGGTCGGTGATCCTGGAGCCAGCTGCTTGAACTAGTTCGCGTATCCGAACTAATGACAGCTTATCTGAATCATAGTGTATGCAAAGCTTAGGCCATTCACCATCCTGTCCAGGCTCAAGATGTACTTTCTCAACCCCATCCCTTCCTTCAATATCATTTAACAATCTTCTTACTAGAAGATCCTCGCTCGAGGAAATCGATGGCAGCACTACTGGTATGTCTAGACGCAGTTTTTTTGTCATGATGTTTAGGCGAAGACAGGAAGAAATCGATACTTGCTTCGCAGCGTACTAGTTGGCGCAGGCAACGTCAACTTAGGAAGCCGCGCGTCCGCATTGAGGGCAAAATTTTGCGCCAGGCGTGATAGTTGCATCGCAACCTTGGCAAACTAATGAAAGTCCGCATTGTCGGCAGAAGCGGCTCGTCGCTGAATTGATCGTTCTACAGGTTGGACATGCATATCCGACTTCTCCATAACTCCCCCTTTGTGCGGGCTGATTGTATTGATTGTGATGACCGCCATTTTTTTGGTGATGGCCACCATTATTGTTATGTTGAATTTTTCCAAATAGCCATTTACTGATACCCATGATTCAATTTCCTTGAAGCGAGATTTAATTATTTAATCATTTTGGCTAGCATATCGCCAATTTCAGAATACTCTTCTACCGCTTGTTTCATTGCAAGCTCTGTCCGAATTGCATTGTCAATAAAGCTGGCTCTTTCTTGGTCTAAGTCGACAGTATTTCTGTCGAGAGAATTTTGTGATGCCGGACGGAAGGCGACTTGTGTGTCATAAATAGATTTCATCTCAGAGCTGGGAATGTGACCCTTGCTGGTGCTACTAACGGACAGCATTGTTGCGTTGCTCCGTTCAAGTGCTTCTTTGAAATCAAGGTCCTTTGCCTGGTACCCAGGTGTATCTGCGTTGGCTATATTACTTGCAATAATCGCAAGTCTTTGAGTTCTTATCTTTAGAGCTATATCTTCAAAACGAACTTCACTCATTTCATGCCTCCAGTAAAATCCTCTTTCGAGGTGATTGCCATTTCATCGTTGACGGTCAAAGACTGGTTAAATATGATAGTGGACTGGCTAATTTGATTGGGTTACATATTTGTTATGTTGGCGACCGACTCTTTCTTCATGCATGGTGCAGTGATGTCTAGAGATTTCTCATAAACATCTGTTTGAACGTTCATTAATCCAAGTACAGTATGAAAGTAGTTATCATGACTAATGGCTCTGTCGTTGTTTTTCTCTGCAATGCAGGATAGGTTTTTTTGTCTGGATGCCATCATGGATTCGGAGAGCCAAACTATCCACGGTATATTTTTCTGTACGTTGGGCGCTATTGAGTATGGGAGGCCGTGAAGATATATGTTATTTTCACCCAGTGATTCTCCATGGTCAGAGACGTAAATCAATGCAGTGGGGGTTGATGGGAATTTGTTTTTCAGCCACTCGATAGAGCTATTTATGAAGTGATCCGTTTCGACAATACTGTTGTCGTAGGCGTTTATAACCTCTTGCTGTGTACATTGCTGCAGAGATGCTGATTTGCATTCGGGCTGGAAAGGCTTTCTCTGCATGCTTGATCTCTTGTAATAGGCGGGTCCATGGCTACCCATCTGGTGAAGCACGATCACCTTGCCTTTATCTCCTGTATTTGTTGGAGGCCATTTAATACGCTCTTCAAGAGAGTCCAGCATGGCTGCATCTTGGCAAACACCTTCTTTGTCACATAGAGGGTTGTTTGGTTGATGCTTGAATTGTTCGTTTGCGACCCTTGCGCAAATGCCCTTGCACCCGGACTGGTTGTCGAGCCAGAAGACGGATAGCCCGGCGCGACTCAAGACATCGAGCATGTTTTCGTAATTTTGCTTTCTGGAGAAATATTTTTCTCTACTCATGTGAGAGAACATGCAGGGAAGCGACTCAGCTGTACTCGTCCCGCAAGACCAAGCATTTTTCGATGAGAAGATATCTGTACGTTGGGACAACTGCGGAGTTGTATTCCTTTCGTACCCGTTTAATCCAAAGCTTTCTGATCGTGCAGTTTCACCGACTACTAGTAGTAGGATGGGCGCGGCTGTAGTTTCTGCAGGGGGTGTAATTATTTTGGCGTCTTGGCCTATTTTAGAAAGCTCAGCATTTGTCCGTTCTAATGGATTTGTGGCAACCTTAATTGTTGAGTAAAAGGTATTTAGTGGGTTTATCAGATATCTCATCTTTGTATGATTTCTCATCGTCGAGGAGAATGGCTGATAAATTAAAAATATGCACAAAATTGAAAATACTAAGCCCGTTGCTGACAAAGCAATGGAGGTGGCTAACGACCCAACTGCAGTAGTCTTCTTTACATTCGCAAGACATATGAACGCGATCGGTACTGCAGAAAGCATAACTACGGTAAGCAGCATTTGTACGCTTACGAGATCGCTCGCCTCAGCCACATCCGTTTGTATTGTGTTCCTCACCATGCCGGGATCAATGACTATCCCGTAGTTCAGCATGAAGTAGCTTGTGATAGACGCTGTAAGTATCGAAAAAATCAACACTGGCTTTAGCAGCCGTCCCCAGGCGAAGATTGCGATGAGTGATATATTTAATGCAGCGACTGCCGTTAGAAACCCTGTAAAGAACTTGGCATCGACACCTTCAGGCAGTTGGCTCAGAGCTTTCCACAATGGAATATTTCCAATGGTCGCGATCCACAGTCCTGTCGCAATGATTAAAAGAGCTGGGCCAACTGTCAGGTGCGCTGATATTTTCTGTAGAAAGCTTTGATTATTATTTTTCATGACTAGCTCTTTTGCTTGAGCCAAACGCAGAAAGCCTTCCTCAAGAGAACGTTGTTCTAAAGAGGAAGGCATAATCTGCTTTTCTATGCGCGACTATTTTGTCATTGCTGATGACAGATAGCCACGTCTTTTTTGATGGTATACGGCTGTCGTGTTAAGCGATTTCGTGCTTAACCGCCCATCGAACGCTGACGGGCGTCGCGCTCAGCAGGAGTTTCCCTCAGCAGCTCGTTAATTACTTCTTCGCGTGTCTTGCCTGTAGTAGGTTGCTTCGAGGCCGCCGGGTAAACTCCCGTATTAAAACGATTGGTACCACCCTCACGGACAGCCGCTGCAGCTTCAGCTTGAACTTGTTCACGGGTTTTTTCGCCCTTGAAATGCTCCGGGTAAGTCTTCACCCCCGCTTCGTTGTTGGCAGGGTGCTGGTAGCTTTCTGCCGAGGCGGTACCAGGGAGAACGAACGCCGCCGAAGCGACCAATGCTGCAATAAAAGATGCAGAGTAAAAACGACGGTGCTTCATTGGATTTCCTTTCAACAGAGTTTTGATTCTCTTCTCGAGATTTGGATCTATCTCAAGTCGATGGCTCTACTGTAGAAAAATGCCCCCCACAGGACGCACACATTGCAGTGACAAAGCTGTAATCTTGTTGACACAAAAAAAGGCCATGGCATTAAGCCATGACCTGTAAAAGGCGATCGCTGTCCCAGTTACACGATCGCCACCTCGCCAGAGGACGATGCTCCACTCTCGGGGTTCCCTTGACCTTCACTTTCTGAAGGGTCGTTCCTGTGTATGAGTCGGTACAGCAAAGGCAGCACTAAGAGCGTGAGGATCGTTGAGGACAGAATCCCTCCGATCACCACGGTGGCCAGGGGACGCTGCACTTCAGCTCCAGTACCCGTGGCGATGGCCATGGGGACGAACCCAAGTGAGGCGACCAGGGCGGTCATCAAGACCGGCCGCAGCCGGGTCAGGGCTCCCTCAGTCACGGCGTCAGCTACGTTTCGACCCTCTTCACGCAATGTACGGAAGTAGGAGATCATCACCAGGCCGTTGAGCACTGCCACACCGGATAGCGCGATAAAACCCACAGCTGCCGTAATCGACAACGGGATGTCGCGCAGCCATAGCGCCAAGATGCCTCCCGTTAGCGCAAACGGAATACCCGTGAAGACGATGAGGCCGTCACGAACGTTGCCGAACATTGCGAAGAGCAGCACGAACACCATCAAAAGTGCAACGGGTACGACGATCAGAAGTCTCTGTCGAGCGGACTCCAGGTTCTCAAACGTACCTCCCCAACGGGTCCAGTAGCCAGCCGGCAGTTGCAAGCTCTCCAGGCGCTGCTCTGCTTCGCCCACAAAGGACCCGATGTCACGTCCGCGCACGTTTGCGCTGACGACGATGCGTCGTTTCCCATCCTCTCGGCTGACTTGGTTGGGACCAGGCGCCGTCTCAAAGGTCGCAACGGAAGACAAAGGGACGAAGCCAACTCGGCCATCTGCTCCCTTTGGCAAGGCGATGGGAAGGCGGCTCAGCGCTTCCACGTCATTGCGGATGTTCTCCGGCAGGCGCACTTGAATGTCGAAGCGCTTATCGCCTTCGAACACGATCCCCGCTTCTCCTCCGCCCAACGCAACGCTGATGGTGTCCTGTACGTCACCCATGTTCAGCCCATAGCGTGAAGCCTTCTCACGGTCAATTTGAACGGTGAGCATGGGCAGGCCTGTCGTCTGTTCAACCTTAACCTCAGAGGCGCCTTGGATCTGCTGAAGCATCCCTGCCACTGTTTGGGCGTTCTTCTCCAGGACGGCCATGTCGTCACCAAAGATCTTGACGGCGACGTCGCTGCGCACGCCCGAGATCAGTTCGTTGAAGCGAAGCTGAATCGGCTGCGAAAACTCATAGTTGTTGCCTGGCACTCCGTCAGCAGTCTTCTGGATGGCAGCGAGCAGGTCATCGCGTGAACGAGATGGATCTGGCCACTGGTCCTTGGGCTTGAGCATGATGTAGCCGTCGGAGATGTTGGGAGGCATCGGATCCGAAGCGATCTCGGCAGTACCTGTACGAGCGAACACTCGATCGATCTCGGGGAACTCCTTTTTCAGAGTATTTTCGATCTGGATCTGCATCTCCAAGGACTGCGTGAGGCTGGTGCCTGGTATGCGCAGCGCCTGTATGGCGAAATCACCCTCGTTGAGATTAGGAGCGAACTCGCTACCAAGGCGCGTCGCAAGCAGAAGGCTGAGCGCGACCGCCACGCCTGCTGCTGTCAACACCACTGCTGGAGCCGCCATAACGCGGGCAAGCACAGGCGAGTACGCCTGCCGAGCCCAGCCCATGATGCGGTTTTCCTTTTCGGCCACTTTGTCGCCCATGAACAGGGCCACAGCCGCAGGAATGAACGTGATGGACAGCAGCATGGCGCCGGCCAAGGCAATGACCACAGTCAACGCCATGGGATGGAACATCTTGCCTTCCACCCCTGTGAGGGCAAAGATGGGCAGATAGACCACCATGATGATGAGCTGGCCGAAGAGCAACGGACGCCGAGCTTCCTTGGCGGCAGCAAACACTTCATGAAACCGCTCACTGCGAGTCAAGGGGCGGCCGCGCGCTTCTTGCGCATGGGCCAAACGGCGTACACAGTTTTCCACGATCACCACGGCGCCATCGATGATGATGCCGAAGTCGAGAGCTCCCAAGCTCATGAGGTTGGCACTGACTTTGTAGTACACCATTCCGGTGAAGGTGAACAACATGGACAGTGGGATGATCAACGCTGTGATCAGCGCCGCGCGCAGGTTACCCAGGAACAGGAAGAGGATGACCACCACCAGGGCGGCGCCTTCGAGCAAGTTCTTTTTGACGGTGGCAATGGCCTTGTCCACCAGGTTCGTACGGTCGTAGACCGTTACGGCTTTGACGCCTTCGGGCAAGTTGCGGTTAATTTCCCGCATACGAATATCGACGGCCTGGGAAACCTTTCGGCTGTTCTCTCCAATCAGCATGAACACCGTTCCCAGCACTACCTCGCGACCGTTGTCGGTGGCTGCGCCAGTGCGCAGCTCGCGGCCGAGGCCCACTTCTGCCAAGTCACGGATGCGAATAGGCTGACCCTGTGCAGAGCCAACGATGACCTCACGGATGTCTGCGATGCCCTTAACTTGACCAGGCGCACGGATCAAATATTGCTCGCCTTGGCGCTCGATGTAGCCAGCGCCGACGTTTGCATTGTTGCGCTGCAGCGCCGCCACGATGTCGGCCAGTGTGAAGCCGTAGGCAGAGAGCTTCTCAGGAGAGGGCGCGACGAGGTACTCCTTCGCGTAGCCACCAATTGAGTTGATCTCAGTAACGCCTGGCACGTTGCGCAGCTGAGGTTTGATCACCCAATCCTGGATCTCCCGCAAGTCCATAGGAGTGTAGGGAGACCCATCGGGCTTTTTGGCGTTTTCCTCCGCCTCAACGGTCCAGAGATAGATCTCTCCTAGGCCAGTCGATATCGGCCCTAAGGTGGGAGACACGCCGTCTGGCAGGCTCTCTCGGGCCTGTTGCATGCGTTCGCCCACGAGCTGGCGCGCGAAGTAGATGTCCGTGCCGTCCTTGAACACTACGGTAACCTGAGACAGGCCGTAGCGCGACAGCGAGCGCGTCTGCTCCAGGTTCGGCAGTCCAGCCATCACCGTTTCTATCGGGTAGGTGACGCGCTGCTCAGTCTCCAGCGGAGAGTAGCCGGGAGCCTGGGTGTTGATCTGCACCTGGACATTGGTGATGTCGGGCACAGCGTCGATGGCCAGGCGCTGGTAGCTAAAGATGCCCAGTGCTGCCATGCCGAAAACGGCGAGCAGCACAAGCCAGCGCTGCTCAATGGCAAAGCGGATGATGCGTTCAAACATGTAGTTCTCCGGTCCCCGCCTCAATGAGCATGTTCAGCCGTGGCTTTGCCGAGCTCCGCCTTCAGGAGGAAACTCCCTTCGGCCACGTACGCTTGGCCAGGCTTGAGGCCTTCCAAGATTTCCGTATTTTTGGAGTCCGTACGTCCGATTCGAACCGGCTGTGCCCGGAAGCCGCCTTGCACTGGAACGAACACCACTGTCTTTTGGTTTTCGATGCGCTGAATTGCGGTGGACACAACGGTGAGCGCGGCTTCCTGCGAGGATGCTGTGACCTCCACATTCACAAACAGACCTGGGCGCCAGGCACCGTCTGGGTTCGGCAAGGTGATACGGGCTGGGGCAGTTCGCGTGTCCTGTCCGATGAGCGCGCCGACATAGGAGACTTCGCCCGTCGCTGCAGATTCAAATGCTGTCGCGCGAACCGTTGCCTTTTCGCCAACACGCACTGAGGGCAGATCGGGGGCGGAGACTCTCATCTCGGCCCACACAGAACGAAGGTCGGAGATCGTGAAGACTTGCGTGGTGTCCTGAACGGCCTCACCGATAGACAGGTGCTTCTCCACGATCACACCGTCAAATGGTGCCCGTAGTTCGAAGCGATTGAGCCCTGCGCCCGCGCCAGCGCCTGCACCAGTAGCTGCCAACTTTTGCTGAGCGTTGGAGACCGCGATCTCAGCTTCGCGTAGTACCTGTTGGGCCTGCAGATAGTCCTGCTCCGCCGAAACCTTTTCCTCCCAAAGCTGCTTTTCACGCTGATAGGTGGTTCGGGCGAGTGCCAAACGCTTTTGCGCGCCCAACAGTTCGCTGCGCTGCTCCGACACTGCAACGCTGCTCAGAACAGCCAGCAGCTGGCCCTTCTTAACGTTTTGACCTAAGTTGGCTGGCACGCTTTCCGCGACGCCGGCAACGCGGGGTACCACGTGAGCGGTGCGGTCTTCGTTAAAGCGAATCTCTCCAGGCAGTTGCAGCACGCTACGGATAACCGATGGTCCAGCTTGAGCGGCCTTGAGGCCGGCAACCTGGATGCGTTGGGCATCCATCGGGATCAATCCTTCATCTTCGTCATGACCAGCTTCGGCGCCGGGCTTGGCGGAAGCTTCTGGCTTGGCCTTGTTGCCATCGCCCTCTTCATGATGCTCACCATCAGCATGGCCCTTGTCATCGCTGTGGGACTTGGCAGCCTTCTCCCCATGATGTTCTTGATCAGCATGGCCTGCGGCCTCACCATGACCATGCTCCTGGGACTGGGGGGTCTTTCCGCTGGATTCGGGGGAGTTGGAGTTGCCTGATCGCAAAATCAGAGTCGCTGCGAGAACCCCTACAGACAGGATGCTCACAATCGCTATGACGGTTGGCGTACGGCTAGAACTTGAAGAAGAGTTCGTTTTCATTTGGCGGCTCAATGGTTTACTGATCAGCTTGCGATCCGAGCAGACGTTCGAGGTCCGCGACGGCGCTATGGGTGGACAGCAGCTGGCTTAGATACTGGCTACGCGCGTCGAACCATGTGCGCTGTGCGTCCAGAACGTCGAGGTAGCTAAACTTTCCAAGTGAAAAGCCCTTCACGGCTGCTTCATAAGCAGTTTGTGCTGTGGGCAGTACTTGGGTTGATAGCTGTTGTGCAAGGCGACGGCTGGTTTCCAACTGCTCACGGGCTTGAAACACATCTGTCTGCATCTGGACGCGCAGCGCTTGAAGCTTCTCTTCAGCTTGATCGGCAAGGCGCAGTGCTTGGATCTGGTTACCGCGGTTGGTGTCCAGCACCGGAAGTGGTATCGAAATTCCAAAAACAAGTTGGTTACGCCCCACCTCCTGCGCGCGCTTCACACCCAAGCTCAAGGTCGGATCAGGCAAGCGCTTTGCTCGCTCTAGATCTGCTGATGCGCGGCTTTGCTCCAGCGTAGAGCGCGCCTGCCTGATGGATGGGGAGTCCTCCAACTGGGCCAACAATTCCGATGCAGCAGGTGCTTCAGGAGCGATCTCGAAGGTCCCGAGCGCTGGTCCAAAGGAGAAGTCTTGTCCTCCTAGAAGTGCCTGCATCTGCTGCCGAGCAACACGAAGGTCCGACTCCGCTTTACCCTGCTCGAGTTCAGCCCCAGACTCAGCAACCTTTGCCCTGCTTTCTTCAAGCGGAGCTACTTTGCCGGCCGCAACGCGTTTTGCTGCCGCTTCGCGGGCACTCCTAACTATCTCCACTGTTTGCTTGGCAACAGTCACCCGCTCCTGGGCCGCTAAAAGACTGTAGAAAGTTGCGCGCACGTCGGCACGGATGTTTGCACGGGTGGCGGCCACCCCGGCTTGAGCGACGTCACGCCCGCGTTCCGCGATGCGCATGCGTGCGTCTCGCTTGCCTCCGACTTCAACCAACTGATTCCACTGAACGGTTGATGTTTTGGTACGGCTGCGTGTATCTTCTTGAGCGTAGGAGAGCTCGGGGTTGGGGCGAGACTTGCTTTGAAGGACTGCGCCGTCGCTGGCCTCAAGTCCGAACTGAGCCGCACGCAAGCTCGGATGAGTTGCTAAGGCTTGAGCGACCGCGACAGACAATGTCAAGGGCGCCGCCGGTGCTTCGCTTGAGGCCGTTGTGAGGCTGCTTGAGCTCGTGGGTGCGGCGTGGACTAGGCCTGCCCCTACCAACATGCTGACAAGCAAGGTTTGGCAGAAGCTCGTGCGAAGCCTCTCCTTGCCACGTGTGGTTACCAAGATCATGTATGAAACTCCTGCCCGGACAGAATCCATGTTCCTGTCGGTCGCTGTAGTGCCCTGAAATATTTATGCGCAAGCGCAAGGTATGGGCGAAGGGCACTATAGAGGAGCGTTCCCGGCGGCTTCCTGATAATCAGATGACAAATTTATCATCCAAGTGCCAGGGCCCTGGGATCACAATCCGCCCCATGAGAATCCTAATAATTGAGGATGATGAAAAGTTGGTAGACCAGCTTGTCAGAGGGTTGGACGACGAAGGGTTTACTGTAGATTTTGCACTTGATGGGATCTCAGGACTAAATAAGGCGGCTACCCAGGATTTCGATGTAATTATTCTTGATGGCATGCTTCCTGGAATAGATGGCCTTGCTGTTTTAGCGGCTTTGAGACAGTCAAAGCAAACAGCTGTTTTGATGCTCACTGCAAGAGATTCAGTTGAAGACAGAGTGACCGGCTTGAAAAGCGGTGCTGATGACTATATGGTCAAGCCGTTTGCATTTTCCGAATTGGTCGCAAGAATAAAGGTATTGCTCCGCAGGAATCCTTCATTGAGCAGTGCGGTGAATGTTGCGACAATATTGAGAATGCACGACTTGGAAATAGATCTTGCAAGGCAGCGTGCCTTTCGTGCGGGGAAAAAACTCGATCTAAGTGCGAAAGAGTATAGCTTGCTGATATTGTTGATACGTAGACAAGGAGAGGTGATTTCTCGAGCTGAGCTAGCCTCTCAGGTCTGGTCAATAAATTTTGAGTCAGAGTCAAATGTCGTTGAGGTGGCCATTAGAAGGCTAAGAATGAAAATCGATGAGCCGTTCGATAAGCCATTGCTGCACACCATTCGCGGAATGGGCTACATTTTGGAATCAAGATGATTAAACAAGGAAGAGCAAAAAAAGCGACGCGCCCTTTGTCGGCGCGTTTGTCTATTTCTCTGGCTCTGCAAACTATTTTTGGACTAGGAATAGTGTGCGTGGCTGTTTATCTGGTCATATCGCAAACGCTCTATTTGAAGCAAACCGATGCTCTTGATCATAAACAAGTAGCGTTGGAGCGCCTGCTCAATGAGAGTAAGCTACACATAAATACCGAATCGTTGCAGAGTTCACTGTTGGATTTTTTGAGCGGGCACGACGATTTGTCATTGGTGGTGCGAAAATATGGCGTGAATGGGGAGGTTCTTTTTGAACTGCTGCGTCACAGAGAAAATACCATTGAACGCGAGTTCTCTGTGAAAGTTTCAAGTCAAGATTCTAGCCCTCAAGAAATAGCTGTAACACTCATATTGGATCGTGGTCCGGATAATATGATTTTGCGTCATTTGGCATGGACGCTTGGCATCGCAGCTATCGCTAGCACTTTGATTGTTTCTATTTCAAGTATCTGGTTGGTGAAGAAGGGGCTGTCGCCAATTAACCTTTTGATCACACAGACGCGACAGGTATCTGCTCAAAATTTGATAAAGAGATTGGACGATAGCCAGCAGCCTCAAGAGTTGATGCCCTTGATACGGCAAATTAATGACCTCTTGGATAGGTTATCTGTTGCTTACAGGCAGATGGAATCTTTTAACGCGGACGTGGCACATGAGCTGAATACACCTTTGTCAACTTTGATAAGTAGCGCGGAGCTGGCACTACGAAAGCGGAGAACATCGGATGAACTGGTTGATGTCCTATCTTCCAATTTGGAGGATTTGCATAGAATGGCCAGCATCATTGCCGATATGCTTTTCCTCTCAAACGCAGATAGAGGGAATGGTGCTCAGCGAATGGCGGTAAGCAGTCTCGCTGAGCTCGCTCGCGAGGTTATTGAATTCCACGAAGCGTCTCTTCTGGACGCTGGTTTAGAGGTAGCCATACAGGGCGAAGCAAAAGGCATCTTGGATGCGAGCTTATTACGTCGTGCACTTTCGAATCTTTTGGGGAATGCTACGCGCTATGCCTCAAAAGGTAGCAAGATAATTGTTGATATCCGAATGGTTGCTTCTGATCGAAACCCATTCACCATGAATGCACAGCATATCCAATTGACAGTCACTAACGAAGGCCAGACCATAGATCCCTCTCATCTTCCGAGACTATTTGATCGATTTTACAGAGCAGACTCCTCTAGGACGCAGGCTAGAAGTAACCACGGACTAGGACTGGCAATTGTTGCCGCAATTGCCAGGCTGCATCAGGGTAATGTATTCGCAAGATCTGAAGCGGGAGTGACTAGTATTGGGTTGATATTCCCGCAGATCAGTGATGACGCATAATCAATTTTCGTCAGAATATGATGCCCTGAGCGTGAGATGATCGAGATGGTGAAGAATTTTGGGGATAGAGTGTGGCGCGCAATTAAGAAACCGGAACTTGTATTTGCAATAATACTTCTTTCAGTTTTTTCTGCATTAAGTATTGGTCATGAAGGACTGAGGTTGGTAAAGCTACTGGTTTTGTACCTGCCATATTGCTTTCTGATTTTTCTTTTTGCAAAAAATGGAAATCCGTCTTGGATCGGCAAGACCTTCGTTTGGCTTGTGACCTTGGCATTTTATGTGGATGGAATCGCTCGATATTATCTGAGAGAGGCCTATGACGCCGCGCCTGATAGCGCACTTGTTTTAAATGCAGTAGCGAATACCAATCTCCGAGAGGGCATTGAATATGCATTTGCAAATTCAGTGTTGTTGATATGCTTGGGGTTGCTGTTGTTTTTTCTGGCGACCCTTTCTTTGGTTCTCTTGATCTCGGTTGATTCAGCGCCAAGGAGCTACTCGAGGGCTATTTGGTGCATCGTCGTCTTGCTGATGACGTTTAGTTTGGTTGCCCATGTCAATAAGCCCTGGAGGAAGTTGCATCCAATAGTTTTCTGGAAAAACTGGCAGGAGTCTATTTCACTTGTTCAGGCAGAATGGGCAAACCAAGTTGCCATCCGTGAAGAGCAGTTCACGAGAGCGAAGACACTGGCGCCAAAAGTTGAGCGCAAAGGGAGCTCCACAATTGTTCTCGTAATTGCGGATAGTATTAATAGAGATAATTTGGGGATATATGGCTACCCAAGAAATACCACGCCGATGCTCTCGCTAAAGCGGAGGGATGCGGGTAGAAATATGGTGATATTCCGTAATTCTTGGTCATTGGATGCAAGCACAATACCTGCGTTTGAACGGATGTTTTCATTGCAGGCCGCTTCTACTGATAATTCATTGCACCTTTTGGCCATGGCTCGAGCCGCGGGTTATAAGACGTGGTGGGTAAGCAATCATGATGATGTTGCAATTGAATCGCGGCATGCAAGCTATGCAGACATAGTCGAGTTGATCAACCGCACGCCTGGTCGCTCATCATCCTCATTGGATGGCGAGACTCTGAATCTTTTGGAAGAAGCTCTAAAGGATGGGGCGGAGAATAAATTTATTGTTGTGCATTTGCTTGGTGCACATCCTCATTACAGTCTTCGCTACCCGAAAAATGAGAACCCTTTTGATGATACAACTGATGATGTAGATCGGGAGATGGAGGCTAAGCATAGATCATTTTGGGTGCGTGGTTTCAGAGAGCAGTATGACGCCGCACTCTTGTATCATGATTCGGTAATTGCCAAAACACTGGATCTGATGAAAACTTCAGAAAGTAGTTCAGATTATCAGGCCTGGATGTACCTATCTGATCATGGCCAAGAGGTTGGACATCTACTAAATAAGGTTGGTCACAGCCCTTCAACTGAGTCTGGCTATCGTATTCCGACCATAATTTGGCGCAATAAAATTGAGAGTAATAGTCCGGATAACCTTGGTGATAGAGGATTTAGGTCTGACTGGGCCTCTTGGACAATTGCGGATTTACTCTCGCTGCAATGGGAGGGAAAAAGTAGTAAGTTAAATATCCTGGCTGAAGACTATCAATGGATTGCTCCGAAGCTTCCATTTCCGTTGACGGAGGCCACGCCCAGCATGCGACCATGAGCGAACATGAGCGAACATGAGCGAACATGAGCGAACATGGTCGTTAGCATGACATTTTTGTCCTGCTCAGATTGGGTGTATGACTCTCGTGTGTGTGAGGTGTGCTTGAGTATGAGGCGGGCGCAGCAAAATTTCGCTCTCTAGCCCCGCTGAAATGAAAGCATCCTTGGCTAGAAACCCTTAAAATTAGCAATTTGCTAGCATGCAAATTTAAGGAACACCATGACATCCGATTACAAGACACTTCTTCAGCAGAAGGCTGAACTTGAAGCCAAGATTGCCCACGCTCTGGCCACAGAAAAGTCTGGCGTGGTCGCCCGCGTGCGCAGCCTGATCGAGGAATTCCACCTGACTCCAGACGATGTGTTCGGAGGCTCCAAACGCAAAGCTTCGGCTGGCGCGGCCAAGTACCGCGATCCTGGTACCGGCGCTACGTGGACGGGGCGTGGCAAGCCGCCCAACTGGATCAAGGATGCTGCGGATCGGACCTCTTTCGAGATCTGACGGGCGGCCAGGAGCACGCGAGCTTGAACGCGTAAACGCCGTGATCGATGGGGTTTGTGCCTTTGGTCGAAATGCCTTCCTGGCCAAGATGGATCGCGAGGTGTGTCGTTCGAGTTCCAGACATTTCGATGAATGGCTCTTTGCTCGATCTCGACATCGCGGTCAGCCTTGATGTCCAGCACTAATCCTGTAGCGAAGGCCAGTGTAATGTGCGCATCAAGACTTAGTCAGCGATGTTGGGTGCCAGTGGCCTAAGCCTGCACAAAGCCCTTGAGCTTGGGATAGAGCGAGTTCGTCGCGGATAGCACGTTCGTCGAAGTGAGTGATCAGATCAAGCATCACCATGCAACGATCCTCCTGGCAATTGAAAGGGTGCTCGAATGATTTCACACCGAACAGCCCATGAGCTCGCCGTCGCCATCCAACAACCCCTCACGCTTGCAGGCCTCGCGAAACGTTTGCCGATTGAAGTCCAGTCTGCCCTGCGCAAGCCACTGAAAGGCAACTTCGTCATACACGAAGCTGCTCTCGCTCACGGGGATTCGGCGTAGATCACGGCTCTCGAGCAGCAAGGCCAGATTTTCCCGATGGCCTTCCAATGACGTGGAGTCCGTATCCAGTGACAAAGTCCGTGGCAGCAGCAGGAGTTCCTGATCATCAATGCTCAGGTGTGCCCCCCAGAGCTCCCTGACCTTGCGGGCGTGTGAATTCAACTGGTCGATACAACACGATGACCGCCTGAAGCTGTCGCTCGGAAGTCTGCCAGTGCCGACCGCTCTTAGCCGAGAACTGCTGCGGCGCGAGACTCGCTCGCAAATGGCCGATCAATCGCCGGGCGGCGATACACCGAACTTCGCACGTAATGCCGCCTCCACCACGACTCGCTCGGCCTTGATGTCGATGTCTTTCGGCACCTGGATGTTCAGGTCCTGCAGCTTTTTTAGTGCGGCCCAGGCTTCGTAGTCGTGGAAAGGGTTCAATCCCATTACGTTCCCGAGCTGCTGGTCTGCAGTACCCACCGCCGGTGAGATCTTGGCGAAATCTGCGATCGCCTTGCTGATATCCCAGTCTCGTCCGAACAGCAGCAATGCTGACAAGGCGAGCACACTGCCCGTGCTCGAACTAGTGTCTTTGACCGCATTCAATGGGGGGTGCGTATGAGCGATGAATTCCGACAAGGCCAGGGTCTTCCTATATTCGGAGGCCAGCACCGTAGGGTTGAAAACTGGCCTGCCGGCGTAGCGCCTGGCCAAGCTCTCCGACCGCTTTCCGCTCGCGCCGAACAGGCCAATGTGCTGGTCTATCAAAGCGCGCATGTTCGCCTGGTGCTGGGGATAGCGGGCTTGAACTAGGCGAGCTGCCTGGGCCCTCCAGTTAAAGTTGGGCAGTTCGGCGATCTCTGGCGTGATCTCTACATCCGTCGGCAAGGCGCCGCGAGCGTGAAATGCGTTCTCCCGCAGTGCATCGATCCACGGATACGTTCGCGGGTCTAGGGAGACCACAAACATCGACTCGACCTTCTTGTTGAAAAACCAATCCCGCATGGAACGAATGGAACCTTGGCTGAAGCTGCCTACCTCGATCCCGGTGCACACAAGATCCCTCACCGCTCGCGTCAGATTCGACCGTGACTCACTGAAAGCTACTAGGGTTTCGGGTACGGCATTCGTCGCATCTGGGTTGGCGTAGTCGCAAAAGGGGTGGTGACCTGGTGTCGTGAATCTGAAGAATGACTGCCTTTTGGGCTTACCGGACTTGCCCGCGACGACGGAACGAACAACCTCGGCCCCTGTCACCGAGCAGTCTGGGCACTTGAGATCAGCGCGAAGATGGGCTCGCCACTCATCAGGAATTCTCTCAACGGACATGTAGGCATGGCCTGTTTCTGCACTAAGTTTTTCCAGAATTTGGTCGACGTCGAACTCGCCGGTGCGAGTAATTGAGAAGGCTGTTAGCGTCATTGCTCTCCCTTCGCGGAAATATTAGCTCAACGAAAAATAGACGATCGCCACTTGAGTCGATAGCGAGCCTGCGGGCGGCACTCGGTGAACCCCCTTTCTTGGCTGATTCCAACTGACTCCCTTCCAGCCACTACGGGGCACCGAAGGATAGAACGGTAACATGGTTGACGCTGGATCCAACGTGCAGCAACAGACCAGCTTACACAGTACCGATAAATGAGAGCCCGAGCACGATTTTTGCCAGATATACCTCAGCGACAAGAGAAAGGGAATTCTCTCATAATCTTCCAGCCTCTTTCCAGTGACGCGGTAACCACCACCATGTCGTAAGAATCAAAACAGCGATCAACGCCGCAGCTATGCTGCCCACGAAATGACCAAATATGGTTGAAAGAACAAGTTGTGTGCCTGATATCAGCGCGATAGCAAGCGTTACCGCGCCCGCCAGAATCTGACGAGATGCAAATGTTTTGAAGCGAGGTCTGTCAATCAGCGGTCGAATTAGTCGATGCTGGACGGCGGTTGCACTTAGTAGTATCAAGCTCATCACTGCCAAGAGGAATGTCGCCAAGAATACCCATTTTTCCGTGTAAGCGATTGCATCGAATCTTGGCATGAAAGGTACTGTTATCAAAAATGCGGACAGTAGCTGTGAGCTAGGAAGTAGAATGCGGAGTTCTCCAAGTAGATCTGTCAAATCTCCATCGTTGTTTATTTCAGACATTTCTTTGTCTGCATGTGTTTGATTGTGTTCAGATTTCATTAAAAATACATCCTATTTTGCAACTGATAATTTTTCTTGGGTACGTTTTTTGGTTTTATAAGGTGATCATCAAACCCACTATTTCTTGCATTTTCGTCACGCCAGTGTCATTTTCTCGTAATTTAGGGTAAAGCCTCTGTTGTATTTTTTGAAAATGGTGGTCAACTTGGGTCTCCCTTCAGTGCCACTTCAATGTGGCCGAAGATCCCCATCATTTCTGTAGGGTACTGAGTTCTGTTGATTTGAAATTTATTATTTCGCGAATCGCCTCGCGAACGTGAAATTTCACAATTTATTTCATGATTACATATTTGTAGTCATTGCACAAATTCGCTCTTCGTAAGGTCGCCGATACCCGGGTAACCGAGCCACTTGCATGCAAAGCAACGCGAGAAACCGATCTGCAGGAGGGTGAATTGGTCCATGACCATCAGCCGCTTACCCTTGGCGAGGGGATTTCTCCGCTGACTGATCACGTCCTCCGTGTTCAGGCGCAGAGTAGGATGCAAATCCAGCACATGAAAGCTGTTCGCAACTGCCTCCTACAGCTCTAGCTGTACTGTTCAGAACCGGTGCTGCTTGAGCTGGTACCGGTTTCGATGACACCTTGTTATTGCACATGAAACCGGCAGCAGCCCAGTATCATCCAGGCCGTTGATGGGTTGTCTGATCAAGTCGGACGCAAGCGCGCGATGCTGCCAATCAAGAATTCATCATCGCTTTCTGCCCGCGTGACTTTCGTCGGCTTGGCGCTGGCGGGGCGGCCATCCCGCAGACTTTGAAGACGCACAGTCTTAATGTCGGAAATGTTATAGGCGCGGATGAGACGGGGCATCTCCACACGATTCGCCGCCGCTTGCTCCGACAAGGCCAACTTCCCCGCATCTGGTCGGCACAACGTAGGCTTTATGTGGTCGCGATACCGGGCCTGGGCTCCCGTCGCATCGTGGGCTGGTCGATGCTGGTGAGTTGTCCTCATCACTGAAATTTCAACGGCCGACAGTACGACCGCGCATTTCAGGATCCACTGCTCAAGCGCTTGCAGACCGCAAGGCTGCTCAGCTTGAGCGCCCGCCTACCAGCAGGCCCATGGAACATGGGGAACGGGTGAAATAGCCAAATACTTAGCCGCAATGAGTTCCTTGGTTTTGCATAAAATCTCATAAAAATCATGGGCTTACACTGTTTTAGTGATCCGCAAATTTAGGCGCAATCTTTCACGCTCAGAGGCCTTTCATGCTGTCGCACTTTGCCTTAATTGCTGCCGTAGTTGATGTCGCACTTCCGGGTCGGAAAGCCCGGTGGTGCCGTCACAAGCTACCAAGTTGCTGATAGCGAGCGGAGGCCAGTCCTCAATGTCATCGTCCAGGGCGATCCAGTGGCGCGGTTTTCTCCGCTGCACGTCTGCCAAGATCTGCATGCCTCGCGGGGTGCTCTGGAACGACGCTAGGTTCCAAGGATCAGCCCCATGGACACGCTTGTGGTATGTGCCGCCGATGAATCGCGCGCGCAGTCGCTCAGGCAGCCGCTGAAGCGTCTTGGCGTAACCTGGGCGAATGCACCAGGTGCTGCTCAGCACCAAGGCCACAGAGGGATATGGCGCCAGTTCCTCTTCCAGAATGGGAAGCCACTCAAACAGCGCATGGCCAGGAGCTTGGTATGGGCTCATGTAGATGCCCTTGCGGGGATGCCAGAGTACCTTCTCATGGTGGACTACGCCATCAAGGTCCAAGTACAGGATCACATCCGCGCTGCGAGGCGTGGATGCCGGTACATAGGGCGCGTTGTGACCAGAAGTCATCGCATGTGCGTCACGCATAAGGGTAGCTGTTAGGCGGAGTCTGTAGCGGATGGTTGCGCGCTAGACCCATGCTACCAAGATCCTTCATAACATCCAGGGGCAGCCGGCAGCCGGCAGCCGAATACCGGGACGGCGTTCACGAGTCAGTCGCTCAGCCAAGCACTCTTATCAAAGCCCTGCAGATTTCCAGGCTCTTGGGCCGTGTGCTGGATGATCGCGGTGAGGGCCATGATGCCGTTCTCTGAACGTCAGATGGAAAGAAAGCAATCACTATCGCTATTCGCTTCCCGAATGCCTTTCTTGACGTGCTCGAGAAGCGCGTTCAGAGCATCGATCAGTTTGGCTAGGACGCAGTAAGCGGCGCTTTCTGGATCGCATGGCGATGCGCCAAGTCACCTCTCACTTAGTTTCAGGCCGTTTGACAACACTTTGATAGTCGGCATCAGCATAGACCTCCCGGTCGCTTCAACTAAAATCGCTGAGAAAATCTCCTCTCCAACAAAGAGCTAGGAATTTCAAAATATTCGTGAGGAAGAACTCCAAATTTTCTCATTGTCTCCAAGTAAGCAAGTGGTCGTCTTTTATCCGACTGATCCGAGTACACTGAGCGGTGAAGCAGAGCGGCCAACACCGCACGGCCATTCATTAAGAAAACCCGCTCTGCAGAGGTAAGGAGATCGTCGGCTACCGGATGGAAGATTTTTCCTAGCCCTGAAGATAGCGGATTAGCACACTGCAAACAGTATTGCAAAGTAGCGACGCCTTGCTTATCCGGCCCCGCGTTAATCATTGTATCTGGGAGAGTGACAGGTGCGCTGCAGTGAGCGCAGACGTCCTCTAGCAAGCAGTCGTGAACAGGACACCATCGCCACGCTTTAAAACGCCAATGCAGCGGGAAAAATTTACAACCAGGCTCTTCCAGACAAAGTGGACAGTATCTGTAGCGGGCTTTACGGCATTCAGTCCACAGTAGAAAATTATGCCCTAATGGATCAAGACTTCGCAGCCCAGCAAAGATGTGCTCCGCGAGCGCAAAGGATGACGCGGGCAACCCAGAGACTCTAGAAATCTTACAAATCGCGCCTCCAAAAACTGTTATGTCTGGGTCGCATCTAGTTGGAACTCCAAGATGTGACTTCAAGCTCGGTAAATTTACAGCCTGACTTAGCGCGGCGCGTGTAAGCCAGGATGCCGGGCTTTCGCCACAGCAAGTATCGGGCACACCAACCAATTTCATAGAGTTTCCTCGAACAGGCTCTTCTGCCCGAGTGCCGCGTGCCGGGATTTCAGCTGTTCAAGCTCACGTCGGCCGAAGATGGAGCCGTACATACCCAGTGCTATGCTTCTGTCCTGCGGTGTGACAGGATGGACAATGACTTTGATGAATGCGGCAGCCGCGACTACCGGAGCAAGTTTTTCACCGGCGTATGGATACTCGTTGGACCAAGCTTGAAGGCGCACCAAGCCTCGTGCAGCGATGGCTTTTGCATAGCCAGGTGATAGGCACTTGGCGAGCGCTCCTGCGCTTGTGGCAGCCCATGGACCATGGAGCAAGCCAAAAGCATACAGTGTGTGTATCAGACCATCCATGGATAACAAACCTATGCAAGGATGCAAGCTAAATTCCGCGAGTACTTGCGACAGTTGTTGCCTGTAGAAAACCCCATCAAGCAACCGCTGCACCTGCAGCTGTTTTCCATCTGCGACAGAGGTACCGGTTCGGCCAAGATGATGTCCACAGTGACCCCATTCCACTGATCTGCGGTCCCATCGAACTGCAGATCCGCAGCGAAGGCACTTGTCAGTGAAACCAAGCCCATGCTTAACACAGCAACTCGACAGGCCAATGTCCCAATGCGCTTTGAGATAGCCACTTTCCTGTATGCATAGAGCGCATAGCTGAGGACGGCTCATCCTCAGCAGCCCAGCAACTCTGAAAACATGCCCGTAGCATCGTCTAGGCACTCCAGGTGCAACGGTAGCAGCAATGGGAAGCCTGTAAGCAAGCCTTGAAGCATCCACACCAAGCAATGGGGCCAGTTTTTGTGCATGGACCGCATTGAACCTTACAGAGCGCCCTATACCCAACATCTTTCGTAGCAAGTGCAACTTGCCTCCATTGGTAGTCACGACACGCAGGCAGAAACCAAGACCAGATTCATCATCGAATAACTCTTGGCAAAATGGAAAGGGAAGATCAAACAAACGGATTACCTCGCACTGCCCCCGCACCAAAAACACCTTGAAAACCACGCTGGAGCGCTTTTCTATCCACTTGCCGATCATTGGAGTCGTAAGCAATGAGGACTGCCTCGGTAACTAAGCGCTTGAAAGCGCGTAGATTTCCCTCGCTGGCCATGTGCAAACGCATAGCCATCTGCACATCATTCATACAGGTCAGATCGAAAGATTGACATTGTTTAACGAATCCCCGAACAAATCCCACCCAATTCGCATCAGCGATGAAGTTATCCATACTCTCACGGCCACTAACGCGTGATGAAAGGTGGGGCGCCACCTCAGGCAAGTTGTCGAGTTCAGAAGTGCCAGCTAGAACCAGACTCAATTTACATTCGTCCACCAGCTCTCTAAGAAACTCGGTAGCATCGTTCTCCCATTCGTTGCTCATCTCGGAGCGCCGCTGATACAGCAGGTGCTGAGCCTCATCGAGCCAGATCAGCCTCGTTTTGTAGTTCTTGAGAGCGTCGAACAGGAGAGATCTACGCATGTACAGCTGCCGTGCTGAGCCCGAATTAAATGGGTAGCGGATCGCGTTGAGGATGGCTTGGACAAGGTGAGATGTCCTTGGCTTATTCTGCACCCGAACACTAATAGCAGCCATACCTTGCGCAAAAAGAGCTGAATTCGGCAATGATGCACGAAAATACTCAAAAGATGCCGTTTTTCCGACACCCGAAGGACCGACCAGTCGCATTCCCTGTGGCATATTAAACTCAGTGCCTAGCTGAAATAGCCTGTCGAGCGACGTGAGTGCTTGAACTGCAGCAGGAAATAGCACAAATGTCCGATCAACAGATTTTGCCACACGCAATGCATTAACCGAATATGTAGCCAACCTGCGTGCCTCAAGAAGTTCATCATCAGAAGCAATCGCATCGAATTGCATCGACTGATCAAAGTATTTATTTTTACCGCTATTTTCCATAGTCAAAATGAAAATGTTTCAAATTGCGGAATGTCTTTCTCAGACAACTTGTATTCCGACTCTGACAGCAACTGAGTTGCGCTCGTCTCCTTCGAGACGGATTGTGCGGAGCTTGGAGACATCACTTTGTGTGAAGTCAGGTCGGCATACCGTCCCGCCGTCAACGCGTCAACTCGGCCTCGCCGACTCGTTGCATCGAGCCAGTGGTCGTGCAAACGCTGCCGGGCGCGTGCAAGTGAGTCCATACGATCGACGGACTGAAGGTCTTCTTTAGCGAACTTTCTAATCAAGCGATGTTGATTGAAACTAAGGCCACTAGCATATTGCGGCCAACGACACTGCGCTTCATGCCATGTCACACCATCTGGATCTAAAAAATGCAATGTGGAAATATCATCAGGATCCCATTTGCACAAGAGCTTCAATTTACTTCCATGCCTCTTGAAAACGTCTTTAAACGCATAGCTACCGTAGGGCAATCCAGTGAATTCAATTCCGCCCTGATTCACAGTCAGCATCCTGGACATACCTGCTGCTAGCCGTAGCTGATCTAACGTCCCAGGATAGCGTGCTGGTGGCACACGTTCAATTCCTTCTTGAAACAAAGTAAAAGGAGTCGCCATCTTTCGCCAATTTGGCTGATGCGGATATACATCGACAACAAACATCAGCAGACCGTTAATCAAATCTGTGAAGGTGATCGCAGCATCTTTGTAGGGGTCTATCCTTAGTATGCTGCCTACAGACTTTGTCACGCGACCCTTGGTCAAAGTCAATGTATTTAGCGTGCTAAAAAACCGCTCTACGTGAGGTTTCAGCCAAGGCGTACGAACACGGCAAAACATCAAGTCTACGCCGAGACTCATTGCCATCGTTTTGAAGCCAAATGAATGAAATTCAAGACCGTTATCTATTACCCATTCGTCACCCAACCCGCAAGATAGCCATTCATTCTCCAACTTCAACGATTTAATCATGTCTGCTTTAGGTTGCAATGCATTGCGAACCACTCCGCAAACTGATGTTAGCCCCGGCCCATAAAAGGAGATGTAAAATCCAAGAATATAGCCAGAGAAAGCATCAATCATCACTGTTAGCGTGGGCCTCCCTAGGGGGAGGCCTGTTCTGTCACAGATCACAACCCAATTGAGTGGCGTATGGTCGATTTCCACTTTCTGATAGGGATAGGTAGCCACTCCCTCAGGGAACGCGCTGCGACACTGCATTCGCGCTTGCGTGGGGCCCTGTCGCGAGGCGATCCTGTGATAAAAATCTACGTCTTTGATACGGCGTGCCACTGTTTGGTAACTCACCGCCGCTTCGTCTGACTGCAGAATTCCCTGCTGATAAGCACGCTTGAGTGCGATTTCCAGCTGCCTGTGAGCATGCTTGATTGATTGCTGTTTCGTCGTGAAGTACTCGCGCTTGAGCACTTGCCAAACGATCTTTTCAGCCTCGTTCCTCAGTCGCTTGACCCTCTTTCCCACCCTGTGCTTATCAACAATAGCCAGCGGGTTGTTGCCGCTCCTTTCATAGTTTCGCACCCACATCATTACTGCAGATGCAGAGGGTGCTTTCTCCCCTCTAAATTCGGCAAATTTTTTTATGGCCAGCGCCACCTTTGCACGTTGTCCCTTCGAAATGCGTAAACGCCTCAATTGCTTGATGTACGCAAGACGCTGCTCTAACCCTTTGCGTTCGTGCTCTGTCAGTGAAGCCAAGTCAACGAGCGCTGGCCACAGATCGGGCCCGCGGGGTACCGGTTCTGAGCTATGTTTAATGAGCTGATATTTGCCATCGTGAAACCCGCTCACCAGTTGAGCCGCTGTGGCCGTAAAGGATCTACGAGTGATGACATCCTCAATCAGGTACTCGCTTTTGTCGAGTTCACGGACCAGCTCAAGCGTTCGTTGACCCTGCCTAAATGTCAAGCCAGCGACCAAACTGAAGTGCATGGCACGCTCCTTCCTCACCAACATTCGGCAAGTACACCAAGTCCTTAGATTCATAGCGCAGATCAGCGCCAAGCATCAGTTGCCTATGGGCTACCAGATACAAAATCACTTCAAGGGGCACGCCAGCCTCTCGGAGCGACATGATGCTCACGGTACCGCCAGCCTCTGCAACCATGGTTTTAGCCAACTGCTGGTCAGCAAGTCGGCAGACACCTTTCGCGTAGCGCCTGATGATCAATGCTCTCTCCATCAAGCCGCCATGCCGAAGCCTCGTGTCTCGAACAACGAAGAACAGCATTCCACGCTCCGCGAGCTGGCGTCGTGCGTGAGCGAACAACTCCTGGTAGGAGTCCACGAATTTTTCGGGCTTGACCTCGACGACAGCACAGGACCCATCTGCAAACTTCACCGCAAAGTCTGGGGTGTAGCTTGATGCTTTCAGGCTGAGCTTGAAAGGCTGCGCTTTGATAGCCCTGGTCAAGGTGAACAAAGCCGCACAATGCACAAAGTCGCGCTCGACAGACGAATCCGCCTCGATGGCTTCGTCTTGCAGGTGAGGAAGGTTTAGCAAGCGCACGGTGTGCGCGGGCGAGCGATGCACCACCTTGCGGGTAGCAGGTTGCATGTTTTCTCCAGACAACAGAATATCCTCCAACCTCATGCTTGAGGTCGGATTTTCTTGACAACCGGAGAGTGCTGGGTAGACTTAAGTTTGCGGCTGATATTTTTATCAGCACTCTGGCCGGTCAATTTCTTCGGGGATTGATCGGTTTTTTTTATGTCATGGGACGCTCCTGTAGCAGTTTTTGTTGGCGCCGATGAAGGTGAACATCGTTCACAAAGGCAGGGATGACCTCGACCTTGGGATGCTCAAGCATGCCCAAGGCGATGGCGATTTCGTAACTTTTCCCGCGCGACGCCTTACTTTTGCCTGCCAGAACGGCGTACACCAGTGCCACAGAGAATCCGCGTGCGAGCGCCCACTCTCTGACGGAGACACCGTGCAAAAGGAACTGTTCTCTGATCACTGACGATGCTTGTTTCACTTTTTCTCCAACTTCCTTCAATTCTATGCAAATTTTTCAAAACTTATAGAAGATCATGAAGTCGAAGATATCAAACATAAGAGATGGGGTAGCTACAAGACTGCGTGAAGCACGAGAACTTTTAGGCCTCAAACAAGCGGAGCTCGCAACCCTGACGGCCATCAGCCGCTCAACGCAGATTGCCTACGAAAAAGGCACTACAGAGCCCACAACTGGATACTTACAAGCAGCGCAGCGGGCTGGACTCGACATCGACGCAGTTCTGTTTGGACCGAGGGAAGAGATTGATCATGCGGCTCCTCCCCCAGCGCGCGGACAACCTGACTGGGTACTCATCCAAGAGTGCTGCGACACAGTGGACTTCTTCTGTCTACGCTTTGCGCCGACCTGTCCGGCCAGCTATCGCTGGAAGCTGATCAGGCAGCTGTATGAGGCGCTTTCTGCTGCACTCTTGCAGGAGCCAGAAGCACCACAACCACCGTCTTTAGAGGTACTTAGCAAGCTGTGGGCCGACTATGGAAAGTGATGTGCACCTGAGCGTAGAGGCGCAGAAGTTGTGGAACGCGACCCTGAAGTCTTTGAAACAGATGCGTGATCCGCGCAAGTCCATGCAGGACGTGATGAGCTTTCACGCGGCCTCCGTGGCGTTCTATGTGCCTAGCGCCAAGCTCTCTTCCAAGCAGTGGATCCGTCGTCCTCTTGCATGCTGGCGACTTAAAAAGCTGCAACATGACCTGAAGGTCGCTCCAACACCACTGCTACTTGCCAAGGCCGATGACCTGCTGAGCAGCATCGAATTTAATTCGCGACGCCTAGTCCCGTCGCAACGGCACCGGATTCGGCAGGCCTGCGTTCGCAAATCCATGGCGCCGCGCACCATGCACCTTGCGTTCACTGCAGCAGGAATTTTCCAGACAGCAAACAAAGTTCACATGTACAGCCTCCCAAATTGGCTGCATGTCTGCGCAGGCGCGCTTCGCAATGTCGTAGGTGCTCTGATACCGATACTGCTACTGGGGACAGCGTGGTCCATCGTTGCCAACGGACAGCTCGTACGAGAGACTTTTGTCCTGGGATTTTTGACCATCTACACAGGTTGGATGACATGGGCGCTGAACGTGATCGGCCCTCAATGGCAACACGCCCAGAACATCCGTATGCAACTGGGCCTGCAGCAGATCTGCAACACCTGAGAGATGCTGCGTACGGCGTGCGAGGACATAGATCATCCATGAAAGCCACTTTGCTCGCATAAATTGGGCTGATCCCAACCAACCTCATCGTATGAAGAAAGCAGCCCGAGGGCTGCTAAGCATCAGACACGGGTCCCCCATCAACTGGCCTGCATACATCTCCACCGACACTGCCTGCCAAGCCGCCAAGCTCCAGCGATAGAGAACATCTCAGATCACTGTGCGGCACCTGCTGGGGAAGGGCCATGCTTGCCTTTTCGGTGGCTTGCGTGTAGATTGTTAAGTAAATTCTACAAACAATTTACTTAACATTTTTATGACCACACCTTCATTGATCCAGCTCACTCTTGACACCTTGCGTTGCACCCAACGAGACCTGGCAGCCAAGCTGGGCGTTTCACCAGCACAGGTTAGCAAATGGAAGAAGGGTGAGTACATGTCAATCGAGATGAGCCAACGTTTGCGTGCTCTAACAGGGATCGGCGATATCGATCCTGACTTCATCTTGCTCGCTGGCACGATGGAAGACGCAAAAAAATGGCAACTACTGATTCGCCACTTGGCTGACACCGCTGTCCATTCAGCCGAAACTGGCTACGAAACGGTCCCCCTCACAGAGGATATTCAAGAAGACTCGTGCCCTATTTTTTTTGACACTCTTAAGGCTCTACAGGATATGGGCATAGAGATTCCTAGCCAGTACCCTGAAGAACTGGACATTAATTTCCAGAATGATGAGCAAGAAGAATTAATTTACAAGAACAATATTGTATTTATAATTAACGAGATATTCAACTCACTTAACAATGTCTATGGATTCTATTCCGCATTCGTTTCAGGAATCATCTACGACGAAGATCTAGATCTGATAGATACCCCAGTATGGGAACTGGAAAACGACATGCTAAGGCTAGCAGCCTCAAAAATAGAAATAGACAAAGACCTGACTCCAGAATTCATCAGATTCAAATGGACTATCGAGACGGAAGTTGCAAAAAAACTAAGTCTTCTTAAGGAGTATGCGTTTAAATCATGTATTCCACTGAAAGCAGAGTTACTTGATCTAGCATATGCTTCACACGATGAGCTTGGTCGAGAGGCAGATGCTCATAGTCTAGGCTTCACAAGAAATAAGATTCATCCAGATATTTACCTAAATGAGCTACTGACGGGCATGCGTGTAATACACCAAGTCCTACCAGTAATAATGAAAAAACTCGACATCTATGAAGACTTTAAAATAGACACATCAGAGTTGAGTGCAGAGCGATAAGTAATGCACAACATATCAGCCAAAGCATACTATGGATTCTCTCGGAATTTTTTGGCTGATTTTTTACACAGGTGATCGTGGGATTGCAGCGCTCGCCAAACTCCGGCCATTTCGGGAATCCGAGTCTTGTGACTACGAGCAATCAAAGCTGACTCGTTGAAGAGCGAATAACTCTCTAGAATGGGTCTACAGAATCCCTTTCTTTACCCACCAATCACTTACAACTTGTTGATTTAATTGATGTAATTTTTCATAAACAAGGATTCACCAAAGAGCACTAGGGATCACTATCAATGGCAAAACCATAATAATTCTCATGCGTCTGGAAGGTCTTGATGAATTCTTGAAGTTGCACGCAGCCATACGCGACTCTGAATAATCCCGCAGCATGTCTCATGAATTTTCGCTTAATCTGGCACCTTACCAAAATCCACGCTTCTCCAAATTTTCGAACAGATCTGATAAAACGTTGAAAGAATCTGATTCAGTTAAAAGCTGCTGAACCTCAACTGGAGTTTTTTCGCGCCTGCCAGAGAACCCATTTGCACGTCGCAGAACCTGCTCGACCAGCCTGGTACGTGGCACAAGCACGTAATGCACCTCACAATCCATTCCTTCAGCAAGTCGCGCCAAGGTATTGAGTGTAATTGTTCCGTTGGCTTCAGCTTGCTCTAACTTACGCACACCTTGAGCGGATATAGCAAGGCGGCGCCCCAAAGCACCCGAGCTCATACCCAAGGCAAGCCTTATGGTCTTTGCCCATCCACATCTTGGCGTCGCACTTCGCTGCATTTTTGCAAACTCGCCAAACTGGCGATCTAGTTCAGCAAGGCGAATAAGATCTATTCTATTTTTCAACAAATTCAAAACCCCTCTGCATTGGGCAACAGATTGGTTGCCTGCATCATTCGGTCAGGCAACTCACGGCTTCCTGTTACTTGATGCGCGAGCGCGCAAGACGCAACCGCTCGCCGTACTGCGCTATCTTCGCATGCATCACTTGTGCACGAGACCAAATAGTCTCATACGAACGGATGAACGATCATGCTTACAGTTGAGAAAAGTCTTCTTGGGAAATTTGATGAACACGAGCTTGCCAAGTGCATCAGCGCCCATGGCTGGCAAGCAGCCCTGCCTGATGCCTTGAAGGACCACCAGTTGCTCCTGCTTTCAGACCAGCTCCGAGACCTGCTGGCGGGCAAGGGATGGAACTCAAAGCATGGCGATGGTAGTGCCGCCCTGTCTTTGGGCCTTCTGCTCTTGTCCAAGGCAGGTGCTTCCCTGCCGGAGGATCTTTCCAGAGAAGCGGATATGGCCAGTTTGCACGAGGTCTTGACGCTGCTGAGCATCTCCGTAGACCATGAAATAGTCAGCAGACTACTTCGTCGAGAAGATGGGACATCGGGGGCAGGATTCATGCAAAGCCTGCGCGAGCTTGTTCAGCTGAACTCACTCACAGAGCCATTCTCCATGTGATCCTGCACCATGCGTTGAAGATCAAGCTGTACTGTATCTGTGATCAGCTTGATCGACGCCTCGTCCAAGTTAACGCAGTATGCAGCTGCGATGAGCGTCAATGGATGAATTTGCAAGCTTTCGGCCAATGCCTCAATAACGCGAACGCTCGGTATCTGATGGCCTTGCTCAACTCTGCTCATGTGACGCCTGCTGGTTGCCATCAGCATGTCCTCTTGCGTCAAACCGCGCAGGGCACGCAGCTGTCGAAGCGCGTGGCCAAAGTCGGCTCGAGTGGGAACATGTTTGCGAGGCTGCATCGCCTCGATTTCCGCCCAGTGAGACCAAAAAGACCACGACCAACTAGTCTCATCTAAGGTTTTGCTATGTCCCTGCCATCAATCGCAGCCCCCATAGTTTTCCTTGACTTCGATGGGGTGCTGCACCCTGAGTTCTGTCACGAGTCAAAGCACTTCTGCTGCCTGCCGTTGATGGAAGATCTCCTGCGTCAAGCGTCGACATGTTTGGTGGTGATTTCAAGTACCTGGCGCTTGCAAGCGCCAGTTGAGAAGCTTCGAAAGCACTTCTCACCAGACATCGCGGACAGAATTTTGGGCGTCACCCCCCACTATCCCGAGCTGCGTGATGTTCCAAACACTTTGCTGGGCTACCACCGTCAAGCTGAATGCCGGGCTTGGCTGTGGGCTAACAATTCAGCCCACCTGCCTTGGCTGGCAGTGGACGACCGTCCTTGGCTGTTCATGCCATTTTGCGGCTCCCTGTTCGTGACCAACGGCCTCGAAGGCGTTACTGAAGGCGTCGCACCACAGCTTGCTGCTCGCCTTCATCGGCTCACCAGCTGATGACATCCACACTGAAATGTGGCCGCATAGCGCCTGCACTCAGACACCGTGATCTGCTGAAAATTTAATCACAACCTGCGGATAGTTCAACACTCAGTGAGAAGCGGCGGGAAGAGTTCAAAATTCAGAGGGTTTCCAGCCGAGGAGTTCAAAACTGAGAGGCAAAAAGCGTTGTCGAGATAAGGACCTGCGTTCGCCCCGCTGAGCGTGTGAACCTTTCGATATCCCTCAGGGATCTGCCATAGAAGGTGCAAAAAATGCAGCCGCACCGAGGTGATCCAGTGTCGATGTTCACCGAGGGTTGTCTCTGCACATGAGGCAGATCAGGGACTTACATGTACCTGGACCGCCCAGTCTGGACCCGCTGTGACTCTCATAGCGAGTTGAACTTTTCGCAACTCCTGACCTGTCGGAGCCTGGGAGGGCGTCTTACCGACTGATTCGATGCTCCCACAGAGATCCGCTGCTGCGCAGGGCGCAGGGCGCAGGGCGCAGGGCGCAGGGCGCAGGGCGCAGGGCGCAGGGCGCAGGGCGCAGGGCGAAGGGCGAAGGGCGAAGGGCGAAGGGCGAAGGGCGAAGGGCGAAGGGCGAAGGGCGAAGGGCGAAGGGCGAAGGGCGAAGGGCGAAGGGCGAAGGGCGAAGGGCGAAGGGCGAAGGGCGAA